>Ga0209256_1000157_pt1 | contig 141791 bp, 117 predicted proteins | sample AraplaCol_mCL_r2_2_FD_184270 | JGI IMG/M metagenome (GOLD analysis project Ga0209256, IMG submission 184270) | Arabidopsis root microbial communities from North Carolina, USA - plate scrape MF_Col_mCL_r2 (SPAdes) (version 3) | ecosystem: Host-associated > Plants > Roots > Endosphere | place... | reverse complement strand
TCGACGTGTTCTTCTGCCATCAGCCGTTCATGCGGTTGGACTTGAACTCCCTGACAGCAAGGCGATAACCTGCCAGAGTGTTTCCTATGTCCGCGCACACCTGTTTCCGAGGTCCCCGGTCCATACACTTCGCCAAAGAAACGTAGGCAAAAGAAAGGCGACCCTACTGTCTGCGTCCCTTCGCTTCGCTACGGGCAACCTGCGGTGCTCGACGTAGGAGGGGGTCCGCAGAACTCGCTCCACTGCGTTGCGCTCAAACAGCTGCGGCCCTTATCCCTCCTACGTCTGCGCTCCTCGGCGCAGCCAGAAGGGAGCGATCCGCGCCATCGCTTCGCTCGGCTTTTGGAACATCCTGGACGGGCCTTCGCTTTGCTCGGCCAGAGATATAGGGCACGAACTTGTCCGCATGCTCTCATCCTTAACACCGCACTCTCGACAGCGGGCAGGATCAACGACCTCACGACCTAACCACCCTGCCAAATCCTCGCCTGCTCACCTCATTCCAAGCACTGCAGACGCGAAGCGCCTGCAGTGCCTTGGTAGCCGAGCGAAGCAAAGGCCCGTACGTCTCCCCTCCCCTCTGGCTGCGCCGAGGAGCGCAGCGTTTCGCGGATCAGGGCTCGCAGCTGTTTGAGCGAAGCGAGTTCTGCGAGACCCCGCGAAACGCGAGCACCGCAGGTTGCCCCGTAGCGAAGCGCAGGGGTCGCAGACAGTGGGGTCGCCTTTCTTTTGCCTACGTTTCTTTGGCGAAGCAAAGAAAAGTAGGTCGCCTGCCGGGGCGAGTCCCGGCCTCGGGAAGCAACCCAACCTCAGTGAGTAAACCCGCCAAGAGATCGAACTTCACCCCGAGCCAAAGCCAACTCCCCCACAGCCAAAGCCAATGCCCGAATCCCCGCCGGAATCTGCCCAGCAGCAATAGAAGACAACCTCAACCGAAAAAACGGACAAGGATAAGGAGCCCGAGCAAAGAACACATCCCCAGCCTCGATCAACACCCCATGGCTGCGAGCCATCAAAGCCAGCTCGGTAGCATCCACCCAAGTAGGCGCCTGCACCCATATAGAAGCCCCTCCGGAAGGCAGCCGAAACTCGAAATCAGGCAAATGCTCCCGCAGCGCCTGCGCCGCAATAGCCAGCCGCTCTTGCATCGCATGATTGACCCGCCGAGCATGCGACTCGTGATGCCCCAGCGAAAGAAACAGCGCATACGCATGCTGAAGAAAGGCACTCGGATGCCGCACCATCGCATGCCGAATCACCCTCAGCTCCTTGATCAACGCCCGAGGCGCCACGATGAACCCCAGCCGCAGCGCAGGCGAAAGGCTCTTCGACACCGAGCCCACGTAAATCACCCGCCCCGTCTTGTCCAGGCTCTTGAGCGCAGGCATGGGCGTGCCTTCATAAAGGTTCTCCGCCTCGTAGTCGTCCTCGATGATCACGAAGTCCTGCAGCTCGGCCTTGCGCAGCAGCCACTGCCGCCGCTCCAGGCTCAGCGTCGCGGTCGTCGGGCTCTGGTGGGAAGGCGTGACGAACAGGTAGTCTGCAGCGGGCAGCGCATCGACCACCAGCCCGTCTTCATCGACATCCACCTCCACCCACTTCGGCTGCCGCAGCGAAAAGCTGTTGCGCGCATGCGGATGCCCCGGCTCTTCCAGGCCCACGCGGGTCTGTTCGTCGAAGAGGGCCTCGGCCAGCAGGTAGTAGGCGTGCTGCGCGCCCATGGTCACGAGGATCTCTTCCTTGAGCGCGAACACGCCGCGCTTGGGCAGCAGGCGCGTGCGGATCTGCTCGATGAGGTCGGGCACGTCGTCGGTTTCGAAGTCGGGCGTCCAGTGCGGCAGCTGCGAGCGCGCCAGGCTGCGCGCGCAGCATTCGCGGAAGTCTTCGGTGGGAAACAGCTGCGGGTCGTAGTTGCCGTAGACGAAGGGGTACGGATAGTCGCGCCACTGGTCGGGCTTGGAGAGCGTGGGCTTGTCGACCAGCGAGCGCAGCACGCGGCCCGACCAGTCCGGCGGCTGGCTGGCTTGGCCGCTGCGGCCCACCAGCGGTTCGGCGGGCACCGCGGTGAGAGGGCGCGCGCCGTGGGCGACGAACACGCCGCTGCGCGGACGCGCTTCCAGAAAACCTTCGTCGATGAGTTGCAGATAGGCCGAGGTGACGGTGTTGCGGCTCAGGCCCAGCAGTGCGGCGAGTTCGCGCGACGAGGGCAGCGGCGCGCCGGGCGCCAGGTGTTCTTCGAGGATGGCCTGCACCACGCTGGCGCGCAGACGGGCCTGCAGAGGCAGCGCCGGTTGATCGGGCAGCGCGAACAGCTGCGCCCACTGGATGGCTCGCGGATTCGGGGGCATGGTGCGCCGCAGTTTAGGGCAGCGCGTGCAATGCGTGGCGCATCCGTGGCGCTCTGGCTCGGTCGAATCCCACCAACTGGCCCTATCGCGCGGGCATGCCGCTGCCTACGCTTGCTCCATCGAATTCCAGAGCCTTCGTGCAGCCAACGCCATTTCCAACGCCATGCCTTCTTCCAATACCGCCGCAGTGACCACCGACACCCTCGCCTCCTTCAGCGATGCCTGGAACCGCCACGACATCGACGCGCTGATGAGCTTCATGACGCCCGACTGCATCTTCCAGACCGCAGCCGGCCCCGAGGCCTGCGGCACGCGCCACGTCGGCACCGAGGCGGTGCGCAAGGCCTTCGCCGCCGCATGGGCCACGGTGCCCGACGCGCAATGGATCAACGGCGTGCACTTCGTGCATGGCGACCTCGGCACCTCGCAGTGGACCTTCACCGGCACCGCCGCCGACGGCAGCCGCATCGAGACCGACGGCATCGACGTCTTCACCTTCAGGGACGGAAAGATCCACCTGAAGAACGTGTTCCGCAAGGCACGGCCGAACCTGCCCGCCGCGAAGTGACACGCCGGTCTCCTTTCCTCCTCTTCGATTGGAGCCCTTCATGACCATGACAGGCACCGCAAGGCTGGACATCGACGGCGCAGCGCTCCAGCAGCCACACCAACAGCAGCCCAAGGCGCCGCCGCGCCCCTACGACCCGCAATACGACCCGCTGCTCGCCCCCGACCCCGGATCGGGCCGCGCCTACGCACCCACCTGGTGGGTGGCCAGCGCCGGTACGCCGCCGGAGGACGACGGCCCGGTCACGCACGACATCGACGTCGACGTGGCCGTCATCGGCTCGGGCGCCACGGGCATGTCGACCGCGCTCTACCTCGCGCAGGAGCACGGCATACAGGCCACGGTGCTGGAGGCCAACCAGGCGGCCTGGGGGTGCTCGAGCCGCAGCGGCGGCCAGGGGCAGAACGCGAGCGGCCGGCTCAAGCGCTCGCAGTGGATCGAGCGCTGGGGCCTCGACACCGCAAAGAAGCTCGACGCGGAGATCCGCGGCGGCTTCGAGAACTTCCGCCACCTCACCACGCAGATCGACTGCGACGCCTGCGACGGCGGCCACCTATACCTCGCGCACCGGGCGGAGAAGCTGCCAGTCCTCGATGCCGAGGCGCGGCTGATGCGCGAGAAGTTCGGCTACGCCACCCGCATGATGAGCGCCCAGGAGGTGCGCCGCGACTACTGCGACGAGCGCGAGACGGTCGGTGCGATGTACGAGGCCGAGGGCATCGGCATCCATCCGCTGAAGTTCACCTTCGGCCTGATGCGGCGCGCGCGCGCACTGGGCGTGAAAGTGCACACATCGAGCCCGGTGCAGGGCTGGGAGACCATCGACGGCGTGCACCACCTGCGCACGCCCGGCGGCGTGGTGCGCGCACGCCGCGTGGCGGTGTGCACGGGCGGCTATACGGGGCAGGCGCTCAGCCCGGCGCTGAAGAACCGGATCATGCCGATCCTCTCGAACTCGGTGGTCACCCGGCCGCTGACCGATGCGGAGCTGCAGGCCACCAACTTCCGCTCGAAGACCTTCATGACCGACACGCGCACGCTGCGCTTCTACTATCGGCTGCTCGAAGGCAACCGGCTGCAGATCGGCAGCAGAAGCGCAGTGAGCGGCGCCGATGCCGAGAGTGCGGTGCACCTGAAGTTGCTCACCGACGCCATCGCGCGCAAGTTCCCGCCGCTGGCGGGCATCCGCATCGACTATTCGTGGTGGGGCTGGGTCGACATGAGCCACGACATGATGCCGCGCATCACGCAGCCCGATGCCGGCAAGAGCATCTGGTACGCGGTGGGCTACGGCGGCAACGGCGTGTCGTTCTCGACGTGGGCCGGAAAGCGGCTGGCAGAGCGGGTGGCGGGCAAGGACGCGGGCCGGGAGGTGTTCGAGCTGCCCATCTACCACTCGCAGCTGCCGTTTCCCAACGTGCTGGGCGTGGTGGAGTCGCGTGCGTTCGCGCCCTTCCGGCGCATGGGGCAGCGCATGCTCTACAAGTGGTATTGGCTGCGCGACGAGAAATAGAAAGCCGGGAAAGCTGAAGAAGGACCGCGTCCCCCCGTGTTGCAATCGCAGGTTTCAACGCGACTCGACGACGACATGACCTCTTCCCTGCTGATCCGCCCTCCCGTGGCCGCCGACTACCCGGCATGGAAACCGCTCTGGGACGGCTACAACGCTTTCTACGGCCGCGAAGGCGCGACCGCCCTCGCCGACGAGATCACGCAGGCCACCTGGCAGCGCTTCTTCGATGCCTACGAACCGGTGCATGCGCTGGTCGCCGAGCGCGACGGGCAACTGGTCGGGCTCACCCACTACCTCTTTCACCGCAGCACCACGCGCCTGGAGCCGACCTGCTACCTGCAGGATCTGTTCACGCTGCCTTCGGAGCGCGGCAGGGGCGTCGGCCGGCAGCTGATCCACGGCGTGTATGAACGCGTGAAGCTCGCGGGCGGCCACCGGGTGTACTGGCAGACGCACGTGACCAACACGGCGGGCCGCACGCTCTACGACAAGGTCGCGACGCACGAAGGGTTCATCGTGTACGGCACGCTGGTCTGAGCCGGGCTCAGTACTTGATCGTTACCCCGGCCTTCACGCCGTTGTTGGCCTTTCCATCCGATTGCACGCCGCCCGAGAACGACACGTTGCCGCCGGTGCTCGCGCCCAGCGAATAGGTGGGCCGGGGGGTGGAGGTGTCGGTGCCGATGTAGGTGCCGCTGCCGTCGGGGCGCTGCACGCCGACGGTGGCGCCGTTGACGGTGGCCGATGTCTCGGTGGGATTGACGTTGGGGGCGACGTAGACGGAGCCCTTCTCGTCGCTGTCTACGGGCAGCTTGATGGGCTCTGCGCTCGCCGCGAAGCCGAGCAGCATGCCCACCAGAGCACTTGTGGCAAGTACGTATCGATGCATCCCGTCGATGTTTGACGAGGCGGCGGCTGCTGCGCGTAGGACGGAAGGAAATCCGGCGCGCGGACCGTGCCGCCGGTTGCCGTCACGAGTTAACTCGTTGTTAACTTGAGTACTTGCGTACTCAAGCTCGAACCTGTGGCAATGGACACGATCACGCTCTACGATCCATGCACAAAATCGAGCAGGAGAACCTCCCCAATGTCCATCAACGAAGTCGTCATGCCGGAGCAATTGCTGAACGCGCTGGAGGCCCAGAGCCGCACCCCCATCGCGCGTATCGGCGAGGCACTCATCTCGCTGGGCATGGTCACGCAGGAGCAGCTTCGCGCGGGGCTGGACCGGCAGAAGCTGGACCCGATGGTGCCGCTGGGCGAGACGCTGGTGCGCATGGGCGTGGTGAGCCGGGGCCAGCTGCAGACGGCGCTGGTGCGCAAGATGGGCTATCCGCTGGTCAACCTGCATCTCTTTCCCCCGGCGGCCGAGGCGCTGCGCAAGCTGCCGCATGCCGTGGCGCGCCGCCTGCAGATCATGCCGCTGATGCTGCACGAGGGGCGGCTGATCGTCGCCATCGATGATCCGACCAGCCGGCATTCGGCGCTCGACGAGGTGGAGTTCGTCTCGCAGCTGAAGGTCACGCCGGTGGTGGGCCAGTGCCTGGACCTCGACGGCGTGCTGAACGCGGCGTACGAGAAGATCGGCGAACACACCGGCTCGGCGCCCAACCCCTTCGCGGCCAGCCTCGACCCCAGCCAGCCGCTGGACTTCGACGTGGCCGGCACGAGCGAGCTGCTGCAGACGCTGGAAAAAGAGGTTTCCGCCCCGCCTACGGTGAGCGAGGCGCCCATCGAGCAGTCGGACAACTCGCTGGTACGCATGATCAACAGCATGATCATCGAGGCGCACCGCGAGGGCGTCTCCGACATCCACATCGAGAGCTATCCGGGCCAGGAGAAGACGCGCATCCGCTTCCGCCGCGACGGCCTGCTGCACACCTACCTGGAACTGCCGCCGAGCTACCGCAACGCGATCGTCGCGCGCGTGAAGATCATGTGCGACCTCGACATCAGCGAGAAGCGCAACCCGCAGGACGGCAAGATCAATTTCACGAAGTACTCGCCGCAGCACCGCATCGAGCTGCGCGTGGCGACCATTCCCACCAACAACGGCCTGGAAGACGTGGTGATGCGCATCCTGGCCTCGGCCAAGCCCATCCCGATGGACCGGCTGGGCCTCTCGCCCGACAACCTCGCGCAGCTGACGAAAGCGGTCGAGCGCCCCTACGGCATGGTGCTGTGCGTGGGCCCCACGGGCTCCGGCAAGACGACCACGCTGCATTCGGCGCTGATGCACATCAACACGCCCGAGCGCAAGATCTGGACCGCGGAAGACCCGGTGGAAATCACGCAGGCCGGGCTGCGGCAGGTGCAGATCAACCCACGCATCGACTGGACCTTCGCCAAGGCGCTGCGCGCCTTCGTGCGCGCCGACCCGGACGTGATCATGGTCGGCGAAATCCGCGACGAGGAAACCGCCAAGACAGCCATCGAGGCATCGCTGACGGGCCACCTGGTGCTCTCGACCCTGCACACCAACAGCGCGCCCGAGACCGTCACGCGCCTGCTGGACATGGGCATGGATCCGTTCAACTTCGCCGACTCGCTGCTGGCCGTTCTCGCGCAGCGGCTGGTGCGGCGCCTGTGCACGCAGTGCACCACCGGCGCGCCCGCGAGCCCCGAGGCCATCGAAGAGCTGCTGGACGACTACATGCACGCCTTCGGCCCCGAGCAGCAGCGCGACGCAGCGCAGCGCCAGGCGGTGCTGGCCGGCTGGGTGCAGCGCCACGGCCGCGACGGGCGGCTGCACACCTACACCAGCAAGGGCTGCAAGCACTGCGGCGAGACGGGCTACAAGGGCCGCGTGGGCATCCACGAGCTGATGAGCATGTCGAAGTCGCTGCGGCGCCTGGTGCAGACCGGTGCGCGCGCGGAAGAACTGCAGCAGGCCGCGCTGCAGGAAGGCATGCGCACCCTGCGCCAGGACGGCATCGAGAAGGTGCTGGCCGGGCAGACCAGCATCGAGGAAGTGCGCGCGACCAGCAACGTGTGAACGGCTGCCGGCGCGGCGCCGGCACTACAGCTGGCTCTGCGGAATGAAGGGCGCGATCAGCCGCAGCTTGAAGCGCTGCCACGCGGTGGTCTCGGGCGGCACGTCGTAGGCCGTCTGCCGGCCGTTCTCGTCTTCCTCGACCCACTCGATGTTGCGGCCGCTGGCATCGAGCCGCAGCCGGTAGGCGCTGCCGGCATCGGCAAAACCGTCGAGCTGCTTCGCCATCTGCGGGCTTTCGATGATGAGCCCGAGCTCGGTGTTGAGGTGGGCCGAGCGCGGGTCGAGGTTCATCGAGCCCAGGAACACCTCCTTGTGGTCGACTACGCCGTTCTTCATGTGCAGGGCGCCCGTGCGGTGGCCGAAGATGCCGAGCTTGCCGCGCTTCACGCTCAGCGTGGGGCTCAGCTCGTAGATGGCCACGCCTGCTTTCAGCAGCTCGTGGATGTGCGGCCAGTAGCCCACGTACACCCAGGGCTCGTCGGTGGAGGCCAGCGAGTTGGTGACCAGTTCGACCTTGACGCCCGCTGCCTGCGCCTGCGCAAGGCCGGCCACGGCGGCGTCCGAAGGCACGAAGTACGGCGACACCATCTTGATGCTCGATCGCGAGGTGCGGAACCACTGGATCACGCCCTCGGTCACGGTGCCCTTAATGGAGTTCTCGCGCTCGTTGAGGCCCGCGGTCTTGGTGAGCGGGTCGAACAGCACCCGCGCACGCGCCCACAGCAGCGGGCTGAGTCGGTCCTCGGCCAGTTCGAAGGGCAGGTTGAGCATGGGCACCATCTCCTGCGGCAGCAGCGACGGCTCGCCTTCGACGGGGTTGGCGATCTTGCCGTCCGGCGGGATGCGCGGCGCCTGCGGCGGCCTGGCCGCGGCCGTGAGCCTGTCGAAGTTCTGCCGCAGCTGTTCGGGCGTGAGCGCGCTGCCGGCGATGCGGCCCACGGGGTAGACGACGGTGCTGTTCCAGTAGTGGTCGAACTCGTCGGAGAGCTGCCGCACCACCGGGCCGGCCGCGAACACGTCCATGTCGACGAAGTTGCTGCCGGAGGCATTCATCACGTACTCATCGGCCATGTTGCGCCCGCCCGCCACGGCGGCGACGTTGTCGGCCACGAAGAGCTTGTTGTGCATGCGCCGGTTGATGCGGCCGAACTCCAGCCCCGAGCTGATGAAGCGTGTCAGGTCGCTGCCGCGCCCGCCGGGAAACGGGTTGAACAGGCGCACCTGCACGTTCGGATAGCTGGCGAGCGCGAGCAGCAGGTCGTCCTCGCCGGTGGTGTAGAGGTCGTCGACCAGGAGCCGCACGCGCACGCCGCGCTGTGCCGCGTCGCGCAGCTCGCGCATCAGGGCGCGGCCGGTGTTGTCGGCGGCCAGCAGGTAGTACTGCACGTCGAGGCTGCGTGTGGCGAGCTTCGCGAGTTCGATGCGGGTGGCGAAGGACGTGGGGCCGTAGGGCAGGAGCTGGAAGCCCGAGCGGCCGTCCGCCTGCTCGTTCGCGGGCAGGACCTTGCGCGTGATCGCGTCGAGCGGGGTGTCCCTGTAGTCGGCGATGGCTGCGACGGGCCGGTCCGACACAGGTAGCGGCAGGGTCGAGCACGCACTCATGAGCATCGAGAACACGAGCGCCAGTACGGCAACGGGCGCACGCCAGCGGGCGGTCATCATTTCTTCTACTCCCGGCTTGTCGGTTGGGGCTTCGCCCCATCCCCAGGGGGAGGAACGAACGATCCGGCCGAGAGTATGACGCGGCTCGCCGCGCGTCAGCCCGTGCAGGCGGCGGCGCCTTGCTGCGCCGGATACTCCATCTCCAGCATCACCCAGTCGCGCCGGGCGCCGCCGTGGCGGCCGGCGATCTCGCACAGCGTGCGGTCGAGCTGCGGCACCGGCTTGAGCGTGGCCGACAGGGGCAGCCGGGGCGCGTCATCGCCGGCGGCGGGCCGGGCCAGCAGCACCAGCCCGCTGCGCAGCCTGACCGGGCCCGAGGCCGACACGGCCTCGACACGCACGCGCCCCGTGCGCTCCCACGCGTCCGTGGCGAGCGCGAGGGACACGTCGTCCATGCCGTCGCGCACCTCGACCTTCCAGCGCTTGACGCGCCAGAACGCGGCCTTGTTGAGCAGGTAGGCGACGCGCTTTCCGGCATCGAGGCCGAAGGGCGTGCTGTCGTGCACCGGGCTCCACGAGGCCACGCCGAGTTCGGCCGCCAGCGCGGAGGCCTTCTCCCGCCCGCCGATGGCCTCCACCAGCGCCAGCATCGCGGGCACCGATGCGGTGATGCCGGTGGTGGTGGCCACGCCGCGATCCACCACGTAGCGCCGGTGCGGCACGTGCGCCGAGCCCGCATGGCGCTTCAGCAGCGTGCCGCGGTCGTACCAGTGGCCCGCGAAGCGCCGGCCGTCGAGCAGGCCGGCCTGCCCCACCACCAACGCGCCGGAACACACGCCGATCACGCGGGCGCCCTGCTGCGACTGCCGCCGCAGCCAGGCGGTGATCTCGGGCGCATCGTCCTTCATCATCGCGGGGACGATCACGTAGTCGGCACCCGAGGGATGCGCGCGGTCGAAGCCGGCGAAGTCCTGCGCGCCGTCCACCTGCAGCGCGGGGAACAGGTCGACGCGGCCGGCGCGCGGCGCCACGATGCGCACCTCGGCGATGTCGGCGCGGCCGAGCACCGCGTAAGGCAGCAGAAGGTCGGTCATCTCAGTGCCGTCGTTGGATGCGAGCACGGCAATCACCGGCCGCTTGCCGCCCGGGTCGCGCGGCTTCATCGCATCGACGAAGGCCTGCTGGTCGCGCTGCAGTGCGGCCGCATCGTCGAGCGGCGGTGGCGGCAGCGGCGCGCCGGCGGAGCAGCCCGCCAGAACGAGCACCGCCATGCCGGCGACAGCCAGCGCGCGTGAAAATGACCCGGTGAACATCGACGTTTCTCCATGACTGCAGGCGATGCCCCGAGAGTAAGAATGCCCACCCTGCCCCACAAGGACGAAGAAGCCGCGGTTCCTGCCAGCCACGGCGCCGGCGGCGTGGTGGTGCTGGTCGCATTCGATGGCGTCGAGGCCATCGACATCGCCGGCCCGGCCAGCGTCTTCAGCAAGGCCGAGCAGATGCGCCCCGGCACCTACCGCCTGCACATCGCGTCGCCGGCCGGCGGCAGCGTGCTCACCAACGGCGGACTGAGCTTCGCCGGCACGCTGGCGCTGCGGCAGTTGCCGGCGGAGATCGACACGCTGATCGTGGCTGGCGGCGACGAGCCTTCCGTGCGCTTCGCCATCCTCGAGCAGAACGTGAGCGCGTGGATCGCCGAAGTCGCGCCGCGCGTGCGACGCGTGGGCAGCGTGTGCACCGGCGCCTTCGCGCTGGCCGCCGCCGGCCTGCTCGACGGACGCGAGGCCACCACGCATTGGAGCGCCTGCGACATGCTGCAGGAGCTGCGCCCGCAGGTGCGCGTGCAGCGCGAGCGCATCTACGTGCAGGACGGCCCGATGTGGACTTCGGCCGGCGTCACCACCGGCATCGAGCTTGCGCTGGCGCTGGTGGAGGACGACCTGGGCCATGCGGTGTCGATGGACATCGCGCGCACCCTGGCGCTGCCTATGCTGCGCGGCGGCGAGCAGCCGCAGCTGAGCCAGGCGCTCGAGGCGCAGGCCATGGCCAGCCACCGGCTGCGTGAGCTGGTTGCGTGGATAGGAACGCATCCGCAGGAAGACCTCTCAGTCGAGGCGATGGCCGCGCGCGCGGGGATGAGCCCGCGCAACTTCGCGCGCGCTTTCGCGGCCCAGACCGGCTGCACGCCGGCGCGCTTCGTCGAGCAGACCCGCGTGGCCGCCGCCGCGCAGCTGCTGCGGCAGACCAGCTGGACGCAGGAGAAGATCGCGGGCCGCAGCGGCTTCCGCTCGGTGGATGCGCTGCAGCGCGCTTTCGCGCGGCAGCATGGGGTGACGCCGCAGGGCTATCGCGACGAGAACGCCCGCGTGAGCCGCTGAGCCGTCGAATCGCGGCGGCAGCCGTGGCAACCGCCCTTCGGCACGGCGGCGCGGCCCTTCGCATTCCCACTGAACAGCAGCCCGGCGGGCGAAGGCTCATGAACGGCCCGAAAGGGCCGGATTTACCAGTTCTCGGGGATGGCGGCACTGGAAACAAAAACACACACTCGTGCGGCTTTTTGTCTTGTCTGCCGTTTCAGCGAAGGAGGAACCATGACCATTCGGCCCCACACCGTACTCAGATGCCTGCAGGCCGCCGCATTGCTCGCCGTGGGAAGCGCTCACGCAGCGGGCTACGTGGCCGGCGACGCGGGCAACCCGGGGCCCAGCCAGCCGGGCTGGACGAGTTCCAGCGGCGGTGCCGCCGCCACGGTCCAGGGAGACGGCGCCACCGCGATCGGCGCGGGCGGCGATGGCAACAACGGAGCCGCCGGTGCACTCGGCGGCACGGGTGGCGCCGGCGCAAGTGCCACCGCGAACGGCGCGACGGCCATCGGCGGCGGCGGCACCGCCGGCCCGGGCTACGCGGGCGGCACGGGTGGCGCCGGCGGCAGCGGCGCGCAGGCTTCGGCCAGCGGTGCCATCGCGGTCGGCGCGGGAGGCCAGGGCCCCTATGGCTGCTGCGGCTACCCCGGCCACGCCGGCGGCAGCGGCGCGCAGGCATCGGGCACCTCGGCGATCGCCATCGGCAGTGCCTTGGACACCAGCCAAGGTGCGGTGGCATCGGGCAATGGCAGCACGGCGATCGGCGGCGCCTACAACGGCTCTGCCGGCGCGTCTGCGCTGGCCACCAGCGGCGTAGCCATCGGCTCGGGCAGCCAGGTCGCGGCCGGCGCGACCAACAGCATCGCCATCGGCGCCAACTCGGTCGCCACCGTGGCCAACACGGTTTCCTTCGGCTCGGCAGGCCAGACGCGCACCCTCGTCAACGTGAGCGCGGGCGCGGTGAACGCCACGAGCACCGACGCCGTCAACGGCAGCCAGCTCTACACGGTGCAGCAGACCTCCAACACGGCCCTGGGCCTCGCGCAGAACTCGGCGCAGTACGGCGCGGGCGGCACCGCGCTGCAGCTCAATGCCAACGGCGGCGCGGGCACCACCATCAACAACGTGGCGGCCGGCCAGGCGAGTACCGATGCGGCCAACGTCGGCCAGGTGCAGCAGGCGCAGCAGACGGCCATCACCACCGCGAACAACTTCACCGTGCAGCAGGTCAGTGCGCTGCAGTCGCTGATGAACCAGGCCCTGTCCAGCGGCGTATGCGCCGTGAGCGCGAGCGGCTCGGTGGCCTGCGGCCCGGGCGCGGGCGCCAGCGGCGCGGGGAGCACCTCGATGGGCACCAACGCGCAGGCCTCCGGAGAGAACACCGTGGCCATCGGCAACGGTGCGCAGGCCAACCACGCGGGCTCGGTGGCCATCGGCGCGGGTGCGAGGGCGCTGGCCGATCCCACCACCGCGGTGGGCAACAACGCCGTGGCCACCGGCAACAACGCCGTCGCGCTGGGCGCCAACACGCTGGCCAGCGGCAACAACGCGGTGGCACTGGGCCAGGGCTCGGTGGCCGATCGGGACAACACCGTGTCGGTCGGCAACGCCGCCACCAACCAGTTGCGCGGCATCACGAACGTCGCGCCTGGCCTGCTGGCCACCGACGCCGTCAACCTCGGGCAGCTGCAGCAGGCGGTGGCCAACGCGACCAGCCAGGCGAACGCCTTCGCCGCGCAGGGCGTGGCGGCCGCGCTGGCCATGCCGTCGATGCCGACGCTGGCTGCAGGGAAGAAATGGATGGGCGCCGCCGTCGGCAACTACGCGGGCGCGTCGGGGCTGGGCGTCGCCTTCGGCTACCAGGTCAACGACAACCTGAACCTGGGCGTGGGGGTTTCGACCGCGACCAGCAGCGGAAGCGGCAGCCGGGTGGCGGCCCGGGTGCAGGCGGGGTACGCGTGGTGAGGGCGGGACACCGCCAAGCACCCGCCCGGAACGCTGTCTACCCGCAGTAGGCGCGAACGATCTTGCCCGTCTTCGGGTCCGTCTCGATCGTCACGCGCTCGCGCCGGTAGTCCATCGTCACGGGCTGTCCGGGCTGGACCTGGCGGACGATCGATGCGCCGGCCAGCTGCCGAGCTTCGGCGTCGCCGACGCCGTTCTTGCCGGTCAGGGCGGTTGCCGCGTCCGGCCGGCATGCCCCGGCCGGGGCTTCATCCTTCGCCTGCGGTGTCCCGCAGGCGGTCATCGAGAGGACGGTCAGCGTCAGGGCTGCAAGCGGAATCGGTTTCGAGTCGAGCTTCAAGGCAGGTCCTTTCCTGTAAATACGAAGAGTCCTCCGGCATTGCACCCTGCTGCGGTGCACCGGTCAACCCGGCGAGCAGCGGCACGCGACGGTGCCGTCGCTTCGGCGCCGCGAGCGGCGCTCAGGTCTTCGAGGCCTTGGGAATCTGCGCCTCGATCTCCCTGATCACGGCCTCCTTCTCGCGGTTGTAGACCTGCGGATCGGCAGGGTCCACGGCATGGGCCCGGTCCTTCGCCTCCTCATACCTGCGGCGCAGATCGGGCCGCCGCTCGAGGATGTCGATAAAGGCGAGCGAATCCTTGTGCACCGGATCGCCGCGATGGCAGATGTGGATGTTGACGTTGAAGCGCCGCCCGCCATGCAGCACGGAGCCGCAGACATACGGCTTCTCGTCCTTGTCCACCCACACCGGCCTGCGATGGAAGCCGGCCCGCTCGAAGGCCTTCTGCTCTTCGCGCAGGTTCTCGCGCGCGGTGATGGCGGTGATGTCGACCATGGGCTTGCCGCGCAGCCCGGCTACCGCCGTGCTGCCGATGTGCACGAGCTCGACGCCTTCGATGCACCCTCGCGCGTACTCCTGCACGAGGGAGAAGACTTCGGCATAGGCGGGGTCGTAGGGCACGATGTGCCGGTGGTGGAGCCCTTCGTCGAATGGGTCGATCGTCATCTGGCGGCTTTCAGGTGTGGCGCGCATTCTGCCGCGCCGCTGACTTGCGCTCCGATGTCAGAGCCTGTCCCACACCTGGATCAGCCCCAAGAGGTGAACGTTGCCGTACACGAGGCAGATCACCGGGCTCCACACCCAGAATGCCGCGCGACAGCACTCTCGCGCGCGCGGAGCCGCGAAACAGATTCAGCGAACGACGAATGCCACATTGGCCAACACGTAGCCGACGGGCATGAACACGCCGCCTCCCACGTATTGCAACTCCAGCGAGTCCTGTTGCCCTCCGGAAATCGAGCCGGCCGTGCCCAGGGTGGTCGAAGTGCGACGCGTGCCGAGCTGGATGGCCGAGCCCGACTTGGCGGCGGCCACCTTCACGCCGTCGGCGCTGCTCGCGACCGCAGTCCAGGCACCGGCGTCGCTGGTCGCGCGCCAGGTCTGGCCGCTGTCGCTGGACTCGTAGAGGCGGCCACCGCTGGTGGCGGCCACGACGTAGCGGCCGTCGGCGGATGTGGCGATGCCTCGCCAGTCCCGGTTGACGCTGCGCGGTTCCCATGTGGTGCCCGAATCGGTGGAAACCCAGACGGCGCCCGTGTCCACGGTGGCGTACAGGATGCTGCCGTCCGCCGACGCCGCCGCCGACCACCAGAACTGGCCGCTCGCGCGCGGGGTCCAGCTCACGCCGTAATCGGTCGAGACATACAGCTGGGCGCCATTGGTGGCCGCCACCAGAACCCGGCCATCGGCCGAAGAGGCCACGGCGCGCCAGGCGCGGCTCGACTCACGCGCCGTCCAGCTGCTGCCGCCGTCCGACGAAGTCCAGATCTGCCCGAGGTAGGCGGTCGCGACCAGGCGCGACCCGTCGGCGGAACTGGCCACCGCGGTCCAGGCTTGGGACGAGCCGTCGTTGGTCCAGTTGTTGCCGCCGTCGGTCGAGCGGTAAAGCGCACCGCCGTTGGTTGCAGCGAGCAGCGCGAGGCCATCGCTGGAAGAAGCGACACCGCTCCAGACCTGTCCCGTGAGGCGCGGGACCCAGCTCGCACCGGAATCATCCGAGGTGTACAGCTCGCCGGTGGTGGATGTCGCCGCCAGGCGGGTGGCATCGGCGGACGATGCCAGGCCGCTCCAGCTACCGTTGGGCGCCACCGGGCGCCAGTCGAAGTCCGTTCCGCCGGGCAGGCCGCGCGTTTCGATGCGCTGCCCTGCGTTCTGCGCGATGGTCCACCCGCCGCTGCCCACCCCCACCACCTTGATCCAGTCGCCCACCGTGGGCGCGGGCGGCAGCGTGAGCGTGACGCCAGTGCTCGAGTTCGCCTGATAGCCGGTGTTCGACTCGGTCTGGACACTCGAGGCGGTGACGCTGATCCAGCGCGTGTCGGCCGGCGCGGCCGCGCATACGTAGGCCGTGGCCGTGACCTCCGCCGCGTCGAGCACGCCGTTGGCGTTCAGGTCCAGCCCGGACTGCACCCGTTGGCCGCCATAGGCGCAGGTGCCGCCCGGTGCTTCGGCGGCGAATGCGAGCAGGCTGTCGCGGCCGTTCGACGCCGCGGCGCCTACAGCGCCCGTCGCGCCCGGCGCACCGCCGCAGACGTAGGCCGAACTGGTCACCTCCGCATCGTCGAGCACGTTGTTGCGGTTCAGGTCCTTGCCGGCCAGCACCTGCGAACCGCCCTGCGCGCAATGGCTGCCGGCGGGCTCCGCCCGCATGCGCGCCAGCGTGCTGAGGCCATCCGCCGCGGCGGTGGCGTTGCAGATGTACTGGGTGGAGGTAACTTCGCTGTCCGCGAGCACGTGATCGTTGTCGGCGTCCAGGCCGGCCTCGACGCGCGCGCCGCCAAAGGAACAGTTGACGCCGACCGCCTCCGGCTTGACGCGCATCAGCACGGTGGATTCGCCCGATGTGCCGGCGGGCGCAGGCGCGGCGGGCTGCTGCGCGGGCGGAATGAAGAATGCCGCGTTGCCTGCGCCACCACCTCCTCCGCCGCAGGCGAACAGTGTCAGAGAGGCGATCAGCCCCGCGGCCAGGCGGGCATTGCGAACGAAGCAGGAGGCGAGTCTGTACGAAGGCATGAGCGGACGCTATGAATGTACGAAGGCGCGATTTGGGTTGTCTCGGCGAAACGGAACGCAACTTATTGTAAGAAATTGCCCCGTGAGATGACATCCCGCACGAGTGGGTCACACGCCGCTGCCGGCCGCCCCGCCCGGGCCGGATTCACAGCTCTCGGCTATCAGGTGAAGGACAGCCTGAGCCTGGGCGTGGAGGGTCCTTCGTGGAAGTTGACTCGCGACCGACTACAGGCTGTCCCACACCTGGATCAGGCCCACGAGGTGAACGCTGCCGTACACGAGGCAGATCACCGAGCTCCACACCCAGAATGCCGTCAGCCGCCGCCTGTCGAACAGGAAGAGCCCGACGACGAGAAGTCCCCGCAGCAAATACACCGCGGTGATCGCCGGCAGCGCGAATGCCAGCAGCGGCAGCGGCCGCAGCACCCCGGCCCCGGAGAGCGCGTACGCGGCCCACGTGGCCAGAACGCCTGCGACCAGCAGCGTGACCAGCGCCGGATACATGTGCCCGGCTGCCGCGCCGGCGGCCATGCGCTCCCCCGCGCCGAAGAAGCGGTACCACGCCGGCCCGCCGAAGATCACGCAGACGTGCAGCAGCGCGGCGATGGCGCTGAGCACGGCGCCGGCAATCAGGGGGAGGTTGTAGTCCACGGAAATTCCTTCTTTTTGCGGACGATCAGGGCAGATGCTTGCGCGCGCGCACCGCCTCGCGCGTCGGACCGAACGCGCCGAAGCGCACGGGCAGGCCGCTCAGCGCCTCCGCGTGCTCCACCCATGCGTGCGGCGTGGCGACGGGGTGCGGCTCGTAGATGGGCTCGGCGACCTGCAGCAATTGCGTCAGCGCCTGCTGGTGATCGAGGTCTCGCACGCCGCCGAGCGGCAGCGACGCGAGGCGGCCCGCATCGGCGGTGCGGTAGCCCGCGCACCACTGCAGCTGCGCATGCCCGAGGGCATCGAGGTGGCTCACCACCAGTCCGTCGAGCGTGCCGACCGCGTCCAGCGCATACCGCAGCAGCACCGCGTCGGGATGCCCCCTGCGGAACGCGCCCTGCCAGCCGTCTTCCGCGTTGTGCGGTTCGGCCAGCCGCGCATCGAGCGTGCGATCGTGCGTGGGGAGCGGGCCGGGGCCGTGGCGCGTGAGGTAGCTGCGCAGCACGCCGAGGTGCTGCACGGGCGCGTCGATGCCCGCGTCGGCCAGCACGGCCTCGACCGCCGCGGCCGAGATCGTGCTCCAGGTGGTGTGCGGATGGAAGCCGCGCCACTCGTCGAGCAGCACGCCTTGCGCGCCCTCGAAGACAACGGCGCCAGGCCGCGCGAGGCGCTCGGCGATGCGGTCCGCGCTCGCGGGCGGCGACTGCGCGACGCAAGGCGCCACGGCGTCGAGCCAGCGACGGGCGAGCGTGCCGTCGCGGAGCATGGCGAGTTCCTGTGCCGCTTCGGCATGCGAAGAAGGGACGGCGAACGAGGCGGACTCGCGCAGCAATGTGGTACGCAGTGCCTCGACCTTCTCGAGCGCCAGCGCAGGCCGGACCAGGTCGCTGTAGTGCAAGGCATCGTCGGGCGACGCGAGCGCATGCCGCACGGTCTCACCGACACCCACGCCGCAGCTGCCGTGCGCGCCCTCCCCCCCGCGCGCCCATTCGCGCAGGCGGCCGGCGGCCTGGTGGAACGGCGTGGTCACGCGGCAGCGCGCATCGACCAGCAGGCGCGAGAGCGCATCGGCCACGCCAGCGCGCTGCAATGCCTCTTCCTCGACGCGCAGCGCCGTGGGGTGCACCACCACCGGGCTCGCGAGCACCGTGCCCACGCCCGCATGGAAACTGCCGGCGCCGAACTGCGAGAAGGTGTGGTGGCGACCGTCGGCCAGCACCACGTTGTGGCCGGCCTGTGCGCCGCCGTTGAAGCGCACCACCGTGTGAGCCCGCAGCTCGCCGCACAGGTGATCGGTGAAGAGCCCCTTGCCGCAGTCCCCGAAGCCGAGGCCCAGCAGCGAGACGTAGTGCGTGGATGCGCGAGCCGTCACACGGCCGTCAACCGAAGAGCCGCTTCCACCACGACGAGCGCGGACCGGCGGCCGCTGCCGCCGCGCTCGGCGGCGCACGGCGCGACGCCGACGGATCGAGCAGCGCGGCATAGCCGTCGAGCGCGTGCAGCACGCCGCCCACGCGTTCCTTTTCCATGCCGGTGGCGCTCATCACGCCAGCCAGCGCCTCGAGGCTGGGCACGGCCTTCTCGGTGAGGGCGACGATGCCGGCGGCCACGGCGCAGGCATCGTCGGGCGAGTCCATGCAGATGACGTGATCGCCAAGCAGCTCGCGCCAGCGCGGCTCGCAGCGGCGGCGGCGCTGCGCGTCCGGGATCAGGAAGAACAGGTTCGTGGTCTCCGCGGCGGCGGCGATGACCTCCTCGATGGGAATGTCCTCGTCGAGCTTCTCGCCGATGAGGCCTTCGACGTGGTGACGCGAGACGGCCGGGTAAGGCAGCTCGTCGCCGGTCACGAACAGGTAGCCGCGCTTCCTGCGCTTGACCCAGCAGTCCATGTCGGTGTGCTGCGCCATCACGTAGAAGGCGAGCTCGTAGCTTTCCTCGCCGGTGCCGCCACCACCGCCTTCCAGGTAGCTCCAGGTGAGCCACTGGTCCATGAGGTTGGCGGTCGATTCGAACTGGCCGACCTGCAGCGGTGCATGGTCGGAGTTGGCGTCGCCGATGGCCATGAACATGAGCTGCGGGTCCGCCACGCCGCAGTCGGTCAGCAGCTTCATGAAGGTGGGCAGCTCGCGGCGCGCGAGGATCTGCGGGATGTCGCCCATGGAGCCCGTCACGTCGAGCGCGAAGGCGATGCCCAGCGAGTTCGGGTGGTCGGCGTTGTCGCGCGACTCGCGCACCTTGAGCCCGTGCGGGTTCATCAGCGGATGGGTGGAGCGCTGCGTGAAGACTTCCGCGCCGGGCCTCGCGGCGCGGTCCGCGATGAGTGCCGTGTGGGCGGCGTGCGAGTAGTTTCCGTAGCCCATGGGTTCTGCTCCTCTGTGACTGTTGTACGTATGCGTTGATTCAGGCGCCGGCGTGCGGTGCGGGCGCCGGATCGAAATGGACGAACCTCGGCGCGCCGAAAGCTTCGCGCGACGCGGCCGAGAGCGCCTGCTCGATGCCCTGCGCGCCGAGGCGCCGACAGGCGGCGGCGTCTTCGCTGCACTCGCGCAGCAAAGCCGCGAGGGGCGCCGGGGTGTGTGGGCCCAGGCCGGGCTCGCCGGCTGCTCCGCCATGCAAAACGGCGCGCACGGCCCAGGCCGATTGCATCAGGTCGCGCGCGACGGCCGCGTCGTGCGCCGATCCGGTGGCCTGCTGCGCGCGCGACCAGCCGATGAGCAGCACGCCATGGTCGCGCGGATGCACGAGCGCATGGGCAGGGGAAAGATCGCGATGCGTCCAGCCCGCGCCGTGCACGAAGGCGAGCACCTCGAGCATGCGGCGCCAGATCCACACGGCGTGGCGCGGGTCGATGCCTTGCAGGTTGGCCTGCTGCACGTCGTGCAGGCTGCCCCAGAAGCCGTTCGGGTGCCGAAGCACAAACGCCTGGCGCGAGCCCTCGCCCATCGCGCTGGCCATTCCCTCGGCCACGCCGATGCCCAGCGGCTGCGGCAGGCGGCGGGTGAAGTAGGCGGCGCCCGGCACGGAAAGATCCTGCAGCGCCTGAAGCACGGTGAATTCGCGCTGCAGCACGCCGTCTGCCGAGCTCTCGCGCGCGAGCTTGAAGGTGACGCGCTCGGGCAGCGCGCCCAGTCGTTCGGCCAGCAGCACTTCGCTGTGCTCGCCGGTGGCCAGCGGCGCGAGCACGCGGTAGCGACCGCCGCGCCACGCAAGAACGCGGCCGCCGGGCACGTCGGCGTTCGCCCGTCGCCATGCGGCACGGAAGCTCTCGCGCTCGACGATCTCCTGGCCGCGCACCACGGTGGCGCCGCAGTAGCTGCAGTTCACCGTGCGCCAGCGCGCGGCGCGCGGCAAGGGCGCGGAGCATTGGGGACAGCTGAGAGCCTGCAGCGACAGCATGGCCCGCGCCCTACTCTTCCTTGGGCGGCGCGGTCGAGTCGGGCGAGGCCAGCACGCGGTCGATGCGGCGGCCTTCCAGCGCGACGATCTCGAAGCACCAGCCGGCGCAGTCGATCTGCTCACCCACCTCCGGCAGGTGACCCGACACGGCCATCAGCAGACCGGCCACGGTGTTGTAGAGGCCGCGCTCCTCGTCGGGCAGCTCGCGGATGCCCAGGCGCGCGCGCAGCTCCGACACGGGCATGAGCCCGTCGAGCTCCCACAGGCCGTCGGGCCGCTGATGCGCCCAGGCGTCGGTCTGCATGCCTGGCTGCAGTTCGCCGGTGATGGCTTCGAGCAGGTCGCGCGGGGTCATCAGGCCCTGCACCACGCCGTATTCGTCGACCACGAACACGAGGCGGCCGGCGCGGGCGCGGAACTGCTCCAGCAGCTCCATGCCGGTGAGCGTCTCGGGGACGAACACGGCAGGCGATGCCTCCTGGCCCAGCACGCCGGTGTGCGCGGGGCCCAGGCGCAGCAGGTGCGCCACGCTGACCACGCCGACCACGTCGTCGAGCGAATTGCGGCACACGGGGTACCAGGAATGCACGAGGTTGAGCGCGGCCGCGTCGGCCACCTTCTGCAGCGCCTGCTGCACCGTGAAGGAGGCGTCGAGCCACTCGATGTCGGCGCGCGGGATCATCAGCGACGACAGGCGCCTGTCGTCGAGGTGGAACACGTTGCGCACCATCTGGTGCTCGTGCTGCTCGATGACGCCGGCGTCCACGCCCTCCTCGAGGCTCGCGGAGATCTCTTCCTCGGTCACCGAGCGCGCCGCGTTGGCGTCGATGCGCAGCACCTTCAGCGTGGTGGCGGTGGCGCCCGCCAGCAGCCACACGAAGGGCTTGGCGCCCTTGGCCAGGCCGCGCATCGGGCGCGACACCCAGCGCGCCACCGGCTCGGGATACAGCTGGCCGATGCGCTTGGGCACCAGCTCGCCGAAGATGATGGTGAAGAAGGTGATGCAGGTCACCACCACGGCGGTGGAGGCGATGCTCGCGGTGCCGCGGCCCATGCCGACGCTTTCCATCCAGACCGCGAGCGGCTCGGCAAAGGCGGCCTCGCCCACGATGCCGCTGAGCATGCCGATGGAGGTGATGCCGATCTGCACCGTCGAGAGGAACTGCGTGGGCGCCTCCATGAGCTTCAGCGCGGCCACCGCGCCGGCGTCCCCCGTTTCTGCCAAGGCCGCGAGACGTGCGCGCCGGCTGGTGGAAAGGGCCATTTCGGACATTGCGAACAACGCATTGAGCGTGGTCAGCAAGGCCAGGAGGAAGACATCCATGAACTGCGGGAGAGAATGGGGGAATGGCACTTTACTTGATTGGCGACCTGCAAGGCTGCGACGCGCCCTTCCAGCGGCTGCTGCAGAAGATCGATTTCTCCCCCAGCCGCGACACCATCGTGCTGCTGGGCGACCTGGTGAACCGGGGGCCCGATTCGCTGGCCGTGCTGCGCCGCGCACGGGGCTACGGCGCCTCAGCCCTGAGCCTGCTGGGCAACCACGACCTGCACCTGCTGGGCGTGGCGCACGGCGCGCGCAAGGCCGGCCGCAAGGACACGCTGGCCGAGCTGCTGGCCGCGCCCGATGCCGAAGAGCTGCTCGACTGGCTTCGCCAGCAGCACATGGCGCTGCACATGCGCATCGGCAGCGGCGACCTGCTGATGGTGCACGCGGGCGTACTGCCGCAATGGACGGTGGGCGAGACGCTGGTGCTGGCGTCCGAGGTCGAATCGGTGCTGCGTGGGCCGGCACTGGGCGAATTCATGATGTCGATGTACGGCAACGAGCCGGCGCAGTGGCAGGACACCCTCACGGGCAGCGCCCGTCTGCGCGCCATCGTCAACGCGCTGACGCGGCTGCGCTTCTGCACGGCCGACGGCGTGATGGACTTCGACGTCACGGACAGTGCGTCCAACGCGCCCGAGGGCTACATGCCCTGGTTCGACGTACCCGGGCGCAAGACGGCGAACGCCACCCTCGCCTTTGGCCACTGGTCGACGCTGGGCTGGCTCTCGCGGCCCGACCTGCTCTCCACCGACACCGGCTGCGTGTGGGGCGGCTGCCTGAGCGCGGTGCGCATCGGCGCGACGCTGGACGAGCGCGAGCTGATCCAGGTCGAGTGCGAGCAGGCGCAGAAGCCCGGCAAGTAGCCGGCTGCGCCACCGCCGTCAGGAGGACGGCAGCCGGAACTTGTCCAGCGACATGCGCTGCCGGCCCTGCGCATCGAAGTTGTCCGGCGCCAGCCAGCGCTCGAAGGCCGTGCGCAGCGCCGGCCATTCGCCGTCGATGATCGAGAACCACGCCGTGTCGCGCGTGCGGCCCTTGTAGACCACGGCCTGGCGGAAAAGCCCCTCGTACCTGAAGCCCAGCCGCAGCGCAGCGCGCTTGGAAGGCTCGTTGAAGTTGTCGCACTTCCACTCGTAGCGGCGGTAGCCCAGCTCGTCGAAGGCGAGCTTCATCAGCAGGTACTGCGCCTCGGTAGACATCGGCGTGTTCTTCAGGAGCGGCGAGAAGTTGACGGTGCCCACCTCGATGGCCCCGTTGGCCGGGTCGATGCGCATCAGCGCCAGCGAGCCGACCGCGCGGCCGCTTTGTTTGTCGACCACGGCGAAGTGCAGCGGATCGGTGCTTTTCGAGATGCGCTCGATGTAGGCCCGGGTGCCGTCGGCATCGGCGGGACGCTCGATGCCGAGGTAGGTCCAGTCGCGGCCATCGGGAGCCTGCGCGTAGGCGGCGTGCAGGTCGTCGGCATGCCTGGCGGGGTCGATCGGTTCGAGCCTGCAGAAGCGGCCCTCGACGGTGCGGCGCGGCGGCTGGGGGCGCGGCGTCCATCCGGGCAGGTCGGGGCCGATGGACTGGCCGAACTCGTTTTGGCGGGCTGACATCAGTGAAGCGCTTTCGTTGGATGGTGAACGGGGGGCGGTGCCGGAGATCGCTAAAGTACCCGCAACGTGGCGCCACCGAAAGTGCCATGAAAGAGAGATTTCATGGTGCCACGACCCGCCAAGCCTGCCGCCCCGTCCGACCTTCTCGACGCTGCGCTCTCCCGCGCACCGGACGCCGCCCCCATGCAGCGCCAGCTGCACGACCGCCTCAAGGGCGCCATCCTCGACGGCAGCCTCGCGCCCGGCAGCCGCCTGCCGGGCTCCCGCGCGCTGGCCGAGGCGCTCGGCGTCTCGCGCAACACGGTCACCGCGACCTACGAGCACCTGGCGGCCGAAGGCTACGTGCGGCCCGACCGGCAGGGCACGCGCGTGACCGAGCTTTCATCGCCCGCGCCGTCGAAGCGCGAACGGGCAGACGAGCGCACGGGCAGGCCGCCAGCCACGCCAGCCACCGCGCAGCGCCTCGCCAGGATCCTGCCGAGCGCCTCGCGTGCCGACATGGGCGCGGCGCTGCGCCCCGGCGTGCCCGCGCTGTCGCACTTTCCGCTGGCCGCATGGCGTCGTTCGCTCGACCGCGCGATCCGCGAAGGCGGCTCCGCGGCGCTGGGCTACGGCGACCCGCTGGGCGAGCCTGCGTTGCGCGCGGCCATCGCGCGGCACCTGTCGGTGGCACGCGGCGTGCGCTGCGAGTCGCGGCAGGTCGTCATTGCCGAAGGCGCGCAGGAAGCCATCTCGCTGTGCGTGCGGCTACTGTCCAATCCCGGCGACACCGGCTGGGTCGAAGACCCCGGCTACCGCGGCGCGAAGGCCGCCATGCACGCGGGCGACATGCGCATCGTGCCCATGCGCGTGGATGCCGAGGGGCTCTGCGTGGACGGGCGCGATTGGCGGGAGCACCCGCCCCGGCTGGTCTACACCACGCCGTCGCACCAATACCCGATGGGCGCCGTGCTGAGCATCGCGCGCCGCCTGGAGCTCATTGCACAGGCCCGCCGGCACGGCGCGTGGATCGTCGAGGACGACTACGACAGCGAGTTCCGCCACACGGGCGAGCCCATCGTCGCGATGCAGGGGCTGGTGGACGATGCACCCGTGCTCTACATCGGCTCCTTCAGCAAGACGATGTTCCCGTCGCTGCGGCTCGGCTTCCTCGTGCTGCCCGAGCGGCTCGTGGACGCCGTGCGGACGCCGCTCGAAGAGATGCTGCGCGGCGGCCACCGCTACGAGCAGCTCGCCATGGCCGACTTCATGGAAAGCGGCCAGTTCAGCCGGCACCTGGGCCGCATGCGCAGGCTGTACCGAGACCGGCAGCAGGCGTTGCGGCTCGCGCTGGGCAGGCACTTCGAGGTGCCGCACGACATCGACGGCGGCCACTGCGGCATGCACCTCACGGTGCGCCTGCCGGAGCGCTTCGACGACCGGAAGATCGCCGTCGAGGCACTGCGCCATCGCATCGCGCCCACGCCGCTGTCGGGCTTCGCGATGCAGCCCATGCCGTCCATGCCGCCGTACAGCGGGCTGGTGCTGGGCTACGGCAACACGCCAGCCGAGCTTTTCGAGCCGCTGGTGAAGCGGCTGTCCCAGCTCGCCCGGGCGGCGCAACGCGGCAGCGCTTAGCCGCCCCTGCCCACCACGTGCTCGCGCCTGAAGTTGCGCGGCGTGCTGCCCACCACCTGCCGGAAGCGCCGGTTGAAATACGCCTCGTCGGCAAAGCCGCACTGGTGCGCGATCTCCCGCACCAGCAGCGAGGTGGACGCGAGCAGTTCCTTCGCGCGCTCGATGCGCCGCTCGGTCACGAGGTCGGTGAAGGTGCGGTCGGTTTCCTTGCGCAGCAGGTTGGCCAGGTAGTTGGGCGACAGGAATGCGGCGGCGGCCGCGTCGGTGAGCGACAGCGGCTTGTCGAGGTTGTCGCGCACGTAGCGCACCACGCGCTGCAGTGCGTCGCGCTGCGATGTCTTGCCGTCGTGCTGCAGCGAAAGCCGCATCAGCGCCTGCTCCTGCCGCATGCAGGCCAGGCCGATGACCTGCTGCAGGATGCCGCGCATCGCCGTCTTGGCGCCGAAGCTGCGGCTCGCGTTCAGCGCGTGCAGTTCGTCGAGCCAGCCGCGGATGCGCGCGAAGTCGGCCTCGTCGAAGGCGAAGTCGACGTACTCCTGGAACAGGAAGGGCGCGAGGTCGGGGTGGCGCGCGAGCGGCACGTCTTCCAGGTCGAGCGCGTCGACGTCGAGCTCGGGCCACAGGAAGCGCTGGTCGAAGTTGACGATGCAGTACAGCGCGTCGGGCGGGTGCGGAATCACGTGCACCCGGTACGGCAGCACGAAGCTCAGGTGCCGCGGCCCGAAGGGCCGCACCTCGCCGCCGATGGACTGCTGCGAGCTGCCCTCGATGCCGACCTGGATCTGGAAATACGCATGCCGGTGCGGCAGCGTGAGCTCGTTGCGCGCACCCTGGAAGCGGATGTCGAAGTCGAGGTGGTCGGCACGCTCGTGCATGCCGTAGGTTCGGACCGACGTGGGTGTGGAGGGGCGCATCGGGGCAGGCGTCTTCGTCTTTCGCCTGCGAGGGTACGCCAACTTGCGGGCCGGCGAACCGGCCGCGCCCGCCAGGTGCGGAGGGCGCGGTGAGGGCGCAGTCTTCAGCCTCAGACGACCGCGACTTCGAGCACGCCGACACCCGCCACGCTGCCGCGCATGCGGTCGCCGCGCTGCACCGCCGCCACGCCGGCCGGGGTGCCGGTGAAGATCAGGTCGCCGGGCTGCAGCGTGAACAGGGTCGAGAGGTAGGCGATGGTGTCGGGCACGTTCCAGATCATGTCGGCGAGGTCGCCCACCTGGCGCTGGGCGCCGTTCACATCGAGCCGGATCTCGCCCTTGGCCGGATGGCCAGCCTTGACCACCGGCACCAGTTCGCCGCAGGGCGCCGAGCCGTCGAAGGCCTTGCCGGTGTCCCAGGGGCGGCCCATCTTTTTGGCTTCCGCCTGCAGGTCGCGGCGGGTCATGTCGAGGCCGACGGCATAGCCGTACACGTGGCCGAGCGCGTCGGCCGCGGCGATGTTCGCGCCGCCGGTCTTGAGCGCGACCACCAGTTCGATCTCGTGGTGCACGTCGCTCGACAAGGTCGGGTAGGCGAACTCGCCGCCGTCGGCCACGATGGCGCTGGCCGGCTTCATGAAGAAGAACGGCGGCTCGCGGTCGGGGTTGTGGCCCATCTCGCGGGCGTGCTCGGAGTAGTTGCGGCCCACGCAGAAGATGCGGTTGACCGGGAAGCGGGCCTGCTCGCCCTGGATGGGCAGCGAATGGACGGGTGCGGGGGGAATGGCGTAGGAAGTCATGCGACGACTCTAGCCAGCGCAGCCCCGCGCCCCGGGGACGCAACTACGCGAGTCTTGGATTCAGCTACGGTCCCGCGCAGCGCTTCCGGTCTCAGCCGGCCACGCCGAAGCCGGTGTCGAAGGTGCCCTTCACGTCCAGCGGCTGCTTGATGAGCCCCACCTGCCGGTAGAAGTCCGCCGTGCCCTGCTGGTCGGCGATGACCTGCGCGTCGATGGCCACCCACTTCTGCTGCCGGCGCTCGAACTGCAGCTTCGCCGCCTCGGGCGGAATGCCGATGATGCGCGCCAGCGCGGCCGAGTAGGCGTCGACGTTGCGGTACGACCAGAGCTGCGCCTTCACCACGCGCTGCAGAAAGTCCTGCAGCACCGGCCGCTTGGCGGCGATGGCGCTGTCCGTAGCCGCGAGGTAGCTCAGCCCCGGCAGCAGCCCGCGCCCGCTGACGAGCACCCGCGCATGCTTGCTGACCTCCGCCAGCGCGGTGTAGGGCTCCCAAGTGGCCCAGGCGTCGACCGAGCCCTGCGTGAGCGCGAGCTTGGCATCCGCCGGCGCCAGGAAGCGCAGGTTCACGTCTTCCGGCTTGAGGCCGGCCGACGTGATGGCCTTGAGCGTGACGTAGTGGCCGATGGAGCCGCGGTTGGTGGCAACGCTCTTGCCCTTGAGGTCGGCGGCGGTCTTCAGCGTCGAATCGGGCCGCACGAGCACGGCCGTGCCGTAGGAGTCGGAACGGTTCGCGCCGATGGCCTTCACGCGCGTGCCGGCCGCCAGCGCGAAGATCAGCGGCGCATCGCCGATAGGGCCTGAATCGACCGCCGCGGCGTTGAGCGCCTCGGCCAGCGGCGCGGCGGCCGGGAACTCCGACCACTGGATGTCGTAGCCGAGCCCTTCCAGCCCGCCCGCCGCCTCGAGCAGCGCGCGCAGCCCGCCTTTCTGGTCGCCGGCCTTGAGCACAGGGCGGCCCTGCGCGGAAACCATGCCGGGCAATGCGATCGAAGAAGCGACGGCAGCGGCGGCGGCCGTGCCTCGGGCGAGAAACTGACGGCGGGAGCTGTGGTTCATGCGGATGCGGCTTCTGTCCATGTTCATGCCAGGGGATCGAAGGAGACGTGCTCGGCGAAGCGGACCGGGTCGGTGGTCTTCTTGAGCACGCCCACGCCGCGGAAATCGCGCGCATAGAACTCGACCTCGTCGCGCAGGTTGCGGCCCACCGGATGGTGCTTGTGCGTGAGCGTGCCCAGCAGTGCGCGCAGGTCCTCCACCGCGACCTTGGGCGAGTACTTTGCGAAGAGCTTGGCCGACTCGTTCGGGTTCTCGGCCACGTAGTCCGAGGCCTGCACGATGGAGCGCACCAGCGAGGCGACGGTCGCCTTGTCCTTGCGCACGAGTTCGCCGCGCGCGCCGACGATGCAGCAGACCTTGTCCTTGTATTCGCCCGAGAGGTTGCTCGCCACCTCGACGAAGGCGCCCTGGTTGCGCTTCTCGATCAGGTAGATGTTGGGGTCGCCGTCGGCAATGGCCTGGATCTCGCCCTTCTTCACCGCGATGTCGAGCAGGTCGGCCGGGTACTGGCGCCAGACCACGTCCTTCTCGGCGTCAATGCCGTTCTTCGCGAGCAGGATCGAGAAGAAGTTCTTGCCCGGGCTCGCGATGTCCGACACGCCAATGGTCTTGCCCTTCAGGCTCGCCAGGTCGGTGACGCCCGCGCTCTTCGCGCCCACCAGCCGCACGCAGCCGCCATGCGAGCTGCCGACGATCTTCACGTCGAAGCCCGATTCGAGCGGCTTGAGCCAGCGGTGGATCATGCCCACGGCCGCATCCGCCTTGGCGGTGGCGAGCGACTCCAGCAACTGGTCGGTGGAGCCCGTGTAGTTGATGAGGTCGACCTGCAGCCCGTTGCGCTCGAAGTAGCCGCGCTCCTGCGCCACCACCACGGGCGAGAGGCAGAAGGCCGTGGCGTTCCAGGCGAAGGTGAGCTTGCGGGATTGCTGCGAGAAGGCCTGCGAGGCGATCAGGCCGCCCGAGGCGACCACCGCGGCGGCGCCGCCGGCGCGCAGCAGCCTGCGGCGGGTGAGAGTTGCATTCATCGTCGTGGGGCTCGGGTCAGAGAAGCAGTTCGGGCTCAGCCTCGACCAGGCCTTCGTAGAGGCTGTCGAAGGAATGGATGGCGCCTTCGGGCCCGCCGATCTGGCTGTGCGTGTGGCGCGCCGTGGCCTCGTCGATGGGCTGCGGCTTGCCGGCGGCCTCGGCCAGCAGCTGCGTATGGCAGGCGTTGTCGAGCGCGATGTACCACCATGCGGCGGCCTCCACCGTGGGGCCTGCGGTCAGGATGCCGTGGTTCTTGAGGATGGCGCCCTTCTTGTCGCCCAGCGCGTGGGCGATGCGCTCGCCCTCGCTGGTGTCGACCACCATGCCTGTGAAGTCGTCGAACAGCGCCACGTCGTCATGGAACACGCAGCTGTCCTGCGTGATCGTGTCGAGCTTGCGGCCCAGCGTGGACCATGCCTTGCCGTAGGTCGAGTGCGTGTGGGCGGCGGCGATGATCTTCGGGTTGTGCTCGTGGATGGCCGCGTGGATCGCGAAGGCGGCCTTGTTGAGCGGCCTGTCGCCGATCACGGTCTCGCCCTTCGAGTTGACGAGCAGCAGGTCGGACACCTTGATGCGCGAGAAATGGATGCCCAGCGGGTTGACCCAGAAGTGGTCGGTGAGCTCAGGGTCGCGCGCCGTGATGTGGCCGGCCAGCCCCTGCGCGAAACCGAAGCGCGCGAACAGGCGGAAGGCGCCCGCCAGGCGCTCCTGCCGGTGTCGGCGCTCGGCCTGGATGGTGGTGCGCGGCGGAACCGGGTCGAACCAGTACTTCTGCTGCGGGTTCGGGTTGAGCTTCAGCGGCTGCGAAGCCGCGTTGCGGTCGATGGAAAGAACTGCGCTCATGGGGTTTCCTGGGTATTAGGTTTTTGCTCCTTCCCCCTCTGGGGGAAGGTTGGGATGGGGCTCCGCGGCTTCGAAGCCATGACGGTGTTCGAGGCCGCTTGCCCCCACCCCTGCCCTCCCCCAGAGGGGGAGGGAGAAAGACGGGGTCAGGCTGCCTTGCGGACCGATGCCGCGCGCTGCGCCACCAGCTCCCGCGTGCGCGGAATCAGCTCGCGGCCGTAGTCGAGCGCGTCTTCCAGCGGATCGAAGCCGCGGATCAGGAAGGTGGTCACGCCCAGGTCGTAGTAGTCGAGCAGCGCGTCGGCCACCTGCTCGGGCGTGCCGACCAGCGCGGTGCTGTTGGAGCGCCCGCCGATCTCCTGCGCGACCGCGGTCCACAGCCGCTTGTCGAGCCGCGAGCCTTTCTCCGCCGCGGCCAGCAGGCGCTTGGCGCCTTCGCTCTGCTGCGGGCCGCCGCGGTTGTAGCCCTGCACCACGCGCAACCGCTTGGTCTCGGCCAGGATGTTCTCGGCGCGCGCCCATGCAGCCTCTTCGGTCTCCGCCAGGATCGGGCGGAACGACACCGAGAAGCGCACGCTGCGCCCGTGCTTCGCCGCCTCAGCGCGCACGCGCGTGGTCAGTTCGCGCGCCTGGTCGAGCGATTCGCCCCACAGCGCGTAGACGTCGGCGTACTTGCCGGCCACCGGAATCGCAGCCTCCGAGGCGCCGCCGAAGTACACGGGCACGTGCGGCCTGCCGTTGCGCGTCTGCACCGGCTTGACTTCGGAGAACGCGTTCTGGAAGCGGTAGTGCGCGCCTTCGTGGTCGAAGGGCTTCTCCGCCGTCCACACCTTGTGCAGCACCTCGAGGTATTCATCGGTGCGGGCATAGCGCTGGTCGTGGTCGAGCCAGTCGCCGTCGCGGCGCTGTTCCTCGTCGGAGCCACCGGAGATGTAGTGCACGCCGAGCCGGCCGCCGCTGAACTGGTCGAGCGAGGCGAACTGCCGCGCGGCCAGCGTCGGCGCGACGAAGCCGGGACGGTGCGCGAGCATGAAGTGGATGCGCTCGGTGACCGAGGCCGCGTAGGCCACGGTGAGCGTGGCGTCGGGGCTCGTCGAGTGGTGCGGCACCAGCACGCGGTCGAAGCCCGCCGTCTCGTGGGCCTGCGCGAAGGCGCGCACGTAGTCGCGGTCGAGCGAGGGGCCCTTGGCCGCGTGGATCTCCGAGACCTTCTGGCCCTGGATCATTCCGATGAATTCGACGACGCCGTCTTGTTGCTTTGACTGCTGGCTCATGGTGCTGTCCTTGTCTGTATCTGTTGGCGGGAGGTGGGTGTCAGGGTGTCAGGGTGTCAGGCTGTCAGGCGGCGGGCAGGCGCAGCACGCTCTCGAAGCTGCGGTCCCACAGGGGCTTCACGTCGGCCGGGCCGTCGAGCACGCCGATCTTCAGGAAGGTGTCGGCCACGTCCTGGTGGCTGCGCACCACCGCGTCGCTGACGGGGCCCAGGCTGTAGTCGCCGCTGCGGCGGTTGAACAGCTCGACGATGTCGCCCACGGGCACGCGCGTCTCGGCCGACTGGGCGCGGGCGTAGGCCAGGAAGTTGCCGTTGATCCACGCGAACGAGCGCTGAAGGCGCTGCAGCAGGTCGGCCAGCGCGGCGCGGCGCAGTTGGTCGTCGAGCGCGCGCGGGTTGGCGTAGATCGGGAAGTTGCCCGAGAGGTACCCCACGCCGGTCTTGATGACCCGCGCCCCGTACTGGGTGCGCGCGAGCTGGCCGTTGTAGCCGTAGATGGCCCAGGCATCGAGATCGCCGCGCGCGAAGGCCGAGAGGCCGTCCGAAGGCGTGAGGCTCACGGCCTGGATGTCGTTGAACGAGAGGCCCGCCTCGGCCAGCTGCTTGGCGAGGTAGTAGTGCGAAGTGGTGGCGCGCACATAGCCCACCCGCTTGCCCTTGAAGTCGGCGATGCTGCGGATCGGCGCGTCCTTGCGCGCCAGCGTGGCCTGGTTGTTCAGGTCTTCATGCGTGACGGCCACCAGCTTCACGCTGGACTTCTGCCGCGCCGCGAACACCGGCGGGATCTCGCTGCCCGAGCCCAGGTCGAGCGCGTCGCCGTTGATGGCCTCGATGTGCAGAACGCCGTTGTTGAGCTCGCGCCAGTCGATCCTGTAGGGCGTGTCGGCCTGGCCCGAGGCGGCGAGCAGCGGCCGCCACAGGCCCTTGTAGGTGCCCACGCGCAGGGTGACGCCCGAGAGGTCGCGCGACGCTTCCCGCGAGGGTGAGGCGGCTTGCGTCCAGCCGGCGGAACCGGTCGCGGCGAGCGCCGCCGCGGCCTGCAGCAGCCGGCGCCGGTCCAGGGGAAGGTCTGATTTCATGCGCCCTGACCGTAACCAGACGCAGCATGGAAGCGAACGCAGAAAAACGAGTTTGCATATGCGGGAAGCGTCGTTTTCGCGCGGCGGGCTGGCCGCTACCGTGCGGAAACCATGAGTGCACTCCCCCTGCGCCGCCCGCCGGCCGCGTCCGAACATCCCTCCTCCACCACCGTCGACGCTTCCGTGCTGGCCCGCCTCACGGCCCAGTTCGCGGCCACCGCCGCCGACCATGACCTGAGCGGCGCCTTCCCGCGCGAGAACTTCGCCGCCCTGCAGGCGCACGGCCTCGTCGGGCTGGTCGCGCCCGCCGAGCACGGCGGCGGCGGCGCCACGCTGGCGACGGCCCGGCGCGTGATCTCGGCCGTGGCGCGCGGCGAGCCGGCCACTGCGCTGATCCTCACGATGACCTATCTGCAGCACCACGCGCTGACGCGCCCGGACAGCCGCTGGCCCGCGCACCTTCGCGAGCGCGTGACGCGCGACGCGGTGGAGAACGGCGCGCTCATCAACGCGCTGCGCGTGGAGCCCGCCCTGGGCTCTCCGGCACGCGGCGGCCTGCCCGGCACGGTGGCGCGGCGTGTTGGCGAGAGCAAGGGCGAGGGCAAGGGCGACGGCTGGAAGATCGACGGCCACAAGCTCTACACCACCGGCATCGAGGGCCTGGGCTGGCTCGCCGTGTGGGCACGCACCGACGAGGCCGAGCCGCGCACCGGCGTGTTCCTGGTGCCGCGCAACGCGCCCGGCGTGCGCGTGATCGCGAGCTGGGACCACCTGGGCCTACGCGCCTCGGGCAGCCACGAAGTCGTCTTCGAGAACGTCGCCATCGATGCCGACCATGCAGTGGACCTGCGCCGACCGGCCGACTGGGCACCCGACGCGGGCAGCCAGACCGACATCGACGCCCACGCCACCCAGCAGGCATGGATGACGGTGCTGCTCGGCAGCCTCTACGACGCCGTGGCGCAGGCCGCGCGCGACTGGCTCGTCGGCTTCCTGAACCGCCGCGCGCCCGGCAGCCTCGGCACGCCGCTGGCCAGCCTGCCGCGCGTGCAGGAGCACGTGGGCGAGATCGAGGCGCTGCTGCGCACCAACCGCGTGCTGCTCGACGACGCCACCGCCGCGGTCGACAGCGGCCATGCGCAGCCGGCCGCCGACAGCGGCCTGCTCAAGTACACGGTGACGGGCAATGCGATCCGCGCGGTCGAGCTCGCGCTGCAGCTGAGCGGCAACCACGGCCTCACGCGGCAGAACCCGCTGGAGCGGCACTACCGCGATGTGCTGTGCAGCCGCATTCACACGCCGCAGAACGACGCGATCCTGGTCGCGGCGGGCAAGCGCGCGCTGCTGGCTTCGGGAGCTGCCGCATGACGTCTGCGCTCTTTTCCAAGACCTCGCGGCGCGGCTGGCTCAAGCAAGGCGCAGCGCTGTCGCTGGCCGCCGCCGGTTCGCTGCGCGCCTTTGCACAGCCCCAGACCGCGCTGGTGCTCGGCGACCAGGCCGGCGGACTGCGCTCGTTGTTCGAGGCATCGCGCGCGCTCGAAGGCGCACCCTTCGCCTACCGCTGGGCCAACTTCCAGGGCGCCGCGCCGCTCTTCGAAGCGCAGCGCGGCGCGGCGGTGGACACCGCCATGGCCGGCGACCTGCCCGTGCTCGCCGCGGCCGTGGGCAAGACACCGCTGAAGATCGTCGCCACGCGCGTCGGCAAGGCCGAATCGCTGGGCATCGTGGTGCAGCCCGATTCGCCTTTGCGCAGCGTCGCGGACCTGCGCGGCAAGACGGTGATCGTGTCTTCCGCGCGCGGCAGCATCTCGCAGTACCAGCTCTACGGCGCGCTCGAAGAGGCCGGCGTGAAGCGCGAGGAGGTGACGGTGAAGTTCGTGCTGCCTACCGACGCGGCCGCCGCCTTCGCCTCGAAGCAGATCGACGCCTGGGCCATCTTCGACCCGTACTACACCATCGCGCTGCAGCAGGGCGGGCGCATCCTGCGCGACGGGCGCGGCATCAACACCGCGCTGGGCTTCATCACGGCCACCGAGTCGTCGCTGGCCGATCCGGCCAAGCGCGCGGCCATCGTGCAGTTCCTCGACCGGCTCGCGCGCGCAGGCGACTGGGCCCTGGCGAACCCAGAGGCCTATGCCCAGGCCTACAGCCAGCTCACGCGGCTGCCGATCGAGTCGTCGCGCATCATCACCGCGCGGGCCTCGGTGGCCGGCCGGCCGGTGAGCGAGGCCGACATCGCGGCGCTGCAGACGGTGGCCGACCGCTCGGCGCGCGACGGCATCCTGCCGGTGCGGGTGGACGTGCGCGCGATCACCGACACTGGGGTCTGGAAACGCCCCGCATGACGACCAACTCCCTGACCCCTCTTCGCGAATTCGTCGGCGCCTTCGGCAGGCTGCTCGACGGCGCGCCCGACGAGCCGCGCATTCTTTCGGAAGGCGGCGCGTTGCTGCGCAAGCTGGTGTCGCGCGACGACTGGCTGCCCGAGGCCTTCGCGCAGCCCGACCCCGTGTACTACCGGCAGTTCCTGCTGCACGCGGACAGCACCGAGCGCTTCTCGGTCGTGAGCTTCGTCTGGGGCCCCGGGCAGGCCACCCCGGTGCACGACCACACCGTGTGGGGACTGATCGGCATGCTGCGCGGCGCGGAGTACAGCCAGGGCTACGCACTCGACGCGCAGGGCAACGCGCAGCCGCAGGGCGAGGCGGTGCGGCTCGATGCCGGCGACGTGGAAGCGGTGTCGCCCACCGTCGGCGACCTGCACCGCGTGCACAACGCGCACGCCGACCGGGTGTCGATCAGCATCCACGTCTACGGCGCGAACATCGGCGCCGTGCGACGGCATACTTACCCCGCAGAGGGCGGCCGCAAGCCCTTCGTCTCCGGATACTCCAACACGCTGCTGCCCAACCTGTGGGACCGCAGCGCCGAACTCAGAGCCTCGACAGACGCATGACGACGACCATCGCCAACAGTTTTCCCGTTATTTCCTTCGCCGCAGTGCGCGAGCGGCTCATCGCCCGCGACGAAACCGCCCTGCTCGACGTGCGCGAGGAAGACCCGTTCGCGCAGGAGCACCCGCTGTGGGCCGCCAACCTGCCGCTGTCGCGCATCGAGATCGAGGCCTGGCGGCGCATTCCGCGGCGCGACACGCTCATCGTGCTGTACGGCGAACACGCCGGCACCGACCTCGCACCGCAGGCCGCGCGCACCCTCGCCGCACTGGGCTACACCAACGTACACCTGCTCGACGGCGGCCTCGAAGGCTGGCGCAAGGCAGGTGGCGAGTTGTTCCGCGACGTGAACGTGCCGAGCAAGTCCTTCGGCGAGCTGGTCGAGCACGAGCGGCACACGCCGTCGCTCTCTGCGCCCGAAGTGAAGGCGCTGATCGACGCGAAGGCCAACGTAGTGGTGCTCGACGCGCGCCGCTTCGACGAATACCAGACGATGAGCATTCCCTCGGCCACCAGCGTGCCGGGCGCGGAGCTGGTGCTGCGCGTGCGCGAACTGGCGCCCGATCCGGCAACGCGGGTGATCGTGAACTGCGCGGGCCGCACGCGCAGCATCATCGGCACGCAGTCGCTGGTGAACGCGGGCATTCCCAATCCTGTGGCCGCGCTGCGCAACGGCACCATCGGCTGGAAGCTGGCCGGACAGGTGCTCGACCACGGCGCGGACCGGCAGGCCCCTGCTGATGTGTCCGAAGCGCATCGCGCCCAGGCGCAGGCCGATGCGCGGCGCGTGGCCGACAAGGCGGGCGTGCATCGCATCGCGCTGGACGCCCTGCATACGCTGGAGGAACCCGGACGCACCGTCTACCGTTTCGACGTGCGCACGCCCGAGGAATATGCGGCAGGCCAGCTTCCAGGCTTCGCCAGCGCGCCCGGCGGGCAACTGGTGCAGGAAACCGATCACCAGGTGCCGGTGCGCGGTGCGCGCATCGTGCTGGCGGACGACGACGGCGTGCGCGCATCGATGAGCGCATCGTGGCTGGCGCAGATGGGGTGGGAGGTCTATGTGCTCGATACGGTGCCGGCAGCGGCCGACTTCAGCGAGACAACTACTCCCGCGAGCGCGTATCCCCCGGTTACCGTCGCGGTGAACGAGATCGCACCTGCCGAGCTGGCTGCGCTGCTGAAGCAGCCGGGCACTGCGGTGATCGACGTGACCACCAGCGCCAACTACGTGAAGCGCCACATTCCGGGCGCCTGGTATGCGATCCGCGCGCAGTTGCCGCAGGCGATCGACGCGGCCATCCCGCCCTCGTCGCGCTATGTGCTGACCTGCGGCAGCAGCCTGCTCGCACGCTACGCAGCCGCCGACCTGCGAGCTCTGCTCGACGCGCGCGGCCAGCGCGATGCCGAAGTGCTGGTGCTGGCCGGCGGCAACGCAGCGTGGTTCGCAGCGGGCCTCGAAGCCGAGACCGGCGAGACCCGCCTCGCGACCGCGCGCACCGACCGCTACCGCCGCCCCTACGAGGGCACCGATGCGCCGGCCGAGGCGATGCAGGCCTACCTGGACTGGGAGTTCGGCCTGGTCGCGCAGCTGGGGCGCGATGGAACGCACCACTTCAAGGTGATCTGAAGGGCGGCCTCGGCGAAAGCATCCTGAAAGGAAGGCGACACGCCGGTCACAGTGTGTAGCCCGGGTAAAGGCCGTCATCCGGCGGTACTGGACGACGTTGGAGGTTCACACCGACAACAACTCGTCCAGGAGCTTCGCCATGAGATTTCCAGTTCTTGCCCTGTCCGCTGCCGCGCTGGCAGCCTTGCTGACCGGCTGCGTGGTTGCACCGGCCGCCCCCGTGTACGCGGCGCCGCCTGGCGTGGCCTACGTGGCACCGACATACGTATCGCCTGGCGTAGGTTTCGTCTGGGCCTACCACCCGCGCTATGGCTGGGGCTGGCACCACCCGCAATACGGCTGGCATCGCGGCTGGAGGTAAAGGCTCTCCCCCAGGCTTCGCGCACTTCGTGTCGCTACGCCAACCCCCCTTCCGGGGAGTCCTGAACTCTCCCCCAGGCTCCGCGCACTTCGTGTCGCTACGCCAACCCCCTTCCGGGGGCAACGCCTGAGGCCCGGCAAAGCCGGTTCCTCGGCGTTCCTCGAATAGGGGAAGGGGAACTTCAGCCCCGGGAGATCAGCTGGGCTCGGCGCTCTTGAACAGGGCGGCGACCTTGCGCTTGGGCTTGATGTTGCTCGAGATGCCGCGTGCGGGCGTCGCGCTCTTGGCGGCAGCCTCCCATGCGGGCGTTGCATCGGGCTGGCCGGGCTCGTAGGGCTTGTCGAAGAACGGATCGCGCGGCGCGGCGGGGGCGCGGTGCGGGCGTCCGCCGCTGCCGCGCCGGCTGTCGACGTCGCGGCGTTCGCGCGGCTGGTCGAGCACGTCGCGTGCGTCGCCCGCTTCGCCTTCCTCGCGCCAGTGGCGGCGTCCATCGTTGATGCGGCCGCGCGGACGGTCTTCCTCGAATTCGACCGGTTCGAGTTCGATCTTCTTCTTGATCAGCTTCTCGATGTCGGCCACCAGGCGGGCATCGTTGCCGCCGCTGGCGAAGCTCACGGCCAGGCCCGAGGCGCCGGCGCGGCCGGTGCGGCCGATGCGGTGCACGTAGTCTTCGGCGTTGAACGGAATGTCGAAATTGAAGACGGCGGGCACGTCCTTGATGTCGAGGCCGCGGGCCGCGACGTCGGTGCACACCAGCAGGTCGACCTCGCCGGCCTTGAAGGCGGCCAGCGACTTCAGGCGCTCGTCCTGGCTCTTGTCGCCATGCAGCGCGGAAGTGCGAAGGCCGTCGCGCTCCAGCGAACGCGCGAGCCGCGCGCAGCCCAGCTTGCTGTTGACGAACACGAAGGCCTGCGTGATGCCGCGCTGGCGAACGATCTGCTTGAGCGCGCGGCGCTTGTCGTCGTCGCCCACGCTGTAGAAGTGCTGCTCTACGGTGGAGGCCGTTTCGTTCGGCCGCGCCACTTCGATAGTGACCGGGTTCTGCAGGTAGCTGCCGGCCAGCCGCTTGATTTCGGGCGAGAAGGTGGCGGAGAACAGCAGCGTGGTGCGCTGCTTGGGCAGGTAGCTCAGGATGCGCTGCAGGTCGGGCAGGAAGCCGATGTCGAGCATGCGGTCGGCCTCGTCGAGCACCACGTATTCGACCTGGTTGAGCACCGCGTTCTTGGCTTCGATGTGATCGAGCAGTCGGCCCGGCGTGGCCACCAGCACTTCGACGCCCTTCTTCAGTTCCAGCGTCTGCGGCTTCATGTCGATGCCGCCGAACACCACCGTGCTGCGCAGGTTGGTGTACTTGGCGTACAGCTTGATCTGCTGCGCGACCTGGTCGGCCAGCTCGCGCGTGGGCAGCAGCACCAGGGCCCGGACCGGATGCCGCGCGGGCGAGGTCGAGGCGTTTTCATGCTTGAGCATGCGCTGCAGCAGCGGGAGCGAGAACGCAGCCGTCTTGCCGGTGCCGGTCTGGGCGGCGCCCATCACGTCCTGGCCCGAGAGCACGACCGGAATGGCCTGTTCCTGGATCGGAGTCATGGTCTCGTAGCCCATTTCGGCCACGGCGCGCGCCAGCGGTTCCGCCAGCAGTAGATTGGAGAAGGAGCTTGTCATTGAGCCCGCTATTGTCGCATTGCCGCAAAAAACGGCAGTGACTGCGGCATGACAACGTCCGCGCGGGCGGAATTGCTATTTATTCAATAGCAATTCCGCCAGCAACGGCGCCGGCTGTGGAAGACCGCAGCTCAGAGGCTGCGCGCATTGAAGGTGTCGCAGGCCTTGATGTCGCCGCTCTGATAGCCGTTGCCGAACCAGCGCTGGCGCTGCGCGCTCGAGCCGTGGGTGAAGCTGTCGGGCACCACCGCGCGGCCGGCCGAGCGCTGCAGGGCGTCGTCGCCGATCTTCTGCGCGGCATTCATGGCGGCCTCGATGTCGCCCGGGTCGAGCCACTTCTTCGACTCCTGCGAATGGTGGGCCCAGACGCCCGCGAAGCAGTCGGCCTGCAGCTCGACGCGCACGCTCATCGCGTTGTTCTGGGTCTGGCTCAGGCGGCTGCGCATGCCGTCGACCTTGGCGGTGATGCCGAGCTCGTCCTGCACATGGTGGCCGACCTCGTGCGCGATGACGTAGGCCTGCGCGAACTCGCCCGGCGCGCCGAGCTGGTTCTTCAGCGTGTCGTAGAAGCCCAGGTCGATGTAGACCTTCTGGTCGCCCGGGCAGTAGAACGGCCCCATGGCCGACTGCCCGGTGCCGCAGGCCGTGGGCGTGGCGTTGCGGAACAGCACGAGCCGCGGCGGATGGTAGGTGCCGCCGTTCTGGCGGAAGATGCCCGTCCAGACCACTTCGGTGTTCTTGAGCACGGTGGAAACGAAGGCCGCCTCGCGGTCGCCCGATGGCGGCTTGGGCGCCGGCCCCTGCTGCTGTTGCTGCACCTGGGCCGGGCCACCCCCGCCGCTGAGCAGGCTCAGCACCGTGAGCGGGTTGATGCCGAAGACCCAGCCGGCGATCAGCGCGACCGCGATGGTCCCGATGCCGATGCCGCGGCCACCGATGAAGCCGCCACCGCCGCCTCCGCCACCTTCACCGCGGCGGTCCTCGACGTTGTCCGATTGTTCGTTGCCTTCCCATCTCATCGCGCTCTCCTTGCCGGCCGTTGGAGGAGGAGTTGCCGGCTCGCAGGATGGTACTTCGGAAGAACCCCAGCTTCTGTAAGCGGGTATGCCAAGGATGCCGCGGAACCGGCTTTGCCGGGCCGCACGCAGCCTGGGGCGATCAGGTCTTCGGCAGGGTGACGCCGCGCTGGCCCTGGTACTTGCCGCCACGGTCCTTGTAGCTGGTCTCGCAGACCTCGTCGCTCTCGAAGAACAGCACTTGCGCGCAGCCCTCGCCCGCGTAGATCTTGGCGGGCAGCGGCGTGGTGTTGCTGAACTCCAGCGTCACGTAGCCTTCCCATTCGGGCTCGAAGGGGGTCACGTTGACGATGATGCCGCAGCGCGCATAGGTGCTCTTGCCCAGGCAGATGGTCAGCACGTTGCGCGGGATGCGGAAGTACTCGACGGTGCGCGCCAGCGCGAAGCTGTTGGGCGGGATGATGCAGTAGTCGCCGTGCATGTCGACGAAGCTCTTCTCGTCGAAGTTCTTCGGGTCGACCACCGTGCTGTGGATGTTGGTGAAGACCTTGAATTCAGGCGCGCACCGAATGTCGTAGCCGTAGCTCGAGGTGCCGTAGCTGATGATCTTGTGGCCGGAGGCCTCGCGCACCTGGCCCGGTTCGAAGGGTTCGATCATTCCTTCGTTCTCGGCCATGCGCCGGATCCATTTGTCGCTCTTGATAGACATTGAAAAACACCCCAGTCTTCGCGCACTTCGTGTCGCTACGCCAACCCCTCGAGGGGCAACACCAGCGGCCCGGCAAAGCCGGTTCCGCGGTGTTCCTGGAAAGGTGTCGCCGCGCCCGCTGGGTCGGCGATTGTGGCATGGGCGGATTCGCCCTCTCGGGCTTCAGCCAGCCTGCGAGATCACCGTGCGCTCGACCAGCCGGTCGTCGCCCAGCACGATCATCGCGAAGAGCATTTCCTCCAGCGAGTTCGCCTGCTTCGTCTTGCGCGCCAGCAGCGGCGTGGCGGCGGGGTTCAGCACCAGGAAGTCGGCCTCGCAGCCCGGCTGCAGGTTGCCGACCACGCCGTCGAGCCCCAGGGCGCGCGCGGCGCCGCCGGTGTGGCGCCACCAGAGTTCGGACGGCGCAATGCTCAGGCCCGCCTTCGTTTGGCCTTCGCGGCCGACGTAATAGGCGGCCATCATGGTGTGGAAGGGGCTGAAGCTGGTGCCGCCGCCCACGTCGCTCGCCAGGCCGTAGGGGTAGCCCACGCGGTCGGCCGCGCCGAAGTCGAAGAAGCCGCTGCCCAGGAACAGGTTGCTGGTCGGGCTGACGGCCGCAGCCGTCTTCGTCTCGCGAAGCAGAGCGCGGTCGGCCTCGTCGAGGTAGATGCAGTGGGCATACACGGCCCGCTCGCGCATCAGGCCGAAGCCCGCATACACGTCGAGGTACGAGCGCGCCTTGGGGTACAGCTCGCGCACCCAGCTCACTTCGTCGCGGTTCTCGGCCACGTGCGACTGGATCCAGGTGTCGGCGTACTTCGCGGCCAGCTCGCCCGCGCCGCGCATCTGGGCGTCGGTGCTCGCGGGCGCGAAGCGCGGCGTGATGGCATAGCCCAGCCGGTCGACCTTGTGCCACTTGCGGATCAGCGCCTCGGTGTCGACGAGGCTCTGCTCGGTCTCGTCGCGCACGCCGTCGGGGGAATTGCGGTCCTGCAGCACCTTGCCGGTGATCAGGCGCATGCCGCGGCGCTGCGCGCCCTCGAAGAGCGCGTCGACCGAGGCCACATGCGAGGTCGCGAAGGTCAGCGAGGTAGTCACGCCGTTGCGCAGCAGTTCGTCGAGGAAGAACTGCGCCACTTCGTTCGAATGCGCCGGGTCGGCGAACTTGCTTTCCGCCGGGAAGGTGTAGTTCTCGAGCCAGGGCAGCAGGCCCGGCGCCGGCGAACCGATGATGTCGGTCTGCGGATAGTGGATGTGCATGTCCACGAAGCCCGGCGCGAGGATGCGCCCCGGCAGGTGGGTCGTGTGCGCGCCGGGATGGCGGGCCGCGAGGTCGGCATGGCTGCCGGCATCGAGCACGCGCTGGCAGCCGGCGGCGTCGGGGGCGACGACCAGCAGGCCGTCCTCGTCGAAAACGGGCTTGCCGGAGGCGTCGAATCGCAGGAGGGAGGCGCGGTAGGCTTTTTTCATCGTGGGTGCGGAGGGTAATCCACCCCCGCCCCACCGCAATTTCCATGCGCATATGAGTGCTATATGCGCAGCGCACTCGCCGCGGCGCCGCGCCTACCGGGGCAGCGCGCGCGACTGGATGTCGAAGGGCACGCCGGTCGGCACCGGCCCGTCGCCCTCCTTGCGCCTGGTGAGCAGCGAATACTTCGACTCGATGAAGTAGACGCGGTCGCCCCACACCGCGCCGGACGACGGGTCGTTGAGCCCCGTCACCACCGTCTGCAGGCCGAGCTTCGCGCCTTCGACGCGCGCCACGGTGATCTGCCCGCCGTAGGGGCCTTCGCCGAAGGCATTGCTCTCGAACAGCACCAGCCGCCCGGGCTTCCACGCGCGGATCGCGTCCACGTTCTTCAGCTCGCGCGGCGCCTCGACGCGCGTGACCTCGCCGGCCGCCCCATCGGCACCCAGCCCGATGCGCAGCACATAGGAAGCCGCCGCCACGAGGCTCACGTAGACGTCGCGCCCGCCGTCGATGGCGATGCCGTTCAGGCCCTTGTAGGGGCCCGGGCCGGCCAGTGCCGGATCTTCCTTCCACACCGCGAGCGATGCGGCGCCCGGTGCGAGCTTCAGCACGCGCGGGTGGTAGGAGTCGGTCACGTAAAGATTGCCGCGCGCGTCCTGCGCGAGGTCGTTGCAGTAGCCGCCGTCGGGCATGGCGTAGCTCGCGCGCGGCGCGCCGGTGGCAAGGTCATAGCGCTTGAGCGCGCTCGGCGTCGAAGGCACGGTGGTGAAGCCGATGTTGCCGGAGCAGATCCACAGCGCCCGGCGCTTCGCGTCGACCAGCACGCCCTGCCCGTTCGCCAGGCCGTTGGCGCCGGGCTTGACCAGCACCTCGACCTTCGGCGCCGTGCCCGGCTTCAGCCGCGCGACCGCACCCTGCCGCCAGCTGCCGACGTAGAACGCGCCGTCGGGCCCGATGGCCACGCTCTCCGGATACCAGTCTTCCGGCAGCGCCTGCACCACTGGCGGGGCAGCGACGGCCGCCGCCGCCGCGAGCGCCAGCAGCGCGCCTGCAAGCCGTGGATGCACGCTCTTCATTGCCACACGCGAAAGACGCGTCCCGTCAGCGGGCCTTCGACGCTGCGGACATAGGCCAGCGCCACGCGCGCGGCCGGTACGGTTTCGACGCCCGGAAAGAGCGCGCCATACGCCTCCACCGATTCGGTCAGCAGCGTCGGGCTCACCGCGTTGATGCGCAGCCCGCGCGCCAGCTCGATCGCCGCGCCCTTCACGAAGCCCTCGACCCCGGCGTTGACGGCAGCCGCATTGCCTCCGCCGCGAACCGGGTCTTCGGCCGCGACGCCCGTGGTCAGCGTGATCGAGCCGCCGTCCGTCAGCACATGCTGGCCCAGCAGCGCGAGCCGCACCTGTCCCAGCAGCTTGTCCTGCAGGCCGACATTGAAGTTCGCCGGCGTCATCTCGGCCAGCGGCCCGAAGAAGAGCCCGCCCGCCGTCGAGACGATCGCATCGACACGGCCGATCGCCGCGTACAGCGCCTCGACGCTGGCGTCGCTGGTGATGTCGACCTGGCGATCGCCCCGCGTGCGCCCCGCGCGAATCACCTCGTGGCCCCGCCCGGCCAGCGCCTGCGCCACCGCGCTGCCAATCGCGCCCGTCGCGCCCACAACAAGAATCTTCATGGAAAACCTCCCAAAGTGGATCAAAGAAGCGGTGATTGTTTTGCGAACCATCCGTTTGATAAATTGCTTTCCCGTTCGGTCATTCGGAATCAGGAGTTCGCAATATGGACAAGCTGCGCGCCATGGAAGTCTTCGTTGCAACGGTGGACGCGGGCAGCTTCGCGGCCGCGGCCGAGGCGCTCGATTTCTCGGCCGTGATGGTCGGCAAGCACATCCGCGCGCTCGAGGAGCAGTTGGGCGCCCGCCTTCTGGAGCGCACCACGCGCCGCCATTCGCTCACCGAGATCGGCGCCGCGTATCTGGAGCGCTGCCGCGACGTACTGGCCAGCGTGCACACGGCCGATGGCGTGGCCGAGTCGCTGCGCGCCATGCCGCAGGGCGTGCTGCGGGTCACCGCGCCCGTGGCCTACGGCGCACACCGCCTCACGCCGGTGATCGGCGAGTACATCGCTGCCTATCCGCAGGTGAAGGTGGAGTTGAGCCTCAACGACCGCGTGGTCGACCTGGCCGAGGAAGGCTTCGACTGCGGCATCCGCTCGGGCGCGGCCGTCGACGAGCGGCTCATCGCAAGACCGCTCGCCCTGGCGCGCATGTACGCGGTGGCGAGCCCGGCATGGGTCGCGCGCCACGGGCAGCCGAAGCACCCGTCCGAACTGGAGGCCTTCCCGCTGCTGGGCTTCGCGACCTGGGGGCCGAACCATTCATGGCGCTTCACGCGCGAGGGCCAGACAGTGCACGTGCCGGTGCGCGGGCCACTCACCACCAACAACGGCCAGGCGCTGCTTGCCGCGGCCATGGCCGGCGTGGGCGTGATCGTGCAGGCCGATGCGCTGCTGGGCCCCGCCCTGGCATCGGGTCAGGTGGTGCAGCTGCTGCCCGACTGGGAACTGCCCACGCGGCAGGTGCAGATCGTCCGGCTGCCTGAGGCGCGGCCGAGCGCCAAGCTGCGGACCTTCGTGGACTTCGTGGTGGAGCGGCTGGGCTGAAGAACCGAAGGCATGGTCAGGATGCCGGCACTCGCGGTATTTCGTCTCTCATTCTGGACAAATATTCAAAATTGCCTAATATGAGATACACCATGCCATCCACCTCTCCAGCAACGAGCGCCGCAGCGGACAAACGCCTCGCAGCCCTCGGCCACCGCATTCACGCACATCGCAAGGCCTTGAAGGTCAGCGCCACCACTGCGGCGGAAGCAGCAGGCATGTCCCGCATGACGCTGCACAGAATCGAACGCGGAGAACCCTCTGTCACGATGGGCGCCTACATGAATGCGCTGGGTGCCCTGGGTCTCGACGTCGACGTGGTGACGTCCACGCAGCCGCCTGCCCTCGCACCGCTGCCCGGAGGCATCCGGATTGCCGATTACCCCCAGTTGCGCCGGCTTGCCTGGCAATTGGCCCCGGCTACCGAACTCACGCCTGAAGAGGCCTGGGGAACCTACGAGCGCAACTGGCGCCACGTCGACACATCCTCCCTGGATGAGAAAGAGCGCCAGTTGCTGGATGGCCTGGCACGCATCCTCGGCAGAAAGCCACTGAGTGTTTGAACGGCCACACCACCAGCGCGTCGCTCACGTGCTTGCTTCGCTCGACGCGAACCTGCTCGCCCGGAGCCATTGCCTGTTCGGCGGAGGCACCGCCATCGCGCTTAGCCATGGCGAGTACCGCGAGTCCGTAGACATCGACTTCCTCGTGTCCGACATCGATGGCTATCGCCACCTGCGCCAGTTGCTGACGGGAGCTCAAGGCCTCGGCGCCCTCGCGCGACAAGGCCGCGAAATCCGGCAATCGGCCGAACTACGCGCCGACCAGTACGGCATCCGGTCGTCCGTTCTCGTGGGCGACACCGAGATCAAGTTCGAGATCGTGCTCGAAGCGCGCATCGAACTTGAATTGCCCGGCGCAGATGACCGGATCGATGGCATCGCAGCCCTCACTCCGCTCGACATGGCGACAAGCAAGCTGCTCGCGAACTCGGATCGTTGGGCCGACGACAGCGTCTTCAGCCGCGACATCATCGATCTGGCCATGATGAAACCCGGCGCATCGCTTCTGCGCCAGGCGACGATCAAGGCCCGTCGCGCCTACGGCAACAGCATCGATGCCGATCTAGCAAGAGCCGCCGAGGCACTGCTCGCGCGGCCGGGCCGCTTGGACCGCTGCATGGCCGTGCTGCAAATGACACCGCCCGCGACACCCGCCCTGCTTCGCCAGCGCATCAAGGCCCTGTTGCCTCGTGCTCCGCGCGCCAGCCGGCCACCGGACTAGCGCGCCACGCGCCCCTGCACGCCTTCCACCAGCCAGTTCATCGTCAGTATCTGCTCGTCGCTCAGCTGGGTTCCCTTGGCGATCACGATGCGACCCTCGTTGTCGCGCACGTCGGCCGCAACGGCGCGGAAGGGCTGCAGCTTGCCGACGGCGATGTCCTTCTGCCGCGCCAGCACCTCGTCCTGCACGGCCTTGGGCACTTTGGTGCCGAAGTCGCCGACGCGGATCATTCCTTCCTTCACGCCGCCCCAGAGCTTGCCGCTCTTCCAGCTGCCGTCGAGCACCGCCTTCGCGCGCTGCGTGTAGTAGCCGCCCCACTGGTGCGTGACCGCGACGACCTGCGCGTCGGGCGCGATCTTGCGCATGTCGGAGTGGTAGGCGATGGCCAGCTTGCTGCGCTCCTGCGCCGCCGCCATGACGGCGGTGGAGCCGGTGTGGAAGGCGATCACGTCGGCGTTCTGGTTGAACAGCGCCATGGCGGCGTCGCGCTCCTTCGGCGGATCGAACCATTCGTTGAGCCACACCACGCGCACCTGCGCCGATGGGTTCACCGAGCGCATGCCCAGTGTGAACGCGTTGATGCCCTGCAGCACTTCCGGAATCGGAAAACCCGCGACGTAGCCCGCGATGTTGGTCTTCGTCATGCGACCCGCCGCGATGCCGGCAAGGTAGCGGCCCTCGTAATAGCGCGCATTGGCGGTCGCCACGTTGGGCGCGGTCTTGTAGCCGGTGATCGACTCGAACTTCACGTCGGGGAAGTCCTTCGCCACCTTCATCGTCGGCTCCATGTAGCCGAAGCTCGGCGTGAAGATGAGCGTGTTGCCCTGCTGCGCGAGGTCGCGGATCACGCGCTCCGCATCGGCGCCCTCGGCCACGTTCTCGACGTAGGTGGTCTTGACCTTCGCCCCGAGCGCCGCGTCGACGGCCTTGCGGCCTTCCTCGTGCTGGCGCACCCAGCCCGCGTCGGTGACGGGCGTAACGTAGACGAAGCCGATCCTCAGCGGCGCCTGGGCCTGTTGCTGCTGTTGTGAAAAAACGGGAGATAAAAAGCCGGCGGCTGCCAGCGCCAGAACGGCGCGGCCCGCGAGGTTTTTGTACATGGTGTTCCTCTACATGGCCCCGGAAATGCAAACCCCGCAGCCGGCCGGGACGCCCGATGCGAGGGGCGGGATTCTAAACGCCGACGCAGTCCGCAATGCGGCCGCGGCATTGGCCTACTTCAATGTCGGTGCTTCGCCTCAGACCCGGCGCCCCGGGTTTGAGCGAGCCTTGCATCACTGATCGATTCACCATCGGGAAAGCCAAGAAAGGCCAGCCACCATGACCGCATCCACCGTCAACGATTCGCTGACCCCGCTCGACATCTCTCAAGCCGTGCTTGAAGGCGAAGAAAACCCGAACGCGGCACGGCCGCTCACGCCCAAGGAACGTGCCGCACGCGGCATGCACGCCGAACCGGGCCGCCGCGCGCGCCTTCAAGGCATGCTGCGCAGCCCTGCCCTTGCCTGGTGCGGCGCGGCAGCCACGGGGCTGGCGCTGGCGGCGCTCTACGCGCGCCGGACCCACCGCATCTGAACTGGACGACCCCGGTACGACGACCTCACGCCGGTGACGTGGCGGAGTCGGCGCCGGCACGATAGCGCGCCGCGGGAGCGGTGCTGGACAACCGCCCCGACATCGCGCGCCGCGCCGCATCGAAGGCCTCCCACTCGGCCAGATCGGGCAGCGCGGGAATCGTGACCTGCTCACCCTGGTCGAGCCCCGCCAGGGCGGCGTCGACCATGTCTTGCGCGGTCATGACGATCTCCTTGGGCAGGTGTTCCATCGGCACGCCTGCGACGCCCCAGAACTCGGTGGCCGTCGCGCCGGGCAGCACCGCCTGCACGCGCACGCCCTTGTCCTTGAGCTCGTGCTGCAGCGACTGGCTCAACGCGAGCACGAAGGCCTTGCTGCCGCCGTACACGCCGTTGAGCGTCTCCGGCGAGATCGCGACGATGGAGGCGATGTTCACCAGCGTGCCTGCGCCGCGCTCCACGAAGCCGGGCACGGCCGCGTAGGTGAGCCGCGTGAGCACGCTCACGTTGAGCGCGATCATCTTTTCCATCTTGTCGACGTCGGAAGCCAGCAGCGGTGCGGCAGCGCCCAAGCCGGCGTTGTTCACAAGCATGGTGATGTCGCCGCGGGTGCGCAACGCGGCCTCGACCCGGGCGATGTCGTCGCGGCTCGTCAGGTCGGCAGGAAGAACCTCGACCTTGCGGCCGGTCTCGCGCACGAGCTTCGCGGCCAGGGCCTCGAGGCGTTCGCGGTTGCGCGCGACCAGGATCAGGTCGAAGCCGCGCCGCGCGAGGCGGTCTGCGTACACGGCGCCGATGCCGGACGACGCGCCGGTGACGAGGGCCGCGCCCTTGGGAGAATTTGCTGAAGCGCTAACGGTGGCAGTCATGGAGCTTTCCTTTTTTCGCCGCGTCGATATCTGCGGCCATGGGGAAAGTCTCCTCCTGCAAGGCTATGGCGTAAATGTCATATAAGCCACCTTTCAGGACATCCTGCCACTCAGGCCACGGCCGCTTCCCGGCGCGCCACGCGGCGCACGCTCTGCGGGGGCTGCCCCAGCGTGCGCAGGAAGGCGCGCCGCATGCGCTCGGGGTCGCCGAAACCCGTCTCTCGCGCGACCACGCCGAGCGCCAGGTTGCCTTCGTCGATCAACGCGCGTGCCGCCTCCACGCGCAGGGTCTCGACCGCATGCGCGGGCGACTGGCCGGTCTCGGCCTTGAACGCACGGCTGAACTGGCGCGGGCTCAGGTGCACGACCTCGGCCAGTTCCTCCACCGACAGCGTGTCGCGCAGGTTGGCCCGCGCGTGCACCAGCGCCTTCTGGATGCGGTCCGACTTCGGCTCCAGCTCCAGCAGCGCGGAGTACTGCGACTGCCCGCCCGCGCGCCGGTGGTAGACGACCAGCTTGCGTGCCGCGAAGCGCGCCGCCTCCACGCCGAGGTCTTCCTCCACCAGCGCGAGCACGAGGTCGATGCCCGCCGTCATGCCGGCCGACGTCCACACCGGCCCGTCGTTGATGAAGATGCGGTCGGGCTGAACCTTCACGGCGGGATGAAGCTTCTGCAGCTCGCCCGCGAAGGACCAGTGCGTGGTCGCCTTGCGGCCGTCGAGCAGCCCCGCATCGGCCAGCCCGAAGGCGCCGGTGCAGATGCTGGCCACGCGGCGCGCATTGCGCAGCCCGGCGCGCAGGAAGCGGCACATCTTCTCGGAGGTGGGCGCGATGAAGAGCGCGCCGCTCAGCACCAGCGTGTCGTACTTCGCCGTACCGAAGCGCTTGCTGTCCGTGCTCACGCCCGACGAACTGGCCACGAGGCCACCCTCTTCCGACAAAAGCTCGACCTGGTAGACCGGCTTGCCGGCGTGAATGTTCGCAAGCTCGAACGCGGCGATGGCGGCGAGGTCGAGGATCTGGAAGCCGGGGAAGACGAGCACGCCGATGCGTTTCATGGCGATGTCCTGAAAAGAGGTTTTGGGCGATGAAGGACGCGAGCTTAGGCGACTCGCACCGACCGCGCGTGCGGAAGGGAGACCTCACACGCACAGACCACCCGTCACCGCAGCACTGCATGGTCGAAGCCTCCACGGCACCTTCTGCTCGCCTTTATTCGTGAAAAACTTCACGAAAACATATTCCTCATTTCGGTGCACGAGTCAGTAAGAGGAAACTTTCTGCTGACATTTTGATACGTAAGGTTACGATTGTGCAGTCAGGTTCCGGTCAGTTCGATCGCCTGACCCAACAAGCACAACAAACGGAGTTCTCGTGATCGCTTTTGACAGCGCCTTGCCGCGCCAAATTGGAGATTTACTCAACCAGCAAGGCGCGGTCTCACGCAAGACCTGCTGCTTCGTCGCACTCGCCGTTCTCATCAGCGGCTGCTCCACGGCGAACATCTCGTACACGCCCCGCCCCGGCAAGGATGTGCCGCAGACGCTGAAGTACACCGATGGTGTCGGCACGCTGTCCGAAAAAGATGAAACGCGCGAACTCTTCGTCTACTCGCGTTTCAAGATGCAAGGGCCGACGCAGCCGACCTTCACCATCGGCTATGCCAACAACACCGCCGAGCCGGTGGACTTCAGCACCGACAACATCAAGGCGTACTTCCGCGGCGCTCCGGTGCAGATCTACACGTACAACGAGCGGATCGCGGAAATCCAGTCGGAGAAGCAGGCCAAGCAGGTCGCACTGGCGATCATCGGCGGGCTGGCCGCGGGCGCTGCCGCCTACGGCGCCTCGCGCCAGACCTATCGCTCGAACTACTCCGGATCGGTGGTCGGCCGCCGCGGCGTGACCAGCTTTGCCGGCTCGAACACCGTGCGCGTGTACGACCCCGTCGCAGGCATGCTGGCCGGCGCGGCAGTGGGTGGCGCCACCGTGCTGGGCATCCGGCAGATCGAATACAACGCAGAGAACCAAGAGCAGTCGGCCAATTCCATCCTGCAGCTGAACACGGTGGAGCCGCTGCAGATGGTGACCGGCGACCTCATCCTGAAGAACTGCTGCGATCCCCAACCCCAGGCCAACGACCTGATCCGGCTCGAGGTGACGGCCAGCGGGAAAACCTCGGTGTTCGAGTTCGCCCGCACGCAAGTGAAGAATCGCTGAAGGGGCGCTCCGGGGGGCGCGCGGGCCCCTGCCCCCGCTTCGCACGATGGGTGCCCCCACCAATCGGCAAGCGCCATCCCGCATGTGTCGTCCCACAATGGGCGTTCCCCATGACGCATCCGACGACGACCACGACAACAGGCGCACCGCCAACCGAAGCGGGCGCCAACGCACACTGGCAGCGCAACCTCGCCGTCTGCATGTTCGGCTCGTTCACGACCATCATCGCGATGACGCTGCTGCTGCCCTTCCTGCCGCTGTACGTCGAGCAGTTGGGCGTGAAGGACCACGCGGCCATCGTGCAGTGGTCGGGCGCGGCGTACGGCGCCACCTTTTTAAGCGCCGCGCTGGTGGCGCCGCTGTGGGGCCGGCTGGCCGACCGCTACGGGCGCAAGCCGATGCTGATCCGCGCGAGCCTGGGCATGGCGGTGGCGATGGCGCTGATCGGCGTCGCGGGCAATGTGTGGCAGCTGGTGGGCCTGCGGCTGCTGGCGGGGCTGTTGGGCGGCTACGCATCGGGCTCGATGGTGCTGGTGGCCACGCAGACGCCCAAGGACCGCACGGGCTGGGCCCTGGGCACGATGTCGTCGGCCATCATGGCGGGCAACCTCGTGGGGCCGCTGGTCGGCGGCGTGCTGCCGCCGCTGATCGGCATCCGCGCCACCTTCTTCGCGGCGGGCGCGATCATCTTCGTGGCCTTTCTCGCGACGGCCTTCCTGATTCGCGAGGAGCGAAAGACGCCTGCAGCGCGCAAGCAGCAAGGCGACTCCGGGCAGTCCGGCTGGGCCGCCGTGCCCGACAAGCGCCCCCTGGTCGCGATGCTCTTCACCGGCATGCTGCTGATGCTGGCGAACATGTCGATCGAGCCGATCATCACCGTCTACGTCGCCACGCTGGTGGAAGACCCGAGCCGCATGACGATGATGGCCGGCCTCGTGATGTCCGCCGCGGCGCTCGGCAGCATCCTCTCGGCCTCGCGGCTGGGCAAGCTGGCCGATCGCGTGGGGCACTGGAACGTGATCGTCGGCTGCCTGGCGGTGTCGGCGCTGCTGCTGGTACCGCAGGCCTTCGTCACCTCGGGCTGGCAGTTGGTGGTGCTGCGCTTCCTGATGGGGCTATCGCTCGGCGGGCTGCTGCCGTGCATCGCGAGCGTGATCCGCCACAACGTGCCCGAGCGCGTAGCCGGCAACATGCTGGGCTACTCGACCTCGGCGCAGTACACGGGCCAGGTCGCTGGGCCGCTGCTGGGCGGCTTCGTGGGCGGGCACATCGGCATGCGCGCCGTGTTCCTCGGCACCTGCGTGCTGATGGCCGCAGGTGCCGCGTGGAACTGGCTGGCGAAGCGGCGCCGTTGAGGCACCGCTTCGCCGGGGACGGCCTCACTCGCCGATGGAAACGGCATCGAGCCGATTGCACTCCCTCTATGCAAACGCGTTCTGGCCCCAGGCGTGCGACGCATGCTCGTCCGCAGTCACGCGAACGCGGCTCGCCAGGAACGAAGGCGGCAGCCCGAAGTAGCGCTGGAAGGTGCGGCTCATGTGCGCCGCGTCGGTGAAGCCGCTGACCAGCGCAACGTCGGTGAGCGAACGCTGCCCTGTGAATTGCTGCACCGTGCGGCGTACCTTGGTCCACAGCGCATAGCGCTTGACCGACACGCCCACCTGCTCGGCGAACAGGTGCGTGAGCCGGTCGGGCGACAGGCACGCCACGGCCGCGAGATCGCGCAGCGCGATCTGCCCTGCATGTGCGCGGATGGCCTGCAGCACGCGGTCGATGCGCGGATCGAGCGGAGCCTGCAGTTCGGGACTTTCGGTGATGGCCTCGACCATCTTCGCGCTGAGCGACTGCAGCCGCTCGCTGGGCAAGGCGCCGCACTGCGCCGGTTCGAAGTCGTCGCGCAGCGTGCCGAAGCGCCGCGCGTCGATGGGCTGTATGCCATGACCGCCCATGCGCCGCGCGAGCATGCGGTAGGCGCTGGAAGCGGGGTCGAGATTGAGCGAGAGCAGCCCGCAGCCATTGACGTCGAGCCGCCGCGACACGTGCGGCGCGACCAGCGCGGCGGTGCAGTGCACACGCGTGCCGTCGACCGCCTCCAGCGTGAAGGGGTGCCCGCTGACCGACGCCAGCAGCGTGGCCGACGAGCGGGCCGTCAGGCCCGACTGGATGGCCGGTGTGATGTAGAGGAACCTGTCATCCCACAGGTGCAGGAAGTTTTGCGTTGCCATGCCGTACCACTTTTGTTCTTGTCTCCAGCGGCGGATTCTCACGCATCGGCAGACCGACAGGTTGTACCTGCTGGCGAACGGCTTCCAGCAGCAGCGCGGCCAGGCGGCTCGCGGGGGCTTCCGGGTGTGCCTGCGCGCGATACAGCACGAGCGATATCTGCGGCAGCGCCGGCAGCGACAGGACCGAGCGGTCGAGCACGCTCACATGCGGGGGCAGCCCGAAGGGCGTGCGCACGGTGAGGCCCAGCCCGGCCGAGGCTGCCGCCCACAGCGCCGACAGGCTGGCGCTGCCGAACGCACGGCGCCATGGCACGCCGGCACGGTCGAGCGCGGCGATGACGATCTCGCGCAATGGGCACGGGGCGTCGAGCATGATGAGCGGCAGCGGCTCCCTGCTCTTGCCTTGGCGCGTGGCGCCTGCGCTTCGGTGCTCGCGCTCCGTCCACCACGGTGCGTCGACGCGCTCCGGCGCCCTCGGGCCGATCCACAGCAGCGGCATGCGCGCCACGCGCTCGGCGTACGGCGACAACGGTTGGTCGCCCGCGTCCCAGGCCAATGCCAGGTCGAGCTGGCCTAGCTCGAGCCGCTCGCGCAACTCCGCGCTGCGTGCCACGCAGGCCTCGATGCGCACCTTCGGATGCGCTCGCGCGAAGCGGCCCAGCACCGCCGGCAGCAGCGTCTCTCCGAAGTCTTCCTGCAGGCCCAGCCGCACGGCGCCCTGCAGGTCGACACCGCGCATGGCAGCGCTGGCCTCTTCGTTGAGCTCGAGCAGGCGGTGCGCGTACGCCAGCAGCGTCTCGCCGGCATCGGTGAGTTCCAGCCCCCGCCCAGCCTTGCGGAACAGCGCGGTGCCGGCCTGCGATTCGAGCTTCTTCAGCTGCGCGCTCACCGCGGAGGTCGAGCGGCCGAGCTTGTCGGCGGCGCGCGCGAAGCTGCCGAGCGCGATGCCGGTGGAAAAAGTGCGCAGCACGTCGAGATCGAACATCACCTGGCTCATTGCAGCTCCTTCGGGTTTCGTGACAATCATCCTGTTTTTCAGGACGATTCGCCAATTATTTTCTGATTTTCAAAACCTTTGGCGAAGCGGAAACTGCCCGGCAAGATGACCCATTCGCCCTCTTCCTCCATCTCCTCTTCGTTTACGCCGCGCCACCGCTGGAAGGTGCTGGCTGCGGGTGTAGCCGCCAACGCCGCCTTCTCGGTGGCCTTCAGCGGCATCCCGATGACCGCCGTGCTGATGCGCACCGGCTACCAGCTCGACAACGCCACCCTCGGACTGGTGCTGGGCCTCATGGGCCTGGGCATCGCGGTGAGCGAGTTGCCCTGGGGCCTGCTGACCGACCGCTGGGGCGACCGGCCCGTGCTGCTGGCGGGCCTGGGCAGCACGGCCCTCGCGCTGGTCGCGATGGCACTGTGGGCCGCGCCCGCCGCGGGGCACATCCCGGGGCTGGGCTGGCTCGGCAGCGGGCTGCTGCTGGTGGGGCTGCTCGGCGGCAGCGTCAACGGCGCCAGCGGCCGCGCGGTGATGACCTGGTTCGACGCCAGCGAGCGCGGCCTCGCGATGAGCATCCGCCAGACGGCCGTGCCGATGGGCGGCGGCATCGGCGCGCTGGTGCTGCCTTATGTCGCACTGCACTTCGGCTTCGCGGCGCTCTACGGCCTGCTGGCGCTCCTGTGCGCGCTGAGCGCTGCCATGAGCTGGACGTGGGTGCACGAGCCGTCCATCGCCGCGGGCGGCGACAAGGCCGTGCCGGCTTCAGCCGCCGCGCCGAAGAGCGGCCCGCTGCGCGACGCACGCGTGTGGCGCATCGTGGCCGGCATCGGCATTCTTTGCGCGCCGCAGTTCGCTGTGCTCTCCTTCGGCACGGTGTTCCTGCACGACTTCGGCCATGCGGGCCTGGCGACCATCACCGCGACGATGGTGTTCGTGCAGGTCGGCGCGATGGTCATGCGCGTGTGGAGCGGCCGCTGGACCGACCGCAACAGGAACCGGCCGGCTTACCTGCGCGCCTGCAGCGGGCTTACGGTGCTGCTGTTCGCGGGCCTCGCTGCACTGGCACTGGCCACGGGCACGCACGCCGCCGATTCAGCGGCGCTGCGCATCGCGCTGGTGGTGCTGCTGGGCGTGAGCGGCGTGTGCGTATCGGCTTGGCACGGGGTGGCCTACACCGAGCTCGCCACGCTGGCCGGCGCATCGCGTGCCGGCACCGCGCTGGGCATGGCGAACACCAGCGTGTTCCTGGTTTGCTTCGTCACGCCCTTCTCCATTCCGCACCTGCTGGCGCTGCAGGGCTGGCCGATGGTGTGGCTGGCGGCCAGCGCCTGCGCGCTGGTGGCGATGCCGCTGCTGGTGGCGCGGCGCGCCGATGCCAATCAGAAGCTCGCGAAGACGGCGTTGAGCCGCTCGACATAGACGCGCTTGGCGGCCTCGTCGATGAAGCTGCCCTCGAAGCTGTTCGCCGCGAGCTGCCACGCATGCTGCACGCTCAAGCCGGTGGCCGAGAAGGTCTCGGTGAAGTTCTGGTTCATGTAGCCGCCGAAGTAGGCCGGGTCGTCGGAGTTGACGGTGGCCACCAGCCCCGCGTCGAGCAGCGCGCCGAGGTTGTGCTTCGACAGGTCGGGGAACACGCAGAGCTTGAGGTTCGACAGCGGGCACACGGTCAGCGGAATGCGGTCCTGCGCGAGCCGCTTCATCAGTGCCGGGTCTTTCACGCTCTGCACACCGTGGTCGACGCGCTCGACCTTCAGCACGTCGAGCGCGCTCCAGACGTATTCGGGCGGGCCTTCTTCGCCGGCGTGGGCGACGAGGTGGAAGCCCAGCTCGCGGCAGCGCGCGAACACGCGGGCGAACTTCTCGGGAGGATGGCCCACTTCGCTCGAATCGAGCCCCACGCCGATGAACTTGTCGCGGTAGGGCAGCGCCTGCTCCAGCGTCTCGAAGGCCTCTTCCTCGCTCAGGTGGCGCAGGAAGCACAGGATGAGCGCGGCGCTCACGCCCAGCTTCGAGCGTGCATCGCTGCACGCGCGGTGCAGGCCGTTGACCACCGTTTCCATCGGCACGCCGCGCGCGGTGTGGGTCTGCGGGTCGAAGAACATCTCGGTGTGCACCACGTTGTCGGCGGCGGCGCGCTCCAGGTAGGCCCAGGCCATGTCGTAGAAGTCCTGCTCCTTGAGCAGCACGCTGGCACCGGCGTAGTAGATGTCGAGGAAGCTCTGCAGGTTGGTGAAGGCGTAGGCCTTGCGCAGCTCCTCGACGCTGGAGTAGGGAATGGACACGCCGTTGCGCTGGGCGAGCGCGAAGATGAGTTCGGGCTCCAGCGAACCCTCGATGTGCATGTGCAGCTCCGCCTTGGGCATGGCGCGCAGCAGCGCGGGCAGGCGGTCGGCGGCGATGCGGTCGAAGCTCTTGTCGTAGGCGGGGCGGAAATCGGTCATGGTGGGGCTGGCTGCTGCTGATGCAGCGGTATGGCTGCGCAAAACGCGAAGCATAAGCGCAGCAGCGGCCGGCGCCATGCCGGAAAACTTATGGCGTCAATCCACGCTGCGCGCCGAGCTGGTGAGCGAGCGCGCGCAAAGCAGCAGCGTGGGCGCCAGCTTGCGCACCGCCTCCTCCAGCGTCCAGCGGCTGGTGGGCGCCACCACGTGCACCGAGGCCACCGGCCGCCCCTGCGCGCCCAGCACGGGTGCGGCGATGGTCATGTCGCCCAGGAAAAGTTCCTCGGCATTGGTGGCGAAGCCCTGCTGCCGCGCCTGGCGCAGCTCTTCCATGATCTCGTCCACGCCCGTGCGGGTGTGCATGGTGTGCGCCACGCGGTCGGACGACTCGATGAGCGCGCGCGCCTCGTCCTCGGGCAGCGCGCTCAGGAAGGCGCGCCCGGAAGCGGTGCAGTACATCGGAATACGGCTGCCGATGGGCATGTGCACCGGCACGAACTGCGCGCTCACGAAGCGCGCCACGTAGACCATGTCCAGCCCGTCGGGCTCGGTGAGACAGGAGGTCTCGGTCGTCACCTTGGTGAGTTCCGACAGGAACGGGTTGGCCACGTCGATCAGCGAGTGCGCCGCGAGGTAGTTGAAGCCGATCTCCATGACGCGCGGCGTCAGCTGGTAGCGCCGCGTCTTCGGGTGCTTGCGCACGTACCCCAGCTTCTCGAGCGTGAAGACCATGCGCTGGGCCGAGCTCTTGGTGATGTCGGTGGCCTCGGCCACGTCGGCCAGCGTCATGGTGCGGCGCCGAGCGCTGAAGGCGCGCAGCACCGCCAGGCCCTTCTCCAGCGACTGGTTGAAAAGCAGGCTCTGGCTGTCTTCGGGGGCTGTGTCGGGTGTGGCGTCCATGGCTGGGGAGTATAGCTACAGTCGCTTTAAATATCGAATATCGATACTTTAGATTCGACTAGTGGTTTTCATTTATTGATCAGAGATTCAAAAGAATCGAATATTGGCATGCATGTTGCATCGCGGATGCCGACCGTTTTCTCTCACCTCCACTCGCCTTCTTCTTCAATTTCCTTTCCTTCCTTCGAGGAGTGCTTCCATGAATCGCATCGTTCGCCGCCTTCATCGCCTGGCCCTGGGTCTTTGCATCGCCGGCGCCGCCTCGCTGGCGGCCGCGCAGGGCGCCGCGCCCACCTTCAACGTAGGCGCCACGGCCACCGGCGTGCCCTTCACCTTCCTCGACGTGAAGACCAACAGCATCCAGGGAATGATGGTCGACACCGTCACCGCCGTGGGCAAGGCGGGGGGCTTCAACGTGAACGTGCAGCAGACGGTGTTCTCGGCGCTCATCCCCTCGCTCACCGCGCGCAAGATCGACATCGTCTCGGCCGCCATGCTGAAGACGCCGGCGCGCCAGGAGGTGGTCGACTTCAGCGACCCGGTGTACTCCTATGGCGAGGGCCTGATCGTCAAGGCCGACGACACCCGCGCCTACGTCTCGCTCGACGAGCTCAAGGGCGAGGTGGTGGGCGCGCAGGTCGGCACGGTGTTCCTGGACATGCTCAACAAGAAGGGCATCTTCAAGGAGGTGCGCAGCTACGACTCGGTGGCCGACATGACGCGCGACCTCTCGCTCGGGCGCATCAAGGCCGGCCTCGGCGACCAGCCCATCATGGCCTACCAGATCCGCCAGAACACCTTCCCGGGCGTGAAGCTGGTCGACAGCTACAAGGCCGTGAACGTGGGCGACGTCTGCCTGGTGGTGCGCAAGGGCGACACCGAGACGCTGGCGCGCATCAACAAGGCGATTGCGGCGATCAAGGCCGACGGCACGCTCGCAAAAATTGTCCAGAAGTGGGGCATCTGAAGGCGCGCTGACCGATGGCTGCCCCCACCTTCCTACAGCACGCGCAGGACTTCCTGCCGATCCTCCTGCAGGGCGCGATCGTCACCGTGCAGGTGACCGTGCTTTCGTTCCTGCTGAGCAGCGTGCTCGGCCTGGGCCTGGCGCTCATGAAGCTCTCGCCGGTGCGCCCCTTGTCGATGGCGGCCACCGCGGTCATCAACGTGATCCGGGGGCTGCCGATCATCGTGCAGCTCTTCTACATCTACTTCGTGCTGCCGGATTTCGGCGTGCAGCTCACGGCCTTCCAGGCCGGCGTGATCGGGCTGGGCATCGCCTACTCGGCCTACCAGGCGGAGAACTTCCGCGCCGGCATCGAGGCGGTCGACCCGGGCCAGCGCGAAGCCGCGCAGGCCATGGGCATGCGCTCGGCGCTGATCATGCGGCGGGTGATATTGCCGCAGGCCTTCCGCATCGCGCTGCCGCCCTACGGCAACACGCTGGTGATGATGCTGAAGGACTCCTCGCTGGTCTCGACCATCACCGTGGCCGAGATGACGCGCGCCGGCCAGCTCATCGCCTCGTCCACCTTCCAGAACATGACCGTCTACACGCTGGTCGCCCTGCTCTACCTGCTGATGAGCCTGCCGCTGGTGTGGGGACTGCGCCGGCTAGAGAAGCGCTTCGCCGCCGGGAGGAAGCAGCCATGATCCACGTCGAGGGACTGGAGAAGCGCTTCGGCGCGCACCGCGTGCTGCAGGGCGTGAGCCTGCACGTGGACAAGGGCGAGGTGGTGTGCCTGATCGGCCCGTCGGGCTCGGGCAAGTCGACCGTGCTTCGCTGCATCAACGCGCTGGAGTCGTACGAGGGCGGCGAGATCCGCGCCTTCGGCGAGCGCGTGGACCGCAACGCGCCCGACATCCACCGGCTGCGCAGCCGCATGGGCATGGTGTTCCAGCGCTTCAACCTGTTCCCGCACCGCACGGTGCTGGAGAACGTGATGGAAGGCCCGGTGTACGTGCTGCGCCAGAGCGCGGCGCAGGCACGCGAGGAAGCCATGGCGCTGCTGGCCAAGGTCGGCCTGGCCGAGAAGGCGCAGGCCTGGCCCGCGCAGCTCTCGGGCGGGCAGCAGCAGCGCGTGGCCATCGCACGCGCGCTCGCGATGAAGCCCGAGGCCATGCTGTTCGACGAGCCCACGTCGGCGCTCGACCCCGAGCTGGTCGGCGACGTGCTCGGCGTGATGCGCGCGCTGGCCGACGAGGGCATGACCATGATCGTGGTCACGCACGAGATGGGCTTCGCCCGCGAGGTGGCCGACCGCGTGTGCTTCCTGCACAGCGGCAGCATCGTCGAGGAAGGCCCGGCCGCGCAGGTGCTGGGCGCGCCGCGCCATGCGCGCACGCAGGACTTCCTGCGGCGCGTGCTGCATCCTTCCGGTGCCGCGGCGTCCGCGGAGGTGCGCGCATGAGTGCTGGCGCACTGCCACCTTCCCTCTGGGCCGCCACTGCGCCCCCTGCCCCGCCGACGCCGCCGCTGGCCGAATCGCGCAGGGCCGACGTGCTGATCGTCGGCGGCGGCTTCACGGGCCTCTCGGCCGCGCTGCACCTGGCCGAGGCCGGCGCGCAAGTCTGCGTGCTGGAGGCGCACGAGCCCGGCTGGGGCGCCTCGGGGCGCAACGGCGGGCAGGTGAACCCGACGCTGAAACACGACCCCGACGAGCTCGTGCGGATCTTCGGCGCCGAGCGCGCCGAGCCGCTGATCGACGCGGTGTCGCGCTCGGCCGACCTGGTGTTCGATCTGATCGCGCGCCACCGCATCGACTGCCAGCCCGTGCGCAACGGCTGGCTGCAGCTTTCCTATTCGGAGAAGGACGTGGCGGCCCTGCACGCACGCGCCGCGCAATGGGCCAGGCGCGGCGCGAAAACGGAAGCGCTGGACCGCGCGGCCGTCGCGGCGCGGCTGGGCACCGACACCTTCGCCGGCGGCTGGCTCGACGGCCGCGCCGGCGGCATCCAGCCGCTGGCCTACACGCGCGGGCTGGTGCGCGCCGCCCAGGGGCTGGGCGCGGCGGTGCACGGCGGCACCGAGGTCACGGCGCTGGAACGGCGCGGCTCGCAGTGGCACGCGAGCACGTCGACGGGCGCGAGCGTCACCGCCGGGCAGGTGCTCATCGCCACCAATGGCTACACGGGCGCGCTGTGGCCGGGCCTGAAGCGCACGGTGCTGGCGGCCAACAGCTTCATCGTGGCGACCGAGCCGCTGAAGGGCGCGGCGGCCCACGCCATCCTGCCGCGCGGAGAGACGGCCTCGACCTCGCAGCGCCTGCTGCTGTACTTCCGCAAGGACGCGCAGGGCCGCCTGCTGATGGGCGGACGCGGCCATTTCGCCGATCCGGCCGGACCCGCCGATTTCGCGCACCTGGAGCGCTCGCTGGAACTGCTGTTCCCGCAGCTCGGCCCGCTGCGCTACGAGTACCGCTGGGCCGGCCGCATCGCCGTCACGCGCGACTTCATGCCGCACGTGCACACGCCGGCGCCGGGCATGACGATCGCGCTGGGCTACAACGGCCGCGGCATCGCGCTGGCCACGAGCATGGGCAGGCACGTGGCCGCGCGGATGCTGGATGCGGGGGCAGATTTTCCGTACCCGGTGTCGCCGATCCGGCCGATTCCGCTGCACGGGCTGCAGCGCTTCTACATTGCGGGCGGCGTGGCCTGGTACAGCCTGCTGGACCGGCTTTCCTGAGGCGCGGGTCGCCGCGGAGTCGCCCAGGTGCGCGCGGCGCCTTGCCACGGAGGCCGCGCCTGCGTCAAATGGCGGGTATCGACCACAACAGCCTCAGGAGACTCATGCCGATCGACACCCTCGCCACCTGGCACCGGCTCGTCAAGGAACGCGATGTTGCGGGGCTCGACGCTCTGCTCGACGACGACGCCGTCTTCCATTCGCCTGTGGTGCACACGCCCCAGGCCGGCAAGCGCATCACGAAGAAATACCTGGCCGCGGCGTTCCAGGTCTTCTTCAACGAGAGCTTCCGCTACGTGCGCGAGCTGAAGTCGGAGCGCGACGCAGTGCTCGAATTCGCGCTGGAGCTCGACGGCATCCAGATCAACGGCGTCGACATGATGAAGTGGAACGACGAAGGAAAGATCACCGAGTTCAAGGTGATGCTGCGCCCGCTGAAAGCCGTGAACCTGATCCACCAGAAGATGGGCGCCCAGTTGCAGGCGCCCGCCTCCTAACAGCTTCGGCTGCAAACCTCACCCCGCTCCAGTCGCGGGACACCGCGGAACCGGCTCCGCCGGGCCGCAGGTGTCGCCCCCGGAAGGGGGTTGGCGAAGCGACACGAAGTGCGCGAAGCCTGGGGGAGAGCTTATTCCGCCACGACCTGCAGCGTGCCCTGCACGCTGTACGCGCGCACGCACATGCGGGTCAGCTGCACCAGAAACTGGAACACCGCCGGCTCGCCCAGGCAGTCGGGCGTGATCGCCATGATGTCCTTGCGCAGCTCCATCAGCCGGTTGCCCGACATCGCCATCTCGGCAGAGGCGCCGTAGTAGTTCTTCCAGAAGTCCTGCAGCAGGCCGCGCTTGACCTCGTCGATCACCAGCGTGTAGCCCCGCTCCCAGACCGTTTCGGCCATGGGCAGGCAGTCGACGTCCGGGTCCTCCAGGCGCGCGCCCGGAGGCACCATGAACACGCGCCGCGTCGCGATCCGTTCAAACGCGGATCGCTGCGGGCGCATGGCCGGACTCCGCAAGTTCGCTGGCAACGATCGGCGTGGCGCGAGAAATGGGGAAATGATGGTTTGCAGCATGGCGTGTTGGCCTCATGGTCGACGTCCTCAACGGACCTGGATGTGTGACAGCAGGAATTTCAGGCCGCGAGCAGTCGCAGGCGGCTCGCGTTCGAATGGGCCAGGCTCTCCGGCTGGTCCCAGGTGTCGTCCGCGTTCAACGTGGTGGTCAGGGAGTACACGCCGGGCGGATAGCGCAGCTCCAGCGGGTTGTCGATCGCGCTCGCGTCGATCACGTCGCCTTCCTGGTAGTCGCCGTAGGCGAGGAAGTACTTCGGATTCGGCGAGATGGCCAGGTTCTGGTTGGGACGCGCCTGCACCGCGTACACCGTGCTCCCTCCCATGGTCACGCCCACGGCGGCCGCCGACCTGGCCGGGATGCCCGCCGACTGCGCGAGATAGAAACGCGACTGCTCCGGCCCCTGCGTGGGGTTCATGAACCTGTAGGTGCGATTGCAGTCGAGCGTGATCTTGTTGTTCGGGCCGCTCGGCACGTAGGTCTCGGTGGGGGTGAACTGGGCGCCGGGCTGCAGCTCGCCGGTTTCGGCCCAGGAGAAGCCGGTGTCGACGCTCCACTGGAACTTGACGCGGGAGTTCGGCCCCGGGTTCGAGAACCTGACGAACCAGGCCAGCGACAGCGCATTCGGCGCCAACTGCGTCGGGTCGTTCTGGAACACCATGAAACAGCCCGGATGGCTCGCATGGTTGTTGACCGCGACGGAGTAGATCATTCCCATGGCGACTTCCCACAAGCAAGTGATTGACACTCCGGGCCACGATGGCTCCGGAGCTGTCACTCTAGGGAGTGCCGGGAACGAACGGAATTACAGAAGATTACACAGGTTGCGCCCCGCCACGTATCTCAAAGGGGTAGTTACCGAGGCGCACGTTGCCCCGGCGCCGCTCGACCAGCGGCGGCTCCGCCAGGTTCGGCGGCAGCGCATTCAGGATCTGGTGCTTGGCGCGGAAGATCTGGATGTTCACGTACGAGGGCTCCACGCCCAGCATGCGCGACAGCTCGTCCAGCCCGATCCAGCCCTGGCTCTGCGGCGCGACGCCCCTCTGGGCGTCCTTCTGGCGCAGCCGCGCGAGCGTGACCAGGGTGTAGTGGTGGATGCGCTCGCCCAGCGGCACCGACTTGCCCTGCGCCACCAGGTTCAGGCTCGTGTGTTCCTCGTTCTGGCTCACGTCGAAGTGCAGCGCCACGTCGGCCGCCGCCGGAGCCGGGGCGGCAATCGGGTTCTCGGAGGTGAAGGCCAGGTCGTCGCACAGCACGAACTCCCAGGTGCTGCCCGAGGTGCGGACCATCGCTCCGTCGCCCAGGTGCTCGATGCCGTCGATGTGCTCCAGCATCCACCTGCCGTCCTGGAAATAGACGTTCGCCTCGGGCTGCTGCTCGTCCGGCAGCAGGTTCTCGCGCAGGCTCAGCGCCACCATGGCGCCGGCACCCTCGACGGGAAAGAGGCAGGTGGCCGGCGGAGCCAGGTCGTCCACGATCCAGACCGAGTCGTCGCCCACGCCCATGCGGACTTCGGCGCCCGCGGACAGCGCCGTCCACCGGCCGCTGGCCAGGCGCTCGCCGTTCATCGTGGTGCCGTTGCGGCTCTGGTCGACGATTTCCCAGGTGTGCCTGTTCCAGCGCACCATCGCGTGAACCTGCGACACGTCCGGCGCCTGAAGCACCGTCTGGCACACCGAGGCGCGGCGACCGAAGGCGTGCACTGGCCGCAGCACGGTGGCTCTCCGGTCGAGCTTGTTCCTGAAGATGGCCATCTTTCTTCTCCTTCGCGATATCAGACGTAAAGCGCCTGCGGATTCAGGTCGGCTTCACGTACCAGAGTGTCGCGCCATCCCAGCTCGACCGGCACGCGGTACAGGCGCGGATTGCCAAGCTCCGGCCAGATATGGCAAAGCCCCGGCACCACCACCTTCACCGTGCACAGCGGCACGTCGGGGCGAGTGTGGTCCAGGACGATGGTTTCCAGCCCGAGCGAGGCGGCGATGCCCACGCACCGGCGGATCTCGGCGGCGATGTCGGCCCGCCCCCCGGGGACGGCTGGCGCCGCGCCTGCCGTGCCCGCCGGCATGAGGAAGGCCGGCGGCGCGCCCTCCTTCGTGCCCTCTTCCCCGACCTCCTCCGCGCTTTCGTCGGCCGGCACCGCAAGGGTCTTGCCGGCCGCGATCAGCTGGCTCATTTCCGTCAGCGCGCGCTCGCAGGCCAGCGGGCGGTCGGGGCTGCAGCCGAAGCCGATGGCCCAGGCGCCTGTGTCGTGGTGCCGGCCGACGGCAACCACCACCGGAATGCCGAAGTCGTGCGTGATGTCGAGCACCCAGCGCTCCCAGCGCGGGCCGCAGGTGCGCTCGATGCGCCCGAGGATCTCGTCCGGCAGACTGTCGAGCCCGATTGCCGGCCTGCGGTGCCGGCCGTACCACCAGACGGCGGCGGCATCGCGCTCCACCAGCTCCAGGAAGCCCTGGAGGATGGCCTCCTCGCGGGTGTTACCCGCCGCACAGCCGTTCGAAGTCCAGCCCACATGGAACTGGCTCTGCGCCGGCGCGTTGGCGAAGCAGAAGGACAGCGGCAGGTAGCGGCGCTCGTCGGCCGTCAGCGACCAGGCGGGCGTCCACCACATCGGAGTTTCATGCGGCGAAGCCAACGGGACCACCGCGTGCGGCGGCTTGTGCGTGCCGAAGCGCTCGCGCTGCCGCTCGCTGAAGAGCGCCAGCGCCCGTGGATCGATGCAGGGCGCGTCCAGGCCGGCGGCGGGCGCGACCACCCACGCCTCGTCGCCCTGGAAGAAGGCGGCGTGCCGCTCGGCCGCCTCGCACAGCGCGCTGGCGCGGGACTGCTCCATCGACATGCCCTTGCCCAGGCACACCTGGGTCAGCACGCCAGGAAGCGCGTCGTCGCCCGGCGGCGGCGTCCTGGAGATTTCGCTGCGATAGACCGTCAGCGCGCCCTGCGCCTCGGCATTGAGCGGCACGATGCGCGCGATCACGCCGCTCAGCGGGCTGACGTGGCGCATGAGCCGCTCCACCGTGACCGCAGCGGGCACCGTGCGCCAGCCGCCGTCGTGGCTGGCGGTGGGCAGGCCCGGGGCCAGCACGATGCGCTCGCGCTGCCGCCGCGCGACCAGCCCCGGCGTTCCGCAGTGCGGGCACTGCGGGCGGATGGCGATGGGGTGCTGCGGCTGCGGCGAATCGAGCACCTCCACCCGCGCGGCGTCGGCCTGGGCGGCGATGCGCAGCGCGATGGGCAACAGCCGGTCGAGCCGCTCGCCGACCAGCCCTGCGCCCGCCCGCACCGGAAAGCCCATGCCGGCGCTGCCATGCCGTGCCTGCCACCAGGCACGCGCCGGCCGGTTCCGCAGCCAGCGGTGCGCGAGGCAATGCCAGCACGGACCGGGCTGCGCCTCGCCCGGCCTGAAGACGGGGCCGGCCATCGCCTGCTCGCCGGTCGGCTTGACCGGCAGCCAGGCGCGGCCGCAAGCGCGCTGCTGCGCGTCGATGGTGCCGAGCCGCGGGTCGAGGTAGTCGTCGCAGAACACGAGCGCGAGGCCGGTGCCGGCGGGCAGCCCTTGCGACAGGGCCAGCGCCCAGCGGCTCGCCGCCTCCTCGCTCACGGCGCCCGACAGCACGATCGCGTCCACGTCGGCCGAGGGAGCAGAGCCCACCGTGTGCGGCGTGCGCGCCGTGCGCGAATACGCCTTCGAAAAATCAGGCACGAAATGGAAGTCCGCGCCGTCCGCCGCCACGAGCCGCACGAGCCCCTGGCGCGCAAGCGCTTCGAGCGCATGCAGCATCTGCGCGAGCGGCGCGGCCGAGCCTTCGGCACGGCAATGCGCCGCGAGGCTGGTGCCTTCGCGCAGCACGCGCTCGACGGCCATCACGCCCGGCGAGCCGAGCACCAGCAGGTCGTTCTCGCTCGCCAGCAGCAAGCGGTCATCGAGCACCACGGGCGGCAGGAACCGGTCGTGCCAGCGAAAGACGTCGCCGAAGAAATCGGGCGGCGTGCCCTTGCCTGGGCCTTCACTCATCGGCTTGCGGGCCCAGTTCGAGACGCACCACGCCGTAGGGCCAGGCCCGGGTCGTGGCCCGGAACGCGGCCTCGAACAGGCTGTGGCGCTCCGAGAACTGCGCGTAGATGTGGTCTTCGGACAGCACCCGCATCGCCGCCGGATGCAGGCCGGCGATCTGCGCCGCGCTCTCGAAGCCCGACACCACCGGCAGCCGCATGCCGCCCACGGCCATGGACTGGCGCGCGAGCACCGGATGAACGTGGTCGAGCAGCAGGACGCACGGGGCCTTCGCATGCTCGAAGCGCCCGGCAAGGCTGCGCAGCAGGGCTTCCAGCGGAGCCTGCGGCAGGTAGGGGCACACGCCCTCGAGCATCGCGAGCACCGGGCGTTCGCCGGGCAGGCCGGCGGCGTCGAGCCAGCTCGGATCGAGAACGGAGCATGCGAGCTCGCTCTCTTCTTCGCCGCGCGCGATGTGGCGTTCGCGCAGCTCGATGGCCTCGGGCAGGTCGATGTTGAGCCAGCGCGAGCGCGCCACCAGGGCGGGGGCTAGCCGGCTGCGCCGCGTGCACAGGCCCGCGCCCAGCGAGAGGCACAGGGCCTCCGGATGGGCGGAAAGGAATTCGGCCGCGAAACGGTCGAACAAGGCGGCGCGCAGGACGATGCTCCTGACGAAGGCCTCGTCCGCCGCATAGGCGGAGATGTCGAAGGGCAGCGACGCGGCGATGCGTCGTGCCTCGGGATCGGAGAACACCGACGCGTCGGCCACGGCGCCGGAATTGGCGCGCGCGGCCAGCGTCAGCAGGAGCGTGGCCGTGGCGCCCTGCAGCGCGCCTGCGGCCTGCCCCTGCCCTGTCGCGGACTCAGCAGGTGAACGGATAGGGGTCGCCCGTGTTGTTGTACGAGGTGAGCGCGACGGCGCGCATGCTCTCTTCCACCGGCGCCGTCGGGTAGTTCAGGCGGATGGCGTTCTTGATGAGCGAGCCGTCGGCGTTCTTCAGGTTCCATTCGCCCTTCGCTGCGTCCCAGGTGAGGGCCGAGTTGGTGGTGAACAGGATCTTGAAGTTGAACGGGTTGTTGTAGCCCAGCCATTGGCTCAGCACGTTCGCCTTGTCTACGTCGGGGTCGCGCGTCAGCTGATAGAGCAGCTCGGGCGATTGCCATGCGATGGCGATCGCGCGCAGCACCACGCCGCCGAAGGCCAGCAGCGAGCCGTCGCCGCCGCCCGGAATGCCCAGGCCCGTGGGCAGCGCGCCGCCCACGATGCCGGGAGGCGGCTCGAAGGCCGCGGAGGCGCCCATGAAGTTCGGGAACAGCTGGTAGTAGGCAGCCAGGGCTTCGGTGGCGTTCGACGACGGTGCCTGCGGCAGCACGATGACGAAGGAGTCGTCGGGGCCGACCCAGCCGGAGGTGAGCATCGGCTTCCATTCGGCGCGCTGGGCCGGATCAGGGCTCAGGAACAGCGACACGTCGAGCAGGGGCCACAGCGTCGGCAGGCCAAAGTCGGCATGCAGCATGGGCTGGATGTCCTGCTGGTCGAGCAGCTTGGCGCGGTAGGCGTCCTCCTGCCACGAGCGGGCGATGGCGCGCAGGTAGGCAAGACGGAACTCGAGCAACGGATCGCCGCTTTGGACTGGGGAGGTCATGATTACTTCATCCTTGTTTCAAGAGGAAATGGGCGCATGCGGGAACATGCGCGCGGGCAATTCCGGCCGCAGCGCGGCCAGATCCTTCAGGCGCGCGGCCACGTCGGGCGAGGCGGAATCCGCCAGTGCCTGCAACGCCGCCAGGGCCTCGTATTCGGTTCTGTGCTTGGCGCCTTCGCGCGCCACTTCGGCGGCCTTCGAGAAGCACGCGGCCACCGCCTCGCGATCGCCGCCGGCGGCCTGCAGGTAGCGGGCCTTCTGCAGGTGCAGCTCGGAGCGGTAGAGCCCTTCCTTGAGCTCGTCGGTCATGCGCAGCGATTCGTCGATGCGCTCCAGCGCCTCGTCCCAGCGGCTGTTGGCGGCCAGCGTGTCGGCGGCGAAGGCGCGGTAATAGGTCTGGCAATAGCGGCAGCCCATGCCCCACAGCGCCTGGATCCAGGCATCGGCCTGGGCGATGTTGGCGACGTCGCCGGTGGCCCAGCAGCGGATGATCTCGGCGTAGCCCTGGAACGCCGGCAGGCCGTAGCGCTGCGTGATGCCCAGCAGCTCGCCGGTGCTCACCAGCGCGCGCGCCTTGTCGTTGCGGCCCTGGTGGCCCAGGCTCTGGTAGAGCAGCGCCATGCTCAGCGACGGGATGTGCGACATCTCGCGGGCCCAGCGCACGGCATTGGTCGCGTCGGCGCGCGCGGCCGCGTCATGGCCCGCGAACCAGCGCACCAGCGCGCGGCCGGTGGTCGCCCACACGCGGGTGTCGAAGCCGAAGTCGGCCGCATGGTGCGCGTGGGCCTCGGGGTTGTAGCGCTCGACCGCGTCGCTCAGCGACTGCTCGGCGCGCTCGAAGTCGCCGTCGGAATAGTGCGCGAGCCCAAGGTAGGTCTGCGCCGCGACGAACACGCCCTGGTCCTGCGCCTGCACGGCCTGGTCGAGCAGGCGGTTGCTCAGCTGCTGCACCTCGGCGCGGTTGCTGGCCACGTGGTGGAAGGTGATCAGCGTCCACAGGTGCTGCACCTGCTTCTCGCGCGGCACCTGGTCGGACAGCAGCTCCTGCGACAGCGCGATGCGGTCGACCACCTGCGCGTGCGCCCAGCCGTACTTGTTCATCATGGCCTGCGTGACGTAGCTGTTCACGTCCAGCCGCGCCTCGCGCTGCGCCTCGCCTTCGAGGAGCGCCATCCAGCCGTCGATGTGCTGGGCGTAGGAAATCGTTTCGTCGTTGAGCGAGCGGTGCTGCGTGATGCGCAGCTGACGCACCGCCAGCGCCACCGCCTGCGCGTACTCGCCCGCATCGGCCCAGTGCTGGGCCACGTTGCCGGGCTCGCTCGCCACGTATTGCGGCTGGCTGTCCATCAGCGTCTGCGCGACGTTGCGGTGCAGCTGCCGGCGCTGCGCGACCAGCATGCTCTCGTAGGCGGTGTCGCGGATCAGCGCGTGGCGGAAGATGAAGCTGCCCGGCTGCCCGGCCGGCGCGACCAGGCCCGCGTCGAGCAGCACGGCCATGTCCTTGTCCATCGCCTCGGCGCTCTTGCCCGAGCAGGCGCACAGCAGCTCGGCATCGAACTGGCGCCCGATGGTGGCGGCGAGCTGCAGCAGGCCCTTGACGGGGCCGAGCCGGTCGAAGCGGCTCACCAGCGAGTCCCGCAGCGTGACCGGAATCGCCGCCGGCTGGGCCGTGTCCTTGAAGACCCAGATGCCGTCCTTCTCGACCAGGTAGGCGTCGAGCATCATGCGCGCCATTTCCTGGATGAACAGCGGCACGCCGTCGGTGCGCTGCACCACGTTGTCGATCACCTGCGGCGCGGCGACGCGCGGCGCCAGCGCCTGCCGCGCCAGCTCGGCGGCCTGCGCGTCCTCGAGCCGACGCACCTCGATGCACTCGGCCTGCATGGCGTCGGGCTTGACCCATTCGGGGCGCGCGGTGAGCACCAGCAGCACGCGGCGCTGCGGCAGCTGGGCAATGAGCTGCTCGACGAATTCGATGGTCGTGGGGTCGGCCCAGTGCACGTCCTCCAGCAGCAGCAACACCGCAGCCGACTCGGCCATGTGCAGCAGCCACTGCGCGATCGACTGCAGCAGCAGCGCCTTCTGCATCGGCGGCGACATCTGGCTCGGCGCGCGGTCGCCCAGCGGCAGCGACAGCCACGCGCAGAAGATCGGCAGCACGGCCTCGCCATCGCAGCCTGCGGCCTGCAGGGCCTCGCGCAGGCGCTCGCGGCGCGCCTCGGGCGAGGCGGCGTCGGGCATGGCGTCGAGCCGCTGGCGCAGCAGCGCGAGGAACGGCGTCAGCGCATTGTTCTGGTTCTCGGGCTGGCACTGCGCGACGACGGTCTGCAGCCCTTCCTTGGCGACCTGCTCGCGCAGCACGTCGGCCAGGCACGACTTGCCGATGCCCGGCTCGCCGCGGATCCACACCGCGCCGCCCTGCCCTTCGCGGGCCCGGGTCCAGGCCGTACTCAGTTGCTGCAGCTCGGCCTCGCGGCCGATGCAGGCCTTGTGCAGCGCCTGCTCGGCGAAGCCGTCGGAGGCCAGCGCCTGCTGCTCGCCACCGAGGCGGTAGGTCTGGATGCCGCCGGACTGGCCCGGCAGCGTCACCGTGCCGGCCTTGTCGAAGCTCGCGTGGCGGCTCAGCAGGCGGTAGCTGCTCTCGCTCGCCAGCAGCGTGCCGGTGTCGGCCACGCCTTCGAGCCGCACCGCGACGTTGACGGCATGGCCCGACGGGATCTCGCCGGCCGCGACGATCGCCATGCCGGTGTGCATGCCCATGCGGATACCGAGGTGCACGCCGTGCTCCTGCTCGATGGCGGCGGAGCGCTGGCGGCTCAGCGCGATCAGCTCCATGGCCGTGCGTCCGGCCTGGCGCGCGTCGGTGTCGCTGGCGTGCGGATAGCCGAAGAGCACGATCATCCGGTCGCCCAGCGTGCCCGCGAGCAAGCCGCCGCGGCGGGTGGCGGTCTCGGAGAACAGGGCCAGCTCGTTGCGCTGGAGCAGTTCGAGGTTCTCGATGTCGGAGGGCAGGGCTTCATCGGCGCTCTCGTCGTCGGCAGCGTCGGGCCATACCGAGACGCTGCAGCACAGCACGGTGAGCTGGCGCTTCTCGGAGAAGCCGCGCGTGGTGATGACGGTCTGCGCCAACGCTTCGTCCTGCGCCTGCTTGGCAGAACGCAGCACGCCGACGAGGTCGTCCAGCCGCAGACGGCCGAGCTCGGCCAGCAAGGTGGCGGCGGAATCGCTGCGGTCGGCGGCCTTCTTGCGCAGCGCCTGGCGCAGCACGGAAGCGACCGGGTGGCTGGCGATCTCGGCGGGCAGCGGCACTTCCTGCGGGCTCAGCTGCTGGTGAAGGATCTCGGCCGCCGAGGCGCCGCGGATGGCGGGCGCGCCGGTGAGGCACTCGATGAACATCAAGCCCCATGCGTACAGGTCCGACTTCACGCCGGGCGGCTCGCCACGCAACTGCTCGGGCGCGCTGTAGGCCGGCGTGCCCAGCGCCTCGTCGGTCATCGTGAGCGTGGGGAACTCGTCGCCGCGGTTCGACGGAATGACGGTGCCGATGCCGAAGTCCAGCACCTTCGCGTGCGGCACGGCACCGGTGAAGGTGACCATCACGTTGTCGGGCTTCAGGTCGCGGTGCACGATGCCGGCGCTGTGCGCGCAGTCGAGCGCGTCGAGCACCTCGGCCATCAGGTGCCCCGTCTCGGTGGCGGTGAGCGAACCCTTGCGGCGGATCAGGCTGGTGAGCGTCTCGCCCGGCACGTATTCGAAGACGCCGTAGACGCAGGGGCCTTGCTCGCCCTTGTCGAGCAGCTGCACGATGTGCGGATGGTGCAGCGAGGCGCACAGCTTCGTCTCGCGATGGAAGCGCGCCACGCGCTGGCTTCCCACCTGCAGCTTCACGACCTTGATCGCGACCACGGTGCCCGTGCTCTTCTGCAGTGCGCGATACACCGTGCCGTAGCCGCCGGCACCCAGCTCCTCCAGCAACTCGTAACCGGGAATCTCCAGCGGATCGGTCAGATTCGGCTGCAACGCCGGGGGCGTGGGATTGGTGACTGCGTCCTGCATTTCAGTCTCGTCGTGATGGAGCTTCGATGGTCCTCCGGGACTCGCCACGGTCGCGTTCCGCCCTGCGACGGTACGTAATAGTGACACTAATTGTTACTTTAGCGGAGACCAAGAGGTTTCAGGTAGGTAACCCCTCAAAAAAGAAAACCCGCAACACGTGCGGGCTGTTAGAACTTTTCGGTGTATATGCGTGAACTACGTCACAGGGCGAGCCCCATTCGAGAACACCGCGGAACCGGCTTCGCCGGGCCGCAGATGTTGCCCCCGGGTAGGGGGCTGGCGCAGCGACACGAAGTGCGCGCAGCCTGGGGGCGAGCTTATTTCTTGTCGCCGCCCGGCACCTTGCCTTCCACGCCCTTGACGTAGAAGTTCACGCCCGACAGGAACTTGTCGTCGGCCACCGCGTCCTTGGCGACCACTTCCTTGCCGTCCTGGCCGAGGATCGGGCCCTTCCAGATCGAGAAGCTGCCGTCCTTCAAGCCCTTCTTCACTTCCTCGACCTTGGCCTTGGTCTCGGCCGGCACGTCCTCGGCGATCGACACGAGATCGATGGCGCCTTCCTTCACGCCCCACCAGGCCTGGCCGGTGGCCCACTTGCCGTCCAGGGCTTCCTGGGTGGCCTTGATGTAGTACGGGGCCCAGTTGATGGTGGCCGAGGCCAGGTGGGCCTTGGGACCGTAGGCGGTCATGTCGGAATCCCAGCCGAAGGCGCGCTTGCCCTTTTCCTGCGCGGTCTTGAGCACGGCCGGCGAGTCGGTGTTCTGGAACAGCACGTCGGCGCCGCCGTTGATGAGGGCGGTGGCGGCCTCGGTTTCCTTCGGCGGGCTGAACCACTCGTTCACCCACACGACCTTGGTCGTGATCTTCGGGTTCACCGACTGCGCGCCCAGCGTGAAGCTGTTGATGTTGCGCAGCACTTCGGGAATAGGCACCGAGCCGACCACGCCCAGCGTGTTGCTCTTGGTCATGGCGCCGGCAATGATGCCGGCCATGTACGCGCCCTCGTACGTGCGGCTGTCGTAGGTGCGCATGTTGTCCGAGGTCTTGTAGCCGGTGGCGTGCTCGAACTTCACTTCCTTGCTGTCGGCCGCGACCTTCAGCATGGGCTCCATGTAGCCGAAGGTGGTGCCGAAGATCAGCTTGTTGCCCTGGCCGACCATGTCGCGGAACACGCGCTCGGCGTCGGCGCCCTCGGGCACGCTCTCGACGAATGTGGTCTTGATCTTGTCGCCGAATTCCTTCTCGAGCGCCTTGCGTGCGTTGTCGTGCGCGAAGGTCCAGCCGCCGTCGCCAACCGGGCCGACGTATGCGAATGCGATGTTCAGCGGCGCTGCCGGGGCCGGAGCCGCTGCGGCGGGTGCCGGGGCCGGCGCGGGTGCAGCCGCAGGAGCCGCCGCTTCTTCTTTCTTGCCGCAGCCGATCAGGGCCGCCGAAGCGACCGCCGTGAGGGCGGCCAGCTTGAGCAGGGAGCGCTTGTTCAGATCATTCATTGTCGGAAATCCTCAAAAGGACAGGTTGGCGGGAAAAAGAGAAACGCGATTATGAGCCGGGGTAGAACGGTTTCCCGATGGAAGCCGGCATGTTGGCGCGGATGAAGGCAGGGTTGCGCGAGATCAACGCCAGCACCACGATCGGCGCGATGTACTGCAGCATGCTGAGGAACTGCGCCGGCACGTCGACGCCGCTGCTCTGCAGGTGAAAGCCCAGCATCGACACCCCGCCGAACAGGTAGGCGCCCAGCAGCACGCGCACCGGCCGCCAGGTGGCGAAGGTGGTGAGCGCCAGCGCGATCCAGCCTCGACCGGCCACCATGCCCTCGACCCACAGCGGCGTGTACACGGTAGAAAGATACGCGCCCGCCAGCCCGCACAGCGCGCCGCCCGCGATCACCGCCATGAAGCGGATGCGCCGCACCGGATAGCCCAGCGCATGTGCCGACTCGGGCGATTCGCCCACCGAGCGCAGCACCAGCCCCGCGCGCGTACGGTAGAGGAACCAGATCAGCCCGAAGGTCAGCACCACCGCGAAATACACCATCGGGTGATGGCGGAACAGCGCCGGCCCGACCAGCGGAATGTCGCCCAGCACCGGAATGGCGTACGAGGCGCTTTCGGGCAGCTTGGCCTGCACGAAGCTGATGCCAGCGAAGGCCGAGAAACCGACGCCGAAGAGGCTCAGCGCAAGCCCTGTCGCGTACTGGTTGGTGTTGAGCCAGATCACCAGCACGCCGAAGAAGGCCGCGAGCAGCGCGCCCGCCGCCATGCCGGCAAGAAAGCCCAGCCAGGGGTTGTGCGTGGTTACGACCGTCGCGAAGCCCGCGATGGCGGCGCACAGCATCATGCCCTCGGCGCCGAGGTTGACGATGCCGGCCTTCTCGTTGATGAGCAGGCCCAGCGCCGCGATGGCAAGCACGGTGCCCGCGCTCAGGGTCGAGCCCAGCAGGAGTGCGTAGCTTTCCATGGTCAGTTGCTCCCTTCGGTGGCACGCGCGACGGGTGCGGTAATGGGCGTGCTCGCCTGCAGCGAGGCAGTGGTCATGGAAGAGGCAGCCTTCGCAGCCGCCTTGCGCCGTATGCGGTAGGCGATGAGCGTGTCGCAGGCCAGCAGCGTGAAGAGCAGCAGCCCCTGGAACACGCCGGTGAGCGACTTCGGCAGCCCGAGGCGCGATTGCGCGAGTTCGCCGCCGATGTAGAACATGCTCATCAGGATGGCCGAGAAGATCATGCCCACCGGATGCAGCCGCCCGACGAAGGCCACGATGATGGCCGCGAAGCCATAGCCTGCCGGCACGTAGGGCGTCAGTTGGCCGAGCGGCCCGGCCACTTCGAGCGCGCCGGCCAGGCCGGCGGCCGCGCCCGAGGTCAGCAGCGCGATCCACACCGCGCGCCGCGCCGAGAAACCGGCGTAGCGCGAAGCCGCCGGTGCCAGCCCACCGACCTGCTGCGCGAAGCCCGCGCGCGTGCGGAACAGGAACACCCACAGCGCGCCCGCCCCCACCAGCGCGATCACCAGCCCGATGCTCACGCGCGAGCCCTTGAACAGGCGCGGGATCTGCGTGACCGCCTCGAAGGTCTTGGTCTGCGGGAAGTTGTAGCCGTGCGGGTCCTTCCACGGTCCGTAGACCATGTAGCCCAGCAGCAGCGTGGCAACGTAGACCAGCATCAGGCTCACCAGGATCTCGTTGGCGTTGCACTTGTCGCGCAGGAAGGCGACGATGCCCGCCCACACCATGCCGCCGACGATGCCCGCCAGCAGGATGGCCACGACGATCCACTGCCCCGTGTTCTTGTCGGCCAAAAGCGCCACGCCGCCCGCGGCGATGGCGCCGAACACGAACTGCCCCTCGGCGCCGATGTTCCACACGTTGGAGCGGAAGCACACCGCCAGCCCCAGCGCAATGATGAGCAGCGGCGTCGCCTTCACCATCAGCTCGCCGATGGCGTAGCCGTTCTTGATGGGCTCGTAGAAGAACACCAGAAGGCCCTTGACCGGGTCCTTGCCGAGCGCGGCGAAGAGCGCCACGCCGATCAGCACGGTGATCAGCAGCGCCAGGATCGGCGAGGCATAGCTCCAGAAGCGCGAGAGCTCCGGACGCGGTTCGAGCTTAAGCATGGGCCGCCTCCGAAGTCTTGTTGCCGGCGCCGTGCCACAGCCCGCTCATCCACTCGCCGATCTGCTGCAGCGTCGCTGCGGCACGGTCGATGGAAGGCGACAGCCGCCCCTTGGCGATCACGTGCAGCCGGTCGCAGATGTTGAACAGTTCGTCGAGCTCCTCGCTGATCACCAGCACCGCGCAGCCCGCGTCGCGCAGCGCGAGGATCTCGGCGTGGATCAGCGCGGCCGCGCCCACGTCCACGCCCCAGGTCGGCTGCGAGACGACGAAGAGCTTCGGCCTGGCGTCGATCTCTCGCCCGACGATGAATTTCTGCAGGTTGCCGCCCGAGAGCGAGCGCGCCGCCGCCCTCGGACCGCCGGCCTTGACCTTGAAGCGCTCGATGATGGCCCGGGCCTGGCGCTCCAGCGTGCCGGTGCTGATCCACCCGCCCCGGCCCACCGCCTCGCTGCGCGTGAGCAGCAGGTTGTGCGCGAGCCCCAGCGTGGGCACCGCGCCACGGCCCAGCCGCTCCTCGGGCACGAAGTGCAGGCCCAGCGCACGCCGCGCCCGAGGCCGCAGCCGGCCGGCGGGCTTGTCGAACACGCGCACCATCGGCGCCTCGGCCCGCACGTCCTCTCCGGAGAGCGCGTAGAGCAGTTCCTTCTGGCCGTTGCCCGAGACGCCCGCGATGCCGACGACCTCGCCCGCGCGCACCTCGAAGGAGATGCCGTCGAGATCGACACCGAACTGGTCCTCGCGCGCCAGCGACAGCCCGTCGACGCGCAGCGCCACCGCACCCGCATGCACCGGGCGGTGCTGCAGCGGCGGCGGCTCGCTGCCGATCATCAGCCGCGACAGCGACTGGGTGCTCTCGTTCTGCGGGTTGCACACCCCCGTCACCTTGCCGCCGCGCAGCACCGTGCAGGCGCTGCACAGTTCCTGGATCTCGTGCAGCTTGTGGCTGATGTAGAGGATGCTGCAGCCCTCGGACGACAGCTTCTTCAGCACCGTGAAGAGCTTGATCACCGCCTGCGGCGTCAGCACCGAGGTCGGCTCGTCGAGAATCAGGAGCCTGGGGTTGGTGAGCAGCGCGCGGATGATCTCCACCCGCTGCATCTCGCCCACCGATAGCGTGTGCACCGGCCGCGCCGGGTCGATGTCGAGGCCGTACTCGCTCGCCTTGGCGGTGATGCTGCGCGTGACCTCGGCCAGCTGCAGCGACTTGTCCAGGCCCAGCCAGACGTTCTCGGCCACGGTGAGCGTGTCGAACAGGCTGAAGTGCTGGAACACCATGCTGATGCCCAGCGCCCTCGCCTGCTGCGGGTTGCGCAGGCTGACGGCCTGGCCGTCGAACATCACCGTGCCCTCGTCGGGCTTCACCGAGCCGTAGATGATCTTCATCAGGGTCGACTTGCCGGCGCCGTTCTCGCCGAGCACGGCGTGGATTTCGCCGGGCGCGACGCTCAGGGAGATGTCGCTGTTGGCCACCACCGCGGGATACCGCTTGGTGATGTGAGCGAGCTGGAGTCTGGGGGTTGTCATGCCGGGTTTCGTGGATTTGTCTCGTTCAACAGCAACAAAGCGGGAACGGCCATGAGTCTAATGGCGTCCCCGCGACCATCGGCGCCCGACGGCGCTTCGCTCAGCTCTCAGTTCATGGCTTCAATCAGTGCCCGCCGATGTAGGCGAACTTGAAGAGGAACACGGCTGCGATGACCCAGACCATCGCATGCACTTCCCGTGCCCGCCCGGTGCACAGCTTCAGCACCGCGTAGGTGATGAAGCCGAAGGCCAGGCCGTTGGCGATCGAGTAGGTGAAGGGCATCGCCAGCGCGGTCACTGCGGCGGGGATCACCTCGGTGGTGTCCTCCCAGTCGAGCTCGACCAGGTCGCGCAGCATCAGGCAGCCCACGAAGAGCAGCGCCGGCGCCGTGGCGTAGGCCGGCACCGAGCCCGCCAGCGGCGAGATCATCAGGCAGGCCAGGAAGAGCAGCGCCACCACCACGGCGGTGAGACCGGTGCGGCCGCCCGCCTGCACGCCGGCCGCGCTTTCCACGTAGGCCGTGGTGCTCGATGTGCCAAGCAGCGAGCCCGCGAAGATCGCGCCGCTGTCGGCCAGGAGCGCCTTGTTCATGCGCTCCATCTTGCCCGGCACCAGCAGGCCGGCGCGCTTGGCCACGCCCATCAGCGTGCCGGTGGCGTCGAACATCTCGACCAGGAAGAACACCAGCACCACGTTCAGAATGCCGCCCTTGAGCGCGCCCAGGATGTCCAGCTGCATGAAGGTGGGCGCGATGGACGGCGGCGCATCGAACACGCCGTGGAACTTGTTGCCGCCGAAGAAGAACGACAGCACCGTCACCGTGATGATCCCGATCAGGATCGCGCCGCGCACCTTCAGCTTGTCCAGCGCCACGATGATGAGGAAGCCCAGCGTCGCCAGGATCACCGGCGCGGAGTGCAGGTCGCCCAGCGTGACGAAGGTGGCGGGCGATGCGGCCACCACGCCGGCGCTCTTGAGCGCGATGAGCGCCAGGAACATGCCGATGCCCACCGTGATCGCCGTTCGCAGCGACTGCGGTATGCCCTGTATGAAGAGCTCCCGCAGCCCGGTGACCGTGACGATCAGGAACAAACAGCCCGAGATGAACACTGCGCCCAGCGCCACCTGCCACGTGTAGCCCATGCCCAGCACCACCACGTAGGAGAAGTAGGCGTTCAGGCCCATGCCCGGCGCCATGGCGATCGGGTAGTTGGCGTACAGGCCCATGATCAGCGTGCCCAGCGCCGCGATCAGGCAGGTGGCCACGAAGACCGCGCCCTTCGGCATGCCCGCATCGCCGAGGATCGAGGGGTTCACGAAGATGATGTAGGCCATCGTCAGGAAGGTGGTCAGCCCCGCGATGACTTCGGTGCGCACCGTCGTGTTGTGCGCATCGAGCTTGAACAGGCGTTCAAGCAGACCCGAGCCGCTTGCGCTGCCCACAGCCGCGCGCGGGCGCGCGGACTCGACATGCCCCGGCGCGCGGGGCTCGGCGCCTTTCGGCGCCTGTTCAAACGTACTCATTTCGCTTGTCTCCAGCTGTTGTAGTGGCGGTTTCATCGTTGCCCCGCTCACGACGCCGGCGCGAACGGGGTTCTCTCAGGGATCCGAGGTTTCAGGTGCGGCGGGCGGGCGCGCTGTCGTGCCGGGGGCGCCGGGTCCGCCGGGTATGGCCGAAACCGGAGGCCGCAGCGACGCCGCCACCTCCTTGATGCATTCGCGCAGCCAGCGCGCCGAGCTCGACGAATGGGTGCGTTCGTGCCAGAGCTGGTAGTACATGAGCCGCGGCAGCGCCACCGGGCATTCGAGAATCTTCAGCGGCAGCCTCGACGCGAAGCGCTCGCAGTACTGGCGCCCCGTGGTCAGCACCAGCAGGCTGGAGGCCACCATGTCGGGAATCAGCCCGAAGTGCGCGCAGCGCGCCGTGATGTTGCGCTGCCGCCCCAGCTCGTCGAGCATCTGGTCGATGATGCCGCGCCCGCCCGGATGCATGGGCGTGGGCGCGATGTGCTCGGCCGCCAGCCAGGTCTCCAGGTCCCAGCCGCGGCGCACCGCCGGATGGTCCTTGTTGACCAGCGAGACCACGTCGTCCCCGAAGAGCCGCGCCATGTGCAGGTCTTCCGGCGGCTTGAGCCAGTTGCCGATCACCAGGTCGACCTGTCCGAGCGCCAGGTGCCTGTGGTAGTCGGAGTCGGGCGACAGCGCATGGATCTCGATCTGGCACAGCGGCGCGTCGCGCTTGACCTGCGCCACGAGCATCGGCAGGAACAGCGGGTCCATGTAGTCGCTGGCCGCGATGCGGAAGGTGGTGGCCGCCGACTGCGGATCGAAGCCGCGCGCATCCGAGAACAGCATCTCCGCCGCGCGAAGGATGCTGGCCGCCGGCTCGATCATGCGCAGCCCCGCGTCGGTCGGCACCATGCCCGAGCCCGAGCGCACCAGCAGCGGATCGCCCGAGAGCTCGCGCAGCCGCTTCAGCGCCGCCGACACTGCCGGCTGGTACATGCCAAGGCGAATGGCAGCGCGCGAGACGCTGCGATCGGTCAGCACGGTGTGCAGAACCCGGATGAGATGAAGATCGATCTTGTCGAAAAGAGCCTGGTCTCTCATGGCTGTTCACACCTTTCCTGTCTGTGCGAACAGTTATACAGCGCGGCATTTGGCGAGACTCGGTATGGGAGTGAAGCTCGGACCGTGCGAGCACGGCCCGCGGTCATTCGGCCGATGCCGCCTGCACCACCGAGATGGCGCGAAGAATCGACTCGCTCGTGGCCGGCGCCTTCAGCGGCGGATCGACCCTGTGGCCGCCCGCGGCCGACACCGCGTCGCGGATCGCGAAGAACACCGAGAACGGCAGCAGGAGCGGCGGCTCGCCCACGGCCTTGCTGCGGTGGATCGAGTCCTCGAAGTTCTGGCCCTCGAACAGGCGCACGTTGAACACCGGCGGGCAGTCGTTGGCCGTCGGGATCTTGTAGGTGCTGGGCGCGTGCGTGGTGAGCTTGCCCGCGTTCCTGGAGCCGTCGGCAGGATGCCACACCAGTTCCTCGGTGGTGAGCCAGCCCATGCCCTGGATGAAGGCACCTTCGACCTGGCCGATATCCACCGCCGGGTTCAGCGACTTGCCCGCGTCGTGCAGGATGTCGGCGCGCAGCAGCTTCCATTCGCCGGTGAGCGTGTCCACGATCACCTCGCTCACCGCCGCGCCGTAGGCGTAGTAGTAGAACGGGCGGCCCTGCATCTTGTCCTTGTCCCAGCTCAGGCCGGGCGTGGCGTAGAAGCCGTCGGACCACAGCTGCCTGCGGTCGAGGTACGCCTCGCCCACCACGGTGCTGAAGGCCAGCGAGCGGCCGTTGACCTCGACCGTGTCGTTGGCGAAGCGCACCTCGGAGGCCTTGCCGCCGTGGCGCTCGGCCGCGCATTCGGCCAGGCGCTCGCGGATCTGGCGCGCCGCGTCCTGCGCGGCCTTGCCGTTCAGGTCGGCGCCGGTCGATGCGGCCGTGGCCGAGGTGTTGGCCACCTTGGTCGTGTCGGTGGCCGTGACGCGCACGCGCTCGAAGCTCACGCCCAGCTCGTGCGCCACCACCTGGGCCACCTTGGTGTTCAGGCCCTGCCCCATCTCGGTGCCGCCATGGTTCACCAGGATCGAGCCGTCGGTGTACACATGCACCAGTGCGCCGGCCTGGTTGAAGTGCTTCACGTTGAAGGAGATGCCGAACTTCAGCGGCGCCAGCGCCAGCCCGCGCTTGAGCACCGGGCTCTTCGCGTTGAAGGCGGCGATGTCCTCGCGACGCGCGCGGTAGTCGCTGCTGGCCTCCAGATCGGCCACGAGTTCGTGGACGATGTTGTCGGTCACGGTCTGGCGGTACGGCGTGACGTTGTTTTCGGTCTTGCCGTAGAAGTTGATGCGCCGCACATCGAGCGGATCGCGCTTCAGCGCACGGGCCACCGAGTCCAGGATGTTTTCGATGGCGATCGCTCCCTGCGGGCCGCCGAAGCCGCGGAAGGCCGTGTTGCTCTGCGTGTTGGTCTTGCCCGAGAAGCCGTGCATGGCCACGTTGGGCAGCCAGTAGGCGTTGTCGAAGTGGCACAGCGCGCGAGTCATCACCGGGCCCGAGAGGTCGGCCGAGTGGCCGGCGCGCGAGACCATCGCGACCTCCGCGCCGAGGATGCGGCCCTCGCCGTCGTAGCCCACTTCGTACTCGTACCAGAAGCAATGGCGCCGGCCGGTGACCATGAAGTCGTCGTCGCGGTCCAGCCGCAGCTTCACCGGGCGCTGCAGCTGGCGCGCCGCGATGGCGGCCACGCAGGCGAAGAGCGCCGATTGCGACTCCTTGCCGCCGAAGCCGCCGCCCATGCGCCGGCATTCGACGTGCACTTCGTTCGACTGCAGGTGCAGCGCGTGCGCCACCAGGTGCTGCATCTCACTCGGATGCTGCGTGGAACAGTGGATGTGCAGCGCGCCGCCTTCCTTCGGAATTGCGTAGCTGATCTGGCCTTCCAGGTAGAACTGCTCCTGCCCACCCACGTCGAAGGTGGCCTTGTGGCGGTGCGGCGCCGCGGCGATGGCGGCGCGCACGGCGGCCTCGTCGCCCTCGTTGGCGGCACCGCCGCTGCGCACGATGTGCATCGGCGGCACCACGTACTGGCCGCGCTCGTGCGCGGCCTGCGGCGTGAGCACGGGCGGCTGCGCCTCGATGGTCAGCGCGTCCCTGGCCTTCGCGGCGGCGCGGCGAGCGGCGTCGCGGGTCTCGGCGATCACCGCGAACACCGGCTGGCCGAGGTAGCGGATCTCGCCGCCGTCGTTCACCGGCAGCAGGATCGGGTCGTCATGGATGATCGAGCCGCAGTCGTTGGTGCCGGGAATGTCGTCGGCCGTGATGACCGCGACCACGCCCGGCATCGCGCGGATGGCGTCCAGCGAGATCGCCGTGACGCGCCCGTTGGCCGCCGGCGAAAGCCCCAGCGCGCAGTGCAGCGTGCCGGCGAGCTCGGGAATGTCGTCGATATAGGTGGCCTCGCCGGCCACGTGCAGGTGGGCCGACTCGTGCGGGCGGCTGATGCCCACGCGCATGCCGCGCTCGTGCGCCAGCGCTTCGGCGCCCACGTCGATGCGGGCGGCGGTGTTGGCCAGGTAGTCGGCGAAGGCCTCGGCGGGCTGCAGCAGGCGGGCGTCGATGGGTTTGTTCATGTTCAGACTCCTTGCGCCGCCGCACTGACGGCGTGGGGCATCACGCTCCAGACGCTGGTTTCCTCGATCGGCAGCGCGTCTTCGGCGCGCGTTTCGAGCCAGAGGCGCTGGATCAGGTTCTGCGCCACCAGCAGCCGGTAGTCGGCCGATGCGCGCATGTCCGACAGCGGCTTGAAGTCCTGCGCCAGCGCGAGCTTGGCGGTGGCGACGCTGGCCTGCGTCCATGGCTTGCCGACCAGCGCGGCCTCGGCGTTCGCCGCGCGCTTCACGGTGGCGGCCATGCCGCCGAAGGCCAGGCGCACGGCTTTCACCGTGTCGCTGCCGGGCTCGAGCTCGATGGCGAAGCCCGCGCAAAGCGCCGAGATGTCGCAGTCGAAGCGCTTGCTGATCTTGTAGGCGCGCACCTGCCGCTTCATCGCGGCATGCGGAATGGCCAGCCCCTGGACGAACTCGCCCGGCTGCAGCTGGTTCTTCATGTAGTCCAGGTAGAAATCGGGCAGCGGCATCCGGCGCACGGCGTCGCCGCGGCGCAGCTCGATCTGCGCGTCGAGCGACATCAGCACCGGCGGCGAATCGCCGATGGGCGAGCCGTTGGCCACGTTGCCGCCCATGGTGCCGGCATGGCGGATCGGCGGCGAGGCGAAGCGCAGCCACACCTCGGCCAGGCTGGGCACGCGCTCGACCAGCGCCGCGAAGGCGGATTCGAGCGAGGCGCCGGCGCCGATGTAGAGCTCATCCTCACGATCTTCGATCGTCTTCAGCTCGGCCACGTCGCCCACGTAGATGATGTCGCCCAGGTCGCGGAACTGCTTGTTGACCCACAGGCCCACGTCGGTGGAACCGGCCAGCAGCTGCGCGCGCGGCTTCTGTTCGCGCAGGGCGGCGAGCTGGGCCAGCGTCTTCGGGGCGTGGAAATGGTCGATGCGCGCGCCCAGCGGCGCGGCGTAGTCGAAGCCCTCGTTCTTCAGCGCGGTGAGCGCGGCGACCACGGGTTTGGTGTCCAGGCGCACGGAGGGCAGGTCGAACATGCGCTGGCCGGCGTCGAGGATGGGGCGGTAGCCGGTGCAGCGGCACAGGTTGCCCGAGAGCTCGTCGGCCAGCTGCTGGCGGGTGGGCTGGGTGCCTTCGGCCTGGTGGTGCTCGTAGCTGGCCCACAGCGACATCACGAAGCCGGGCGTGCAGAAGCCGCACTGGGAGCCGTGGCAGTCGACCATGGCCTGCTGCACGGGGTGCAGCGTGTGCACCGGGTGCTTGCCGTTGCTGCCGCTCTGCGTCTTCGGCAGGCACTGCGCCTGCGCCTTGAGGTCTTCGACCGTGAACAGGGCCTTGCCATGCAGCGTGGGCAGGAACTGGATGCAGGCGTTGACGGTCTGCAGGCTCAGGCCGTCGATGGTGCCGGGAGCCTGGGGGTCGGCGGCCAGCTCGCCGATGACGACGGTGCAGGCGCCGCAGTCGCCTTCGTTGCAGCCTTCCTTGGTGCCGGTGCAGCGGGCGTCCTCGCGCAGCCAGTCGAGCACGGAACGGGTCGGATGGACGCCGGTGACGTCGACGATCTTTCCGCGATGGAAGAAGCGGATCGGTTGAATCTTGCTGCTGTCGGTGCTCATGCTTTTAGGGCTCGTGGGCGACCCTTCGTGGGTCAGTCATGGACGTTAGCGGCTTGTCCGGCCTCTTGCATACGCGGGTGCCCATAACGCGTATGTGGGGGCCGGTATGCCACGTACGGGGAAACCCTTGCGTGGGGGTTGCAATTCCCGGGCCACTCGGCGATCTTGGGTGGCACCGGGGTGGGGTTCAGCGCTGCGCGATGGCCACCCAGGCGGTGGCCACCAGCGTCGAGCCCGCCACGCCGAGCAGCCCGCCGACCAGCCACTTGAGCGTGCGCGGCTGCAGCTTGTTGGGCAGGCGGTGGTGCAGCCGCGTCACGCCGTAGACCACCGGCATCGCGCAGCCGGCCAGCAGCGCCGAGCGCAGCGAGAAATGCCCCGTGGGCACCACGATCACCAGCCGCACCAGCGAGTTGAAGGCGAACATCAGCAGCAGCGCGCGCCGCACCAGCTCGCGGTCCAGCGGCTGGCGGTACATGTGGAAGACGATGGGCGGCCCCGAGCTGGAGAACAGCCCGCCCAGCACGCCCGACAGCCCGCCGATGACGGCGAAGCTCCTGCTTCCCGACACCACCGGCAGCGGCTTCGCCTGCAGCACCAGCAGCACCGCGCAACCCAGGATCGACACGCCCAGCAGCCCGCGCAGCCAGTCGACCGCGCTGCCGCTGAGCCAGGTCAGCAGCATCAGGCCGACGATCACACCCACCGTGCTGCCGTTGAGCGCCGGCTTCATCAGCTGCCAGGGCACCACGCCCGGCCGGGCGCGGAAATACGTCCAGGCGTTGATCAGGCTCAGCACGGTGGCCGCATTGGCGGTGTCGCTCACGCTGGCGACGTGCAGCACCGACACCAGCCCGAGCAGGATCAGGCTGAACGCGAAGCCGGTGAGGTTCTGCGCATAGGTGGCCAGCGCCACGCAGGCCATGAAGACCAGCACGGGGCCGGCCTGGGAAAGGATCGCTTGCACCGCAGGAGGCCTCAGGGTGCGGCGGAAGGAAGCGCAGGGTGTGAGAGGCGCGCGCGGAAAACGCGCAGCGCTACGGACGGAACGGACATTCGGGAGCGGGGAAGGCGGCGGGAGCGGGGACCGGGAAGCGAAAAAACGCCAGAAAGCGGGCTCCGAGAATACCGCGCCGCGTCCGGGGCCCTCTTCAGCGCACCAGGTCCCACCCCATCATCAGCGCCGCGAAGCCCATCAGCGCGGTGCCGCCCCAGCCCAGCCAGCGGGTGCGGCGGCCCGAGGTGAAGACGCCCATGACCTTCTCGCGGGTCACGAGGATCATCATGGCCGCCATGATCGGCACGGCCACGACGCCGTTGATGACGGCGCTCCAGTAGAGCGCCTTCATGGGGTCGATGGGCGTGAAGTCGAGCGCCGTGCCCACCAGCGTGGCCACGGCGATGATCGCGTAGAACTCCTTGGCCTCGCGCCAGTGCCGCTCCAGCCCCTCTTCCCAGCCGAAGGCCTCGGCCACCGCATAGGCGGCGGAGGACGCGAGCACCGGAACGGCCAGCAGCCCGGTGGCGATGATGCCGCCGGCGAACAGCAGGAACGCGAAGTCGCCGGCCAGCGGGCGCAGCGCCTCGGCGGCCTGGGCGGCGGAGGTCACGTCGTGCACTCCGGCCGCGTACAGCACCGCCGCTCCCACCACCATCACGAAGAAGGCGATCAGGTTGGAGAAGGTCATGCCCATCCAGGTGTCCAGCCGCACGCGCTTCAGGTCGTGCCGCACTTCCTGGTCGGAGCCCTTGCGGCCGCCCTTGAGCCGCAGCTCCTCCACCTCCTGCGACGCCTGCCAGAAGAAGAGGTACGGCGAGATGGTGGTGCCCAGCAGCGCCACGATCATCATCCAGTAGTCCCCGCGCCACTGGAGCCGTGGCACCACCAGGTCGTGCAGCACCTGCGCCCAGGGCACCTGCACCGAGAACACCGCCGCCACGTAGGCGAACAGCGTGAGCGTGAGCCACTTGAGGATGTGGGCCAGCCTGCGGTAGGGAACGAACACCTGCAGCAGCACCGTCACCACGCCGAACACCAGCGAATGGAAGTGCGCCCCGCCGCCCACCACCAGCTGCAGCGCCTCGCCCATGGCGGCGATGTCGGCCGCGATGTTGATGGTGTTGGCCACCACCAGCAGCGACACCAGCGCGATCAGCAAGCCGCGCGGCATGTGCTCGCGCAGGTTGGCCGCCACGCCCTTGCCCGTGACTCGCCCGATGCGCGCCGACACCAGCTGGATCGCCACCATGAAGGGCAGCGACAGGAACACCGTCCACAGCAGCCCCGTGCCGAACTGGGCACCGGCCTGGGTGTAGGTGGCGATACCCGAGGGGTCGTCGTCGGCCGCACCGGTGACGACGCCGGGGCCCACGTGTCGCAGGAATGAGGGGATGAGTTTCTTCATGTCGGGCGGATGGTGGCACGGCGAGCCTGACCAGGGAATGAACGCTCAACGTCCATTCCCGGAAAAACGTTGGCCGGTCGCCCGCTTCTTTCTCGCCGGCCCGCGGCAGGCGGGGCGCCGGCTACGCCCGCTCGGAGAACAGCTCCGTGATGACCTGCCGGAGCCAGCGGTTGCCCGGGTCGGCCTCGAAGCGCTTGCTCCAGTGCAGCGACACGGTGAAGTCGCGCAGCGGAAAGGGCGGCTCCACGATGGCGTAGCCGCCCTCCTCGGCAAAGCCGCGCGCGATGTTGCGCGGCATCACCACCGCCAGGTCGGTCGCGCGCACGATGGCCGGCAGCACCATGAAGTGCTCCGTCGTCAGCCGCAGCCGGTCTTCCAGGTTGAGCAGCTGCAGGATGCGCAGCGTCTCGGCATGCGTGCGCACCGCCACGTAGTCGAGCTCCTGCAGGGCCTCCAGCAGCGCCTGCCCGCTGCGCCTGCGCCTGACGAAGGGGTGGTCCTTGCGCAGCAGCACGATGTAGCGGTCCTTCAGCAACTGGGCACGCTGGGTGTCCTTCACCCCGGGCAGGAAGCCGAAGGCGAAATCGACCTTGCCGCTGTCGAGGCCGGCGGCGATGTCGCCGGGCGCCAGCGGCATGGTCTCGACCCGCACCCCGGGCGACAGCTCGCGCAGCCGGGCCATCAGCGCGGGCAGGAAGCGCCCTTCGCCGATGTCGCTCATGTGGATGCGGAAGGTCTTGCGCGACACCTGCGGCTCGAACCGGTCGGGCTCGTGCAGCGCCTCCTCCAGCGTGGCCAGCGCCGCCTGCACGGCCACCGCCAAGCGGTCGGCGCGCGGCGTGGGCGCCACGCCGCCGGGGGTGCGGGTGAAGAGCGCATTGCCCAGCAGCAGGCGCAGCCGGGTCAGGCCGTGGCTGGCAGCCGGCTGCGTCAGGCCGAGCGCCTCGGCTGCGCGGCTCACGCTGCGCGCGCGGTAGACCGCGTCGAAGAGCCGCAGCAGGTTGAGGTCGACCGTGTCGATATGCACCGTGTTCATATTGGATAGCTGCCTCATTTTATTGAGGTATGGCGCACCGCCGACCACACTCCCCACACTCCCGTGTCCCCACCGGGCCCCAGAACAAAGAAGAGACAGAGACAAGATGGAAGTTTCATTCAGCAAGGAAGTGGAAATGCTGCGGCTCGGCGCGGGCGACACCTTCCACGGCGAGGGCATCCTCGCGATCACCAAGGGCCTGCTGCAGTCGGGCGTGGCCTACGTCGGCGGCTACCAGGGCGCGCCCGTCTCGCACCTGCTCGACGTGATGGTCCAGGGCAAGGCCTACATGGACGAGCTGGGCGTTCACGTCGAGGCCTGCTCCAACGAGGCCTCTGCCGCGGCGATGCTCGGCGCCTCCATCCACTACCCGCTGCGCGGCGCCGTGACGTGGAAGTCCATCGTCGGCACCAACGTGGCGGCCGACGCGCTGTCGAACCTGTCGTCGCCGGGCGTGACCGGCGGCGTGCTCGTCGTGGTGGGCGAGGACTACGGCGAGGGCGCCAGCGTGATCCAGGAGCGCACGCACGCCTACGCCCTCAAGTCGAGCATGTGCCTGCTCGACCCGAGGCCCGACCTCGGCGTGATGGTGCGCATGGTGGAAGAAGGCTTCCGCCTCTCGGAAAGCTCGAACATGCCCTGCCTGATGGAGCTGCGCATCCGCACCTGCCACGTGCGCGGCAGCTTCGACTGCAAGGACAACGTGCGGCCCGCCATCTCTACCCGCGCGCTCATGGAGGAGCCCGCCGGCTTCGACTACATGCGCCTCGCACACCCGCCCGTCACCTTCAGGCACGAGAAGCTCAAGGGCGACGCGCGCATCCCGGCCGCGCGCAGCTACATCGCCGAACACGGCCTCAACGAGCTGATGCCCGGCGGCCGCCATGCCGACCTGGGCATCGTGGTGCAGGGCGGGCTCTACAACGCGCTGATCCGCAGCCTCCAGCAGCATGGGCTGGCCGATGCCTTCGGCGAGACGGAGATCCCGATCCTCGTGCTCAACGTGACCTACCCGCTGGTGCCCGAACAGGTCGCCGACTTCTGCGTGGGCAAGCGCGCGGTGCTGGTGGTGGAGGAAGGCCAGCCCGAGTACATCGAGCAGGACATCGCCACGCTGCTGCGCCGGCGCGACATCCAGACGCCGCTGCACGGCAAGGACATGCTGCCCTCCGCGGGCGAGTACGGCGTGGAGGTGCTCTCCGGCGGCATCGGCGCCTTCGCCGCGAAGTACATCGAGGCGGACGAGGCATCCTCCTCTGCCCAGGCCTGGCTCGCGGGCAACCGCGAGCGCCGCGAGGCCGTGGCGCGCCGGCTGAGCTCGCCGCTGCCCAACCGGCCGCCGAGCTTCTGCGTCGGCTGCCCGGAGCGGCCGGTGTTCTCCGCCCTCAAGCTCGCGCAGCAGGAGACCGGGCCGGTGCACGTGGCCGCCGACATCGGCTGCCACGCCTTCGGCACCTTCGAGCCCTTCTCGATGGGCCACTCCATCCTCGGCTACGGCATGAGCCTCGCGAGCCGCGCGGGCGTGGCGCCGATGATGAACCGGCGCACGCTCTCGATCATGGGCGACGGCGGCTTCTGGCACAACGGGCTGCTCACGGGCGTGCAGAGCGCGCTCTTCAACGGCGACGACGCGGTGCTGCTGATCTTCAAGAACGGCTACACCTCCGCCACCGGCACGCAGGACATCATCTCCACGCCCGACGACGAGATCAAGGAACGCGCCGAGGACAAGCAGCAGAGCCTGGTCGACAAGAACCAGACCATCGAGGCCACGCTGAAGGGCCTGGGCGTGCAGTGGATGCGCACCGTGACCACCTACGACGTGGAGCGCATGCGCAAGACCCTCACCGAGGCGCTCACCAGCGACTTCGACGGACTGAAGGTGGTGATCGCCGAGGGCGAATGCCAGCTGGAGCGCCAGCGCCGCATCAAGCCGTGGATCGCCAGCCTGCTCAAGAAAGGCGAGCGCGTGGTGCGCGTGAAGTACGGCGTCGACGAGGACGTGTGCAACGGCGACCACGCCTGCATCCGCCTGTCGGGCTGCCCCACGCTCACGCTGCGCGACAACCCCGATCCGCTGAAGGTGGACCCCGTGGCCACCGTGATCGACGGGTGCGTGGGCTGCGGCCTGTGCGGCGCGAATGCGCATGCGGCCACGCTGTGCCCGAGCTTCTACCGGGCGGAGGTGGTGCAGAACCCGAAGTGGCACGAACGGCTCTTGCATGGCCTGCGCGGCGCGTTCGTTCGTGCGCTGCAGCCGACATGACGCCCCCTTCTTTCTCCCTCTCCCCAAGGGGAGAGGGAGCAACAGCCGACTGGAAATAACAAGAACACAAGCGACTCGATGAACCGAACCATGGACCACACCCGCCCCATCACCCTGCTCGTCTGCGCCCTGGGCGGCGAAGGCGGCGGCGTGCTCACCGAATGGCTGGTCGACACCGCGCGCCATGCGGGCTATGCGGCGCAGAGCACCTCGATTCCCGGCGTGGCGCAGCGCACCGGCGCCACCACCTACTACATCGAAGTCTTTCCGGTGCCGCTCGCGCAGCTCGGCGGCAGGCGCCCCGTGTTCAGCCTGAGCCCGGTGCCGGGCGCGCTGGATGCCATCGTCTCCTCGGAGCTGCTGGAGACCGCGCGCCAGATCGGCAACGGCATGAGCGCGCCGCAGCGCACGCTGGTCATCAGTTCCTCGGCGCGCATCTTCACGACGGCCGAGCGCATGCAGCTCGGCGACGGCCGCGCCGACGCGCAGCAGCTGCTCGACGTGGTCAAGGCCTTCAGCCGCGAGCACCATGTGTTCGACATGAACGCCATCGCACGCGAGAGCGGCACGGTGGTCAGCGCGGTGATGCTGGGCGCCATCGCTGGCAGCGGGCTGTTCCCGTTCCCGCGCGAAGCCTACGAGCACGTGGTGCGCGGCGGCGACGCCAGCGCGCCAGAAAAGCTGAGCAAGATGGCCGCAGCCAGCCTGCGCGGCTTCGCCTCGGCCTTCGAGGCTGTGAATGCGCCGCGCGCGCAGGCCGCCTTCGTCAGCAGCGTACTGGCCGGCGACGGCAACGACGCACCGCCACCGGCTGCCGCCCTGCCCGCCGACCTGACACGGCGCTTTCCGCCGGCCGTGCACGACATGCTCGCGCTGGGCCACGCCCGCGTGCTCGACTACCAGGACGCCGACTATGCCTCGCTCTACGCCGAGCGGCTGGGCCGCGTGCTCGATGCCGAGCGCGCCTCCGATCCGGCCGGCGCGCGGGGCTTCGCCGTCACCCGCGAGGCCGCGCGCTGGCTCGCGCTGTGGATGGCCTTCGACGACATCGTGCGCGTGGCCACGCTCAAGGGCCGCGCGAGCCGTGCGCAACGCGTGCGTCGCGAAGTACGTGCCGGCGAGGAAGACATCGTGAAGGTCTACGACCACTTCAAGCCCGGCGCTGCCGAATTCGCGGCGCTGCTGCCACCGTCGCTCGCCAGGCGCGTCACGGCGTGGGACCGCGGCCGCCAGTCGCGCGGCCTTGCGCAGTGGGCGCTGCCGCTGAAGGTGGGCAGCCATTCGGTGCTCGGCATGGCCTCGCTGCGGCTGCTGGCTTCGCTGCGCTGGCTGCGTCGGCGCGGCAGCCGCTTCGCTGAGGAGCAGGCCCTCATCGAGCGCTGGCTGGGCGCCGTGGAAGCCGGTACGCGCGAGACCTGGACGCTGGGCCATGAGCTCGCGCTCTGCGGCAGGCTCATCAAGGGCTACGGCAGCACCAACGAGCGCGGCAAGGAAAACCTGCTGCACCTGATCGGCCACCTTGCCGTGCAGCCCGGCGTCGCGCCGGCCGAACGCGCGCTGGCCGTGGCCGCCGCCCGCACGGCCGCGCTCGCCGACGATGCGGGCACGGCGCTCGATGCCACGCTGCGCGAGCACGGCGCGCCCGCGCGCCCCATCAAGGCCCAGCCCATCCGCTGGATGAAGCGCAAGCCCACCGGCGGCGCCTGAGACGAGGCCCATCGCGATGACGCTGCTGCTCAACGTCGAGGACTACCGCCGCCGCGCCCGGCGTGCTCTGCCGCGGCTGGTGTTCGACTACATCGACGGCGGCGCAGAAGACGAGCGCTGCCTTCGGCGCAACCGCGACGCGCTCGAGGCGCTGCCGCTCATTCCCGAATGCCTGCGCGACACCAGCAAGGTGGACATCGGCACCGAACTCTTCGGCCGCCGCTGGCGCGCCCCTTTCGCCATCGCGCCCATCGGGCTGGCCGGCCTCGTGCGCCCGCGCGCCGATGCCCTGCTTGCCGCTGCCGCGCAGGCGGCGGGCGTGCCCTTCGTTCTTTCCACCGCCTCCAACACGCGCATCGAGGACGTGCGCAGCGCCGCGCCCGACGCCGCGCTGTGGATGCAGCTCTACGTGATGGGCGAGCGCGCCATTGCGGAGCGCATCGTGCGCCGCGCGCGCAATGCGGGCTTCGAGGCGCTCGTGCTCACAGTGGACGTGCCCGTCAGCGGCCTTCGCGAGCGCGACCTGCGTCACGGCTTTCGCGTGCCGATGCGACTCACGCCCGGCACCGTGCTCGACATGGCGCGGCATCCCGCGTGGCTGTTGCGGCTGGCCGGCGGCGGCATGCCGCAGTTCGCGAACCTGCTGCCGGATGAAGACGACGGAGCACCGGTCTCCGCGCAGACGCAGGCCGCGCTGCTCTCGCGCGCCATGGACCGCACGCTCACCTGGGACAGCCTGGCCTGGCTGCGCAAGCTCTGGGACGGGCCGCTGCTCGTGAAGGGCCTGCTGGGTGCCGGGGACGCACGGCGTGCGCTGCGCCACGGCGCGGACGGCATCGTGGTCTCCAACCACGGCGGCCGCCAGCTCGATGCGGCGCCGGCCACCATCTCCGCGCTGCCAGCCATGCTCGATGCGGTCGGCGGGCGCATCCCCGTACTGGTGGACAGCGGCATGCGGCGCGGCAGCGACATCGTCAAGGCGCTCGCGCTCGGCGCCAGCGCGGCGCTGGTGGGTCGCGCACCGGTCTACGGGCTGGCCTGCGCCGGCGAGCCGGGCGCGCTCTCGGTCCTTCAGATGCTTGCGCAGGAGACCGAACGCACGATGACCCTGCTCGGCGCCTCGAGCGTCGGCGAACTCGGGCGCAGGCACGTCGAGATGCATGCATCGCGTTCGCAGATCGAACAAGTCGGGCACGCGACGCACGCATCCGTGCCGACGCACGGGAAAGCCTCCATTTACCCCGCGCACGCGGCTGCCTAGATTGCGGATTCGCTCGCAGAGACACACAACACAACGAAGGAGACCATGAAAGCCACTCGCCAACCCCTCCCGTCCCGCCGCTTGGCCTTGAGCCTTGCAGCGGCCACCGCAGCCCTGGCGCTGGTTGCACCATCCGCGCAGGCGCAGGACAAGCCGGTGCAGCTCAAGCTGTCGAGCTGGGTGCCCGCGCAGCACCCGCTCAACCCCGCGCTGCAGGCGTGGGCCGACGACATCAAGAAGGAGTCGGGCGGCACCATCACCGCGATCCTTTTCCCGTCGGAGCAGCTGGGCAAAGCCTTCGACCACTACGACATGGCGCGCGACGGCATCGCCGACTTCTCGTACGTGAACCCGGGCTACCAGCCGGGCCGCTTCCCGGTGATGGCGGGTGCCTCGCTGCCCTTCCTGTTCGCCAACGGCAAGGAAGGCTCGGCAGCCATCGACGCCTGGTACCGCAACTACGCGGCCAAGGAAATGAAGGACGTGAAGTACTGCTTCGCCTTCGTGCACGACCCGGGCACCTTCCACTCGCGCAAGAAGATCACGGTGCCCGGCGACATCAAGGGCATGAAGGTGCGCCCGGCCACCAGCACCGTAGGCCAGCTCATCACTTCGCTGGGCGGCACCAACGTGCAGGCCTCCGCGCCCGAGTCGCGCGACATGCTCGAGCGCGGCGTGGCCGACGCCATCACCTTCCCGTGGGGCTCCATCGGCCTGTTCGGCATCGACAAGGTGGTGAAGTACCACATGGACGTGCCGCTGTACGTCACGCCCTTCGTCTGGGTGATGAACAAGGGCAAGTACGACGCGATGTCCGCCCCGCAGAAGAAGGTGATCGACGACCATTGCACCAGCGAATGGGCGCAGAAGGTGGCGGGGCCGTGGGCCGACTTCGAGTTCGGCGGCCGCGCCAAGATGGCGGCGCTCTCGGGGCACGAGATCTACAAGCTCACGCCCGAGCAGCTCGATGCATGGCGCAAGGCGGCGGCTCCTTCCGAAGCGCAGTGGGCCGAGGGCGTGAAGAAGGTCGGCGAAGACCCGAAGGCGGTCATGGATGCGCTGAAGGCCAGCCTTAGCAAATACAAGTCCGCTCTCTGATGACCCACGCCCCGCCAAGTGCGGGGCTTTTTGCAAGAAAGACGCAGCCCCATGGCGACACGCTCTGCCAGTTACATGGACCGTGCGATCAATACGATTGAATGGCTCGCCGCCATCTTCGTGGGGATCGTCGCGCTCAACATCTTCGTGGCCGTGGTGCTGCGCAAGTTCTTCGACACCTCGATCCCCGACGCCTACGACTTCGGCCGCATGCTGCTGGGCATCCTCATCTTCTGGGGCATCGCGGCCACCAGCTATCGGGGCGGCCACATCACGGTCGACCTGGTGTGGACGGCGGCGGGGCCGCGCATGAAGCGCGCCATCGACGTGTTCGCCACGCTGGTGCTGCTCTTCGTGGTGGCGGTGCAGACCATCATGCTGTTCGACAAGGTGCGCGGCACCTACGTCGACAACGTGCAGACCTATGACCTCAACATCCCGACCTGGCCTTTCTACGCCGTGGCCTGGGCCGGCGACGTGTGCGCCGTGCTGCTGATCGCCATCCGCACCTACCGGCTCATCTTCCACCCCGAACAACTCGAAGAAGTTCACGCAGAACAGAAGGCCGACGAATGAGCCCCGATGCAGTCGCAGTGTTGGGCTTCGTCGCCCTTTTCGTATTGATGCTGTTGCGCGTGCCGGTCGGCATGGCGATGGGCCTGGTGGGCGTGGTGGGCTACAGCTACCTCGTCGGCCCCGGGCCTGCGCTGAAGCTGGTGGGCCAGACCTCCATGCGCACGGTGACCGACTACACCTTCGGCGTGATCCCGATGTTCATGCTGATGGGCGCGCTGGTGTCGGTCTCGGGCGTGAGCCGCGAGCTCTTCAAGGCCGCCAACTCGATGATCGGCCACCTGCGCGGCGGCCTGGGCGTGGCCACCGTGGTGGCCTGCGGCGGCTTCGCGGCGATCTGCGGATCGTCGGTGGCCACGGCCGCCACATTCTCGGCGGTGGCCTATCCGGAGATGCGCCGCTTCAACTACCCGCAGTCGTTCTCCACCGGCGTGATCGCCGCGGGCGGCACGCTGGGCGCGATATTGCCGCCATCGACCGTGCTTGCGGTGTACGCCATCCTCACGCAGCAGGACATCGGCAAGCTCTTCATGGCGGGCATCGTGCCGGGCATCCTCGCGATGGCCATGTACGTGCTGACCATCGCGGTCATCGTGAAGACGCGGCCCGGCTGGCTGCCCGGCGGCGAGGTCAAGCCCTGGTCGGAGCGCCTGAAGGATTTGAAGAACGTGTGGGCGCCGCTGGTGCTGTTCGTGTTCGTCATCGGCGGCCTGTACGGCGGCTTCTTCACGCCGACCGAAGCGGGCGGCGTGGGCGCGAGCGGCGCCTTCATCCTCGGACTGGTGCGGCGCAAGCTCGACGGCCCGAAGATCCGCGAGGCGCTGCTGTCGGCCACGCGCACGGCGGCGGCGGTGTTCACCGTGCTGATCGGCGCGCTGCTGTTCGGCTACTTCCTCACCATCACGCAGAGCCCGCAGAAGCTCACCGAGTTTCTTACCGGCCTGGGCATCGGCCGCTACGGCGTGCTCGCGCTCATCATGCTCATGTACCTGGTGCTGGGCTGCCTGATGGACGCGATGGCGATGATCATCCTCACGGTGCCGATCATCTACCCGGTGATCGTGCACCTGGGCTTCGACCCGATCTGGTTCGGCGTGATCATCGTGATGACCGTCGAGCTCGGCCTGATCCACCCGCCGGTGGGCATGAACGTGTTCGTCATCAAGAGCGTGGTGAAGGACGTGAGCTTCACCACCATCTTCAAGGGCGTGCTGCCGTTCATCGTGACCGACATCATTCGGCTGGTGATCCTGATCGCGTTCCCCATCATCGCCTTGTGGCTGCCGACGAGAATGGGCTGATGAGCAATACAAGCACCACTGCAACCAAGGAAGTCGTCTACACCGTACGCGTGGAGTTCGGCGACTGCGACCCCGCCGGCATCGTCTGGTTTCCCAACTTCTTCCGCTGGATCGACGCGGCCTCGCGCCACTTCTTCGCCGAATGCGGCGTGCCCCGCTGGGAAGAAACAACGCAGACGCTGGGCGTGATCGGCACGCCGCTGGTCGACACGCACACGCGCTTCGTGAAGTCCGCGAGCTACGGCGACACGCTGAGCGTTGCGGTGCGCATCCCCGAGTGGCGCGAGAAGAGCTTCGTGCAGACCTACCGCGTGACGCGCGGCGACGACCTGATCCTCGAATGCGAGGAGGTGCGCATCTTCGCGGCGAAGCGCGAGGGCGGTGGGATCCGGGCCGTGGCGATTCCGCCTTCGATACGGGTGCTCTGCGAGTAGCCGCGAAGCCGCTTTCACCGCCTCGGCGCTGGTTTTCACCTACGCCATATTGCTTCCTTCTCTCGCGGCATCACGCGTCGTGAGTCCTTTCGGCAGATATTCACTTCACCCATGCCTCACAAATAATCACACGCATTACAAAGGCTTGGAGGCGAGCCGTGAACCATGTCTACCGTGTGATCTTCGACCGCCGGCAGAGCCGGTATCGCGTGGTTTCCGAACTGGCGAAGAGCGCCAGCGGTTCCGGAGGGACAGCAGTCAGGGGACGAAGGCGTGCCGTGCGCAGGGGCACTGCTCCCGCGCTCGGTGCGCTCGCAGCGCTTGCGATATTGGCGCTGCATGGCTGCGAGGCCTTCGCGGCCTGCACGCCAGCCTCGCCCGTCGACAACGACGTGGTCACCTGCACCGACGTTCCGATCCTGCTGCCGCCCAACCCGAACAGCTTCCTGAGCAACGCCAACGGTCTAGCCGTCACGGTGCAGTCGGGCGCCATCATGAGCACCCTGCCCGGCGGCACGGCAATGACACTGGGCGGCAACGGCATCACGCTCAACAACCTGGGCGCCATCGACGCCAATGCGGCGGGCTCCCTCGTGCTCTCGCGGGCCCTCACGATCGGCAATCTGGTCGTGCCCGGCAATGGCAACGTCACGGTGAACAACCAGGGCACGATCGAAGGCACCTTCGACGGCACCTTCGGCCTGCTGGGGGCGGCGGCCGTCATCGCCAACACCGGGACCACGACCTTTAATAACAGCGGCACGATCGGCATGAGCGCGCTGGGGCTCTTCGATCCGATCAACTCGATCGCAGTCGCCGTGTACGGCGGGGGCAACGTCAACTTCACGAACACCGGAACGATCACCGGCCGGGTGGCCTTCCAGAGCCCGACCATCGGCGGCAACACCTTCGTCAACGCGGGCACGATCAACGGCAGCGTCTCGCTGGGCACGACGCTGAGCAACGACACCTTCGTGGCGGTCACGGGCTCGTCGATCAACGGCGGGCTGGTGCCGCTGCCCGGCGTGACCATTCCAACGCTCGCGGTGCCGCCGAGCTTCGTCACCTTCGCGGCTGGCGGCACGGTCGATGCGGGCATAGGCGGCACCGACACGCTGGTGCTGCAGAACACCGTGGCGGGGCCCGGTTCCGGCAGCGGCGGCTCGGGCACGGTCTCGAGCCTGCAGTACCTCAACTTCGAGAATCTCGTTGTCAACAGCGGTACCTGGACGCTCAGCGGCGCACTGGTGAGCGGCAAGGCCACACTCAATGGCGGCACCGCGATCTTCGACAACGCCCTGTCCTTCGGCACAGGAACGCTCACCGGCAACGGCGGCGCGATCCAGCCGTCGGTCAGCGGGCTCACGCTGTCGCAGAACGTCGATCTCGCCACCGGTCTGTTCGTGCAGGGCGCCAACAGCCTGACGCTGGGTGGCACCCTCACCGGTGCTGGCGGCCTGATCAAGAACGGCAGCGGCACGCTCACGCTGTCGGGCAACAACGACTTCAGCGGTGGGCTGGCACTCAATGGCGGCGGACTGACGCTCGGCAATGCGAGTTCGCTTGGCACGGGCATGTTTATGGTCGGCGGCCCTGCCGCGCTCAACACCGCCTTCACCGGCACGCTCACCAACCAGGTGCAGCTCAACGGCGCACTGACGCTCAATGGCGCGGGCACGCTGACCTTGAACGGCAACATCGACGGCGCCGGCAGCCTGACGCTCGCCAGCGGCAACCTGGTGCTGAACGGCGCCAACAACTACGGCGGGGGCACCGTGCTGCAGGCCGGCTCGATAGACCTCGGCTCCGCAACCGCGCTCGGCACCGGTCCATTGACGATCGCCGGTGCCGCCACGCTGACCGGCAAGAACGGCCTCGCGTTGGGCAACGACATCGTGCTCAACAACACGCTGAACCTGGGAGGCGGCGGAAGCGGTGGCGCGCTGACGCTCAACGGCAAGATCAGCGGCACAGGCGGGATGAGCCTGGCCGGCGCGCCGGGGCTCACGCTCAACGGCGCCAACGGCTTCAGCGGCGGCTTCAACCTGGGCGGCGGCACGCTCACCGTGGGCAACAACCTCGCGCTGGGCGTGGGCGCGGTGACGGTGAGCGGCGCCAGTTCGCTGGCGGCGAACACGCCCGTGGGCCTCGCCAACAACTTCAACCTGAACGCGAGCCTGAACATCGCCAGCAGCAGCGATCTCGCACTCAACGGCACCATCGGCGGCCTCGGCGGCCTGACGCAGTCGGGGCCAGCCAAGCTCACCCTGGGCGGCGCCAACGGGTTCTCCGGCGGTGTGAACCTGCTCGGCGGCGGACTGGGCGTGGGCACGAACACCTCGCTGGGATTGGGCGCTCTCACGGTCAACGGCGCCGCCACGCTCGATGCCAGCGCGGGCGTGAACCTGGGCAATGCGGTGGTGCTCAACGCAGGCCTGGCCGTCGGCGGCGGCAACGACATCGCGCTGGGCGGGCTGGTCTCGGGCGCAGGTGCGCTGTCGTTCAATGGAACGGGCAAGCTGAGCCTGAACGGCGCGAACGCCGCCTTCAGCGGCGGCGTCACGCTGGGCAGCGGCACGCTCGGCGTGGGCAACGACCTCGCACTGGGCACCGGCGGGCTCGGCGTGACAGGCAACGCGAGCCTCACGGCGAACGTGCCGGGCATCGTGCTTGGCAACGGCACAACGCTGGGCAGCGGGACCACGCTGAGCCTGACCGGCGCCAACGCGCTCGCGCTGGGCGGCACCATCACCGGCGCCGGCGCGCTCGCGGTGAACGGTCCCGGCAGCGTCACGCTGGCCGGCGCGAGCGACTTCTCGGGCGGCGTTTCACTGGCGGGCGGCACTCTCTCGCTGGGCACCAGCACCTCGCTGGGCAGCGGCACACTCGGCGTGACGGGCAACGCCGGGCTGCAGAGCGCGACCGGCGCCCTGGCGCTGGTCAACGCGGTCTCGCTCGGCACAGGCGTGGCCCTGACGGTGGGCGGCGCCAACGATCTCACGCTGAAAGGGCCCATCGGCGGCGGAGGCTCTCTCGTCAAGACCGGCACCGGCACGCTCGTGCTCGGCGGCGCCAACAACTTCGGCGGCGGCGTGACGCTGCAGGCCGGCACGCTCGGCGTGGGCACTGGCACTTCGCTGGGAACGGGTGCGCTCACCGTGGCCGGCGCGGCAACGCTGACCTCGAGCGCCGACGTCGCGCTGGCGAACAACGTCACGCTCAATGGCACCCTGAGCCTCACGGGTGCAAAGAACATCGCGCTGGGCGGCGTCATCGACGGCACGGCCGGCCTCAACTATGGCGGCACGGGGATGCTGAGCCTGGGCGGCGCGAACACTTACTCGGGGGCGACCACCGTCGCATCAGGCACGCTGCTGGCCACCAATGCGAGCGGCAGCGCCACGGGCAGCGGCGCGGTCACGGTGCTGACCGGCGCCACGCTGGGCGGCACCGGCCGCATCGGCGGCGACGTCACCCTGAACACGGGCGCGAAGCTGGCTCCGGGTGCCGGCACGGCCGGCAGCTTCGGCGTGCTGACGGTGGGCGGCAATCTTTCGCTCGCCGCCGGCAGCACGCTGGATTTCGATTTCGGCGCTCCGGGGTCCGACTTCAGCACGCCCGGTGCGAGCGACAGCGTGAGCGTGGGCGGCAATTTGTCGCTCGGCGGGGCGGTGACGCTGAACGTCGCCAACGGCGGCAGCTTCGGCCCCGGCGTGTACCGGCTCGTCGACTACGGCGGCTCGCTGACAGGCGGCGGCAGCCTCTCGCTGGGCGGCGTGCCGGGCGGCAGTACGGTGCTGCTGCAGAACCTCAGCGCCGACAAGCGCTTCAACCTGGTCAACACCACCGGCCTGACGCTGAACTTCTGGAACGCCGACGGCCTGGCCAGTCCGGTGCAGTCCGGCGGCGGCACGGGCACGTGGTCGACCACCAGCCCGGTATGGACCGACGCGGCCGGCACGGTGACCGTGCCCATGCAGCCGCAGCCGGGCTTCGCCATCTTCGGCGGCGCGCCGGGCACCGTGACCATCGACAAGACCGGCGGCGCGGTGCAGGCGCTGGGCATGCAGTTCACCAGCGGCGGCTACACGCTGGCCGGCGATGCGCTGACGCTGCTGGGCATCGGCGGCGCCAAGGCCGAGATCCGCGTGGGCGACGGCAGCGCGGCCTCTTCGGGCTTCGTCGCAACGGTGAACAGCGCGATCGCCGGCAGCGCGGGCATCACCAAGACAGGCGCGGGCACGCTGGTGCTGGGCGGCACCAACACCTATACCGGCGGCACGGCCGTGCAGGGTGGCGTGCTGTCGGTTTCCGCCGATGCAAACCTCGGCGCGGCCGGCGGCGGACTCGCGCTCGACGGCGGGCGCCTGCAAGTCACCGGCACGGGCTTCGCCGGTACGGCGCGCGACATCGACATCGGCGCGGCGGGCGGCGGCATCGAGGTCGTCGACGCGGCCCACGACTTCACCGCGAGCGGCACGCTGGGCGGCAGCGGCACCCTCGTCAAATCGGGCCAGGGCACGCTGACACTGGCCGGCACCAACAACCACACCGGTGCCACGGTGGTCGACGCCGGCACGCTGCGGCTCGGCGCCGCCGGTCTGCTGAACCCGACTGCGACGATCGCGCTGGCCGACAAGGCCGGCGCCACGCTGGACCTGAACGGCTTCGACCAGACCATCGGATCGCTCTCCGGCGGCGGCAGCGCGGGCGGCGAACTGAAGCTGGGCAGCGCGACGCTCACGACCGGCGGCGACAACACCAGCACCACGTTCGGCGGCAGCCTGAGCGGCAGCGGCAGCCTCGTGAAGCAGGGCACCGGCACCTTCACGCTGGCTGGCTCGAACGGCTATGGCGGCGCGACGCAGGTGAATGCCGGCACGCTGCAGGCCGGCGCCGCCAACGCCTTCAGCGCGACTTCCGCCCACAGCGTGGCCGCGGGCGCGACGCTCGACCTCGCGGGCTTCAACCAGACCATCGGCTCGCTGAACAACAGCGGCACGGTTTCGCTGCCGGGCGCGACGGCCGGCACCAGCCTCACCGTGACGGGCCCGTATGTGGGCAACAACGGCGTGCTGCGGCTGGGCGCAGTGCTGAATGCGAGCGGCCCGTCCGACCGGCTGGTGCTCGACGGCGCAGGCGCCACGGCCAGCGGCCGCACCACCGTGCAGGTGGTCAACCTCGGCGGCCTGGGCGCGCTGACCACGGGCAACGGCATCGAGGTGATCAGCGCCCTCAACGGCGCGACCACCACCGCGCAGACCACCAGGGACGCCTTCACGCTCGCCGGCGGGCACGTGGATGCCGGTGCCTACGAATACCGCCTCTATCCGGCCGATGCGAACGGCGCGGGCGAGAACTGGTATCTGCGCTCGACGACGGGCGCGGGCGGCCCCGGCGTGCCAGGTGCGCCGGGCGGGCCGGGCGGGCCAGGCCTGCCGACCTACCGTGCAGAGGTACCGCTGTATGCCGCCCTGCCCCAGCAACTGCGCCAGGCGAATGTCGCGATGCTCGGCAACCTGCACCTGCGCGGCGGCGACGACATGCGGCAGCCCAACGACGCCGGCGACACGACGGCCGATGCCGGACGCCGCGCATGGGGCCGCGTGCTGAGCACCGACATCGACGTGCGCCAGCGCGGCACCGCGAGCCCCGAGAGCAAGGGCCGCCTCACGGGCTTCCAGGCCGGCACCGACCTGTGGGCCGATGCGAACTGGCGTGCCGGCATCTACGTCGGCCAGCTCGAGGGCGACGTCGACGTGCGCGGCTTCGCCAGCGGCATCCAGGGCCTGCGCGTGGGCCGCAGCGACCTGCGCAGCCGCTACCTCGGGGTGTACGCCAGCTGGCACAACGATGCCGGCTGGTACACCGAAATCGTGCTGCAGGGCGGCCAGCACCGCTACACGGCACGGCCGCTCGCGAGCATGGGCACTTCGGGCAAGGGCGACAGCTTCCTGGCGTCCGTCGAGGTGGGCAAGGCTTTCGACATCGGGGGCGGCTGGCGCGTGGAGCCGCAGCTTCAGCTCATCCACCAGCGCCTGAGCATGGACGGCACGAGCATCTCCGGCGCCTGGATCACGCAGGACACGCACGACGGCCTGATCGCGCGCGCCGGCCTGCGCATCAAGGGCGCCGTCACCACCGGCGTCGGCTTGCTGCAGCCCTATGCGCGCATCAACGTCAACCGTGCATCGAGCGGCACCGACGTCGCGCGCCTGACAGGGCCGGCCGGCAGCACCGGCATCGCCAGCGAAACGGGCGGCACCAGCACCGAACTGGCCGGTGGCTTCACCCTCGCGCTCGGCGAGCGCACGGCGGTCTACGGCGAACTGGGCAAGCTCTGGGCCACCGGTGGAGACACGCGCATGAAGAGCTCGCTCAACGCTTCGGTGGGCGTGCGGGTGCGCTGGTAGCCGCAGCATCGGCTTGCAGTCGCGCGAGCAGGCCATCCACGCCGCGGTCGATCAGGTCGAAGACCTCGACAAAATCCTTCTGCCCGCCGTACCACGGGTCGGGCACGTCGCCTTCGATGCCCTCGGCGTACTCGGTGAACAGATGGATCTTGCCGGCCGTGCCGGCGGGCGCGAGCCTGCGCAGCGCCGCGCAATGCTGGGCGGTCATGCCGATGATCAGGTCGAAGCGATCGAAGTCGGACTTGCGGACCTGCCGTGCGCAGTGCGCATGCATCTCGATGCCGCGCCGCCTGGCCTCGGCCACCGAGCGCGGATCGGGCGGGTTGCCGCGCTCCTCGTCGGAGATGGCGGCGCTGTCGACATCTATTTCGAAGCCGACTGCGCGGGCCTTGTGCATGAGAAGGGTGTGGGCCGTGGGGGAGCGGCAAATGTTGCCGGTGCAGATGAACAAGACGGCAAATTTCATTGTTCGCGATAGCTGTTCGAGAGCTCTTCGAAGGCTCGGATGGAAGGGAGCCGACAATCATGCCTGGAGCGAGGGGTACCCAGTCGAGCGGCACCACCTCGGCCGAACTAGGTCAAAAGATCAACAAAAAGATGGCCATTCCGGCCATTCCTCACAACTCTCACGACTGGCGACACGATACTTACATCTGTGCGGATTTGCTGCAGTTAACATTTTTCCGGCAGCAAAGTAAGGAGGTGCGTTTGTCCACGAACTACAACCCTGAACCCGCCCGCGCGTGGCGCAATGCCTTTGTTGCGGAATGGATTCTGCTCTCAGGGGGCCGTGCTGCCGGAGCAAATTTCGACGAACTCGTCGATCGACTCTATGTAGCCAACGCCGAGATGAACCCTCGGCTTGTCGCGCAGCAGGAATGGAATCGGCCGATGTTCGCCGTTCCAGATCCGGTGGCGACCTTCACCGCCGCAGCCGTCAAGTACGGATTGATCGCTCCCGGCGGCAGCCTCGACGAGAGGATGGCGGCATTTGCTTTGGACCTCTTTGGAATGGATCGCACACCGGCTGGTCGATAACCGGCCCGGCGACGCGTTCTTTCGCATAGCAAAACATCGCTCCGCCGGTTGACGCCCCGCATGCCGCGGTGCAACAATCCGGAAATCTTCATTTCGGAGCCCCGTGCGTGGACAGTGCCAGTTGGATCAGTGACAAGACGCGTGCCTCGGCAGGCGTGACACATCCGGCCCTCTAGCGCAGGCTTCTCCCGCGCTGCGTGCCGGTCGTTGCACACAGCGTGACCCGTTTGCCGTTCCGGCAAGCGGCTCCCCTCCTCCCGATACCCGTTGTTCTCGTCACTGACTATTTCAGTCAGCTTGCGTGCGTCCGTGCGCGAGGCTCTTCTGTGCGAAGGAGCCTTGTCATGCGTCACTTTCATCTTCGTCGTCAGCCGCACGAACAGCAGCGTGTTCGTCCGTCGGCGCACATGCCTGCGCACGCTGCCCCTACGGCGGCGGAAGCAGCGCCTGCCGTGGATGCCAAGCTCGACCAGGCTGCGGCGCTCTGGACCACGCGCCGCATCCGCAGCTATCTGCTGCTGCAGCCGATCTGCGTGCCCCGCCGCTGAAGCGCGCGCCGCCACTCTTCTCTTCGAGCAACTCGCAAGCAACCCAGGAGCACACCATGGACCCCGCCTCTTGTCGGCGCCATAGCGCGCCCCCTTCGCTCAGACCTATTCCAACAACGACGCGGTCCGCTGCCGCGCCTCGCAAAGGGTTGCTCCCGGCTGGCTGATCGATGCCGGGGTTCTCCTTGGGCGGGCGGCAGTGGCGGCCGCCCGAAGGAGAACACCATGAAGAACGTCCTCAAGTCCTTTTTCGAAAGCTTCCTGCGCAGCCGCCACATGCTGCACCACTTCGAGCGCTGGCAGACGCTGCTGGGCTCGAAGCCTGTCGGAACCGGCTCCATCAGCATGCCGCCCGACATCGCGAAGGCCCTGAACGCGGCCTCGCGCACCGATGCCGGCGAGATGCTGGTCAAGCTCGGCAGTTCTCCGCGCGGCCTCAGCGAAGGACACGCGCTAGTGCTGCGCAAGCGCCTCGGCAGCAACGAAGTGCGCCACGAGCAGCCGCTGCCCTGGTGGCAGCACCTGTGGCAGTGCTATCGCAACCCGTTCAACCTGCTGCTGACGGTGCTGGCGCTGGTCTCCTACGTCACCGAGGACATGAAGGCCACGCTGGTGATCGGCAGCATGGTGGTGCTGTCGACGGTGCTGCGCTTCCTGCAGGAGTCGCGCTCCAACAAGGCCGCCGACCGGCTCAAGGCGATGGTGAGCAACACCTCCACCGTGCTGCGCCCCGCCCCGGGCCACAAGGAAGGCGCGGCCGGCGACGAGGGCTTCGACACCACGCACGCCGGCACGGTGCGCGTCGAGGTGCCGATGCGCGACCTGGTGCCCGGCGAGGTGATCGCGCTTTCGGCCGGCGACATGATCCCGGCCGACTGCCGCCTGCTCACGGCCAAGGACCTGTTCATCAGCCAGTCGGCGCTGACGGGCGAGGCGATGCCGGTCGAGAAGTTCGTGGTCGACCGCGGCGGCCATGCAGCGGGCGTGCTGGAACGCGAGAACCTGCTCTTCATGGGCACCAACGTGATCAGCGGCACCGCCACGGCGGTGATCGTGCACACCGGCGACCGCACCTTCTTCGGCGCGCTGGCCCAGCGCGTGACGGCCACCGACCGCGGCACGAGCGCTTTCCAGGCCGGCATCAACCGCGTGAGCTGGGTGCTGATCCGCTTCATGCTGGTGATGGCGCCGCTGGTGCTGGTGATCAACGGCGTGGCCAAGGGCGACTGGTGGGAGGCCGCGCTGTTCGCGCTGTCGATCGCGGTGGGCCTCACGCCCGAGATGCTGCCGATGATCGTGACCGCCACGCTGGCCAAGGGCGCGGTGGTGATGTCGCGCCAGAAGGTGATCGTGAAACGGCTCGAGGCCATCCACAACTTCGGCGCCATGGACGTGCTGTGCACCGACAAGACCGGCACGCTGACGCAGGACCGCATCGTGCTCGAGCGCCACACCAACGCGTGGGGCGAGCAGTCCGACCACGTGCTGCAGCTGGCCTACCTCAACAGCTTCCACCAGACGGGGCTGAAGAACCTGCTCGACAAGGCCGTGCTGAGCCACGCAGAGATGCAGCTCGAAACCCGCCTGCAGACGGCCTACCGCAAGATCGACGAGGTGCCTTTCGACTTCTCGCGCCGCCGCATGTCGGTGGTGGTGGCCAACGGGGGCAGCGAGCACCTGCTGATCTGCAAGGGCGCACTCGAAGAGATCCTGTCGGTGTGCACCTCGGTCGAACGCGGCGCGGAAGTGCTGTCGCTCGACGCTGATGTGCTGGCGCGCATCCACAGCGTGGCCTCGGAGCTCAATGCCCAGGGCCTGCGCGTGGTGGCCGTGGCCAGCCGCTCGCTGAAGGTCGAAGAGCAGAAGCCGGCCTACGGCGTGGCCGACGAGTCGGGGCTCACGCTGCTCGGCTACGTCGCCTTTCTCGATCCGCCGAAGGAATCGACCGCGCCCGCGCTGCGCGCGCTGGCCGAGCACGGCGTGGCGGTGAAGGTGCTGACGGGCGACAACGAGCTGGTCACGCGCAAGGTCTGCGCCGACGTGGGCCTCGAAGTGGGCCGCATCGTTCTTGGCGCGGAGATCGAGGAGATGGTCGATGCCGACCTGAAGCTGGTCGTCGAGGCGCACCAGGTGTTCGCGAAGCTCACGCCCGCGCACAAGGAACGCATCGTGCACGCGCTGCATGCCAACGGGCACGTGGTGGGCTTCATGGGCGACGGCATCAACGACGCGCCCGCGCTGCGTGCCGCGGACATCGGCATCTCGGTGGACAGCGCAGTGGACGTGGCCAAGGAGTCGGCCGACATCATCCTGCTGGAAAAGAGCCTGATGGTGCTGGAGCAAGGCGTGATCCAGGGCCGCCGCACCTTCGCGAACATGCTCAAGTACATCAAGCTCACTGCGAGCTCGAACTTCGGCAACGTGTTCTCGGTGCTGGTGGCCAGCGCCTTCCTGCCCTTCCTGCCGATGCTGCCCTTGCATCTGCTGGTGCAGAACCTGCTGTACGACGTGTCGCAGATCGCCATTCCGTTCGACAACGTGGACGACGAGTTCCTCAAGAGTCCGCAGCGCTGGAACCCGGCCGACCTGGGCCGCTTCATGGTGTTCTTCGGCCCACTGAGCTCGGTGTTCGACATCCTGACCTTCACGGTGATGTGGTTCGTCTTTGCCGCCAACTCGGTGGAACACCAGACGCTCTTCCAGTCGGGCTGGTTCGTCGAAGGCCTGCTGTCGCAGACGCTGATCGTGCACCTGATCCGCACGCGCAAGATCCCGTTCCTGCAAAGCCGCGCCGCATGGCCGCTGCTCATCATGGGCGCGGCGATCGCCGCCGTGGGCATCTGGCTGCCGATGGGGCCGCTGTCGCACTACTTCAAGCTGCAGGCGCTGCCGCTGGCGTACTTCCCATGGCTCGTGGCGATGCTGCTGGGCTATGCGCTGCTGACGCAGGCGGTGAAGGGGTGGTATGCGCGCAGGTACGGGTGGCAGTGACTTCCCGTGGCCGTCCGGGCTGCATGACATGTTCATGACACCGGGCGGCTTCAAACTGCGACACCAACATCAACAACAAGAAGGAATCCGTCGATGCAAGCCATCCACAACATCAACCTCGCCTCGCTGCTCGACACGCTCGTCAGCGTGGCCGCTGCGTTCATTCTCGGCTCGGTGATCGGCCTTGAGCGCCAGATACGGCAGCGCACGGCCGGCCTGCGCACCAACACGCTGGTGGCCGTGGGCGCAGCGGTGTTCGTCGACATGGCCTACCGGCTCGACGGCAGCGGCGGCGCTGTGCGCGTGGTGGCCTATGTGGTGTCGGGCATCGGCTTCCTGGGCGCGGGCGCGATCATGAAGGAAGGTGCCAACGTCACGGGGCTGAACACGGCGGCGACGCTGTGGGGGTCGGCGGCGGTGGGCGCCTGCGCGGGCGCCGACCTGCTGGGCGAGGCGCTGATTGCGGCGCTGTTCGTGCTGGCCAGCAACACGCTGCTGCGTCCGGTGGTGAACCGCATCAACCGGCAGCCGATCAGCGAGGAGGCCAGCGAAGCGACCTACGTGGTGCGCGTGATCTGCTCACGCGCCGCGCGGCCCGAGGTGCTCGACCAGCTGCTGTTGCTGCTGGAGGCCGCGAACTATCCGGTGCGCGACGTCGACCAGCACCCTTTCGGGCCGGCCGACACCGAGATCGGCGCGACGCTCTATGCGACGGCGGTCGAGCCCGCGGAGCTCGACCGCGTCATCGCGGATCTGGAAGCACTCGACGGTGTGCAGCAGGCCTTCTGGAATGCCACCGCCGAGGAATGAAGCTCGGGTCAGTGAGCCTCAGACGCCGAGGATCGAAACCGCCTTGGTGTTCAGGTAGGCCTCGAGCGCCTCGGGGCCGCCTTCCGAGCCGTAGCCCGAATCCTTCACGCCGCCGAAAGGCATTTCCGGCGAGGGCGTTGCGGGCTGGTTGATCCAGAGCATGCCCAGTTCGAGCTTCTGGCTCAGCAGGTGGGCGTTCTTGATCGACTTGGTGAAGGCGTAGCCGGCCAGGCCGAAAGGCAGGCGGTTGGCTTCGGTGATCGCCTCTTCCAGCGTGTCGAAGCCGCGGATGGCGGCGATGGGGCCGAAGGGTTCGTTGTTGAACACGTCGGCGTCCAGCGGCACGTCGGTCAGCACGGTGGGGGCGAAGAAGTTGCCGGCATCGCCGACGCGCTCGCCGCCCGTCGCGACGGTGGCGCCCTTCTTGCGGGCGTCTTCCAGCACGTAGGCCATGGCCGTGAGGCGGCGCGCATTGGCCAGCGGGCCGAGGTTGGTGCCTTCGGCAAGGCCGTCGCCGAGCTTCAGGCCTTCGGCGTGCTTCACCAGCAGGCTCGCGAACTCGTTGCGCAGGCTGTTGTGCACCAGGAAGCGGGTCGGCGAGATGCAGACCTGGCCCGCGTTGCGGAACTTGGCGGCGCCGGCGGCCTTCACGGCCAGCGCCACGTCGGCGTCTTCGGCGACGATCACCGGGGCATGGCCGCCGAGCTCCATCGTCACGCGCTTCATGTGCTGGCCGGCCAGCGCGGCCAGTTGCTTGCCGACCGGGGTCGAGCCGGTGAAGGTGACCTTGCGGATGATCGGGTGCGAAATGAGGTAGTTCGAGATCTCGGCGGGGTTGCCGAACACCAGGCCGACCACGCCGGGCGGAATGCCCGCGTCGACGAAGGCGCGCAGCAGCGCGGCAGGCGATGCCGGGGTTTCTTCAGGCGCCTTCACCAGGAACGAGCAGCCGGTGGCCAGCGCGGCGCCGAGCTTGCGCACGATCTGGTTGATCGGGAAGTTCCAGGGCGTGAACGCGGCGACGGGGCCCAGGGGCTCCTTCAGCACCAGTTGCTGCGCGGCGAGGTTGCGCGAGGGCACGATGCGGCCGTAGACGCGGCGGCCTTCGTCGGCGAACCATTCGATGATGTCGGCGGCGGCCATGGTCTCGACCTTGGCCTCGCCCAGCGGCTTGCCCTGCTCCTGCGTGAGCAGCTTGGCGATATCGGCGGCGCGTTCGCGGATCAGGCCGGCGGCGCGGCGCATGACGGCGGCGCGCTCGTTGGCGGGGGTGTTGCGCCAGGTCTCGAAGCCGCGTTGCGCGGCAGCCAGGGCGCGGTCGAGGTCGGCGATGCTGGCATGCGCCACCTTGCCGATGGCCTTGCCAGTGGCGGGGTTCACGACGTCCAGCGTCTTGCCGCCGGTGGCGTCGACCCATTCGTTGTCGATCAGCAGGCGGGTGTCGGTGTAGGTCATGGCGAGCTTTTCCTTCGAAGACTGGAGATTGGATGAAAGGGGAATCTGGGTGTCCGGCGCGGCACCCCGGGGGAGTGCGCTGTCGAAAAATGGCGGCCTTGAGGCCGCCGGGGGCATAGATTAACCCGAGTTCACAAACCTCGCCCAACGTCGACTACGGCCGGCGCCGGGTGCCGTCATGCATGCCGAACATAATCCCGCCACTCCAACATACACAGAGGACGAGGGAATCCATGCACGCGGCACTGCGCAACAACCTGTTTTTCATCAAGGAACACGTCGGCATCTTCAAGGCGGCCAACAACTACGACATCTTCGAGCCGCACTCGCAGCAGAAGATCCTGGAGTGCCGCGAGCCCGACCTGGGCTTCTTCAGCAAGCTGCTGCGCTTCACCGACTACAAGCGCTTCACGCCCTTCAACGTGGTGGTGTCGACGCCCGAGGGGCAGAAGGTGCTGTCGGTGAGGCGTGGTGTTTCCATCTTCCTGTCGAAGGTGCAGGTGCTCGACGAGAACGACCGGGTCGTCGGTTTCTTCAAGCAGAAGCTCTTTTCCATCGGCGGCAAGTTCGACGTGCTCGACGCGCAGGAGCAGGTCGCCTGCACGCTCAGGGGCAAGTGGACCAGCTGGGACTTCCGCTTCGTGCAGGGCAGCAGCGAGCTTGCCGCGGTGTCGAAGAAGTGGGCGGGGCTGGGCAAGGAGCTCTTCACCACCGCCGACAACTACATGCTGTCGATCGACCCGGGCGTCCCGGCCAACGATGCCCGCCGCCTGCTGATCATGGCGGCGGTGATGTGCATCGACATGGTGCTGAAGGAGTAAGGCTCCCCTCCTCCGGTTCTTCTTACAGCACCAGCAGCGCGCGGAAGTCGTTGACGTTGGTGTTCGTCGGGCCGGTCACGAACAGGTCGCCGATGGCGTCGAAGTAGCCATAGGCATCGTTGCGGTCGAGGTGGTCGGACAGCTTCTTTCCCGCAGCGCCGGCGCGTGCCAGCGTGTCGGGCGTGACGAAGGCGCCGGCGTTGTCCTCCACGCCGTCGATGCCGTCGGTATCGGCCGCCAGCGCCCACACCTGCGGCTGGCCCATGAGCGCGCCGGCCAATCCCATGCAGAACTCGCCCGCGCGCCCGCCCCGGCCCTTGGCCTGGCCCGGCTGGCGGGGGCGGATCGTGACGGTGGTCTCGCCGCCCGAAAGAATCACGCAAGGCCGCGCGAAAGGCTCGCCGCGATGCGCCACCGCGCGCGCCAGCGCGGCGTGCACCTTGCCGACTTCGCGCGATTCGCCTTCGATCTCGTCGCTGAGGATGTGCGCTTCGACGCCGGCCTCGCGCGCCGCCCTGGCCGCCGCTTCAAGCGACTGCTGGGGCGTGGCGATCATGTGCGTCTCGTGGCCCTCGAAGACTGCGTCGCCCGGCTTGGGCGTCTCGAGCTCGCCGCTCTCGAGCCGGGCGCGCACCGGCGCGGGCACCTCGATGCCGTAGCGGTCGAGGATGGCGAGCGCATCGGCGCAGGTGGTGGCGTCGGGCACGGTCGGGCCGCTGGCGATGACGGCCGGGTCGTCGCCGGGCACGTCGCTGATGGTCAGCGTCACCACGCGGGCCGGCGCGCATGCCGCTGCCAGCCGGCCGCCCTTGATGCGCGACAGGTGCTTGCGCACACAGTTCATCTCGCCGATGTTCGCGCCGCTTTCGAGCAGTTGCTTGTTGATGCGCTGCTTGTCGGCCAGCGTCAGCCCTTCGGCGGGCAGCACCAGCAGCGACGAGCCGCCGCCGGAAATCAGGCACAGCACGAGGTCGTCGGCCGTGAGGTCCTTCGTCAGCGCGAGGATGCGCTCCGCCGCCTGCTGGCCCGCCGCGTCGGGCACGGGGTGCGCGGCCTCGACGATCTCGATGCGCTGCGGCAGCCCTTCCGGGCGCGGCGGAATGTGGTCATAGCGCGTGACGACCAGCCCGGAGAGCGGCGCATCGGCCGGCCACAGGGCCTCCAGCGCCTGCACCATCGAGCCGCCGGCCTTGCCGGCGCCCAGCACCAGCGTGCGGCCTTTCTTCGGATCCGGCGGCGGCGGCAGATGGGCGCCCAGCGTGGACAGCGGCAGCGCGCGGTCCACCGCCACGCGGTAGAGATGTTCGAGGAAGGCGCGCGGGGCTTCGCGCGGATCGGGGGCGGGGCCGAAGGCCGGGGTCGATGCGGTCGTCATTGCTGCTTTGTCTCCAATCCGGCGATTGTGCTGCGGACCGTGACCGGCCCCGCTTGCCTCCGGTCAACTTCTGTCTGACTAGTTGGTCTTTGCGCCGCCCTGGAACCAGCGGCCGATCAGGGCCCGCTCTTCGTCGGTGATGCCCGTGGCGTTGTTCATCGGCATGATCTTGGTGACCACCACCTGCTGATAGATGGCCTGTGCATGGGCAGAAACCTGTTCGGGCGAATCGACGCGCACGTTCTTCATCTGCACGGCGGCACCGTGGCACATGAAGCAGCGCTGCTCGAGCACCTTCTGCACGTCCTTGAACTGCACGGCCGGAGCGGCGGCAGCCACAGCGGGCGCGGCGACGGGCTCGGGCTTCATCCAGACGATGGTCAGGCCCAGCACCACGATGCCGACCATCGCGTAGGGCAGCGGATTGCCCGCGTTGCCCAGCTTGAAGCGGTGCCGCACCACGAAGAACTGGCGGATGGCCGCGCCCCCGAGCATGATCAGCAGCAGCACGATCCAGTTGTACTTGTGCGTGTAGGCGAAGCTGTAGTGGTTGCTCAGCATCGCGAACAGCACCGGCAGCGTGAAGTAGGTGTTGTGCACGCTGCGCTGCTTACCGCGCTGGCCGTGCACCGGGTCGACCGGTTTGCCTTCGCGCAGGGCCGCCACGTTCTTGCGCTGGCCGGGAATGATCCAGAAGAACACGTTGCCGCTCATGGTGGTCGCCATCATGGCGCCCACCAGCAGGAAGGCCGCGCGGCCCGCGAACCACTGGCAGGCCAGCCACGTCGCGAAGGCGATGAAGACAGCGATCAGCACACCGACGATGGTGTCGCCGTGCTTGCGGCGCCCGAAGATCTGGCAGATGCCGTCGTAGACCATCCAGAACACGACGAAGAAGGCCAGCGCCACCGCGATGGCGGCGCCGGGCTGCCAATCCATCTTCGACTTGTCGATGAGGTACGTGCTCGCGTTCCACAGGTACGACATGGTGAAGAGCGAGAAACCCGTGATCCAGGTGGAGTAGCTCTCCCAGTACGACCAGTGCAGGTGGTCCGGCAGCTTCTTGGGCGCCAGCGCGTACTTCTGCATGTTGTAGAAGCCGCCGCCGTGCACGGCCCACTGCTCGCCGCCCACGCCCTTGTCGAGCGATTCGGGGTCCTGCGGCTTCTCGAGGCTGTTGTCCAGCATCACAAAGTAGAAGGAGGCGCCGATCCAGGCGATGGCGGTGATGACGTGGACCCAGCGCAGCAGCAGGTTGGCCCAGTCGAGGTAATAGCTTTCCATATGCTTCTCTCTCAACCCGACTGGCGCGTGGGGCGCCAGGAACGGGTTTCAGCCTGCTCACCACCGCGGGCGCTGTAAGCAGAGAAAGTGCCGCGAACGCAGGCTCCATGGAAAGATGGGCCTCGCTCCGCTGCGGCTTGTTGTGGACCGAAAGTGTATACAGTTTTGGCAAGGGACGGGGCGCTTTTTCAGGGCGTGACCGCCGGGAAAACCCTGTTCAGCCCAGCGATTGCAACAACTGTGCCGCCACCGCCACGGCGATGACCTCGGGCTCCTTGCCCGTGATTCCGGGCACGCCGATCGGGCAGGTGATGCGGGCCAGTTCGTCCGCCGTGAAGCCGCGCGCCTCCAGGCGGTGGCTGAAGGTGGCCCACTTGGTCTTGCTGCCGATCAGGCCGACGTAGGGCAGGTCGTTTCGCTCGCGCAGGCGCTTCAGGCAGGCGATGACGATGTCGAGGTCTTCGGCGTGGCTGAAGCTCATGATGAGCACACGGCTGCCCGGCGCGAGCGCGGTAACGGCGTCCTGCACCGGCTCGGAGTGCTCGGTGTCGATCTGCACGGGCAGTCCGTCGGGGAAGACGCCGTCGCGGCTGTCGATCCAGCGCACCGAGAACGGCAGCGTCGACAGCAGTCGGGCCAGCGCCGCGCCCACGTGCCCGCCGCCGAAGAGGGCCACGGGCCCGAGCTGCGCGACCAGATCCTGCTGCAGCCTCGGCGCATCGGCGGCCGTGATGCGCTCGTAAGAGAGGAACATCACCCCGCCGCAGCACTGCCCCAGGCTGGGCCCGAGCGGATAGCGCTGGATGCCGTCGAAGGGCTTGCGCTTGCCGGCCAGCAACTCGCGCGCTTCCTTTGTCGCCTGGAACTCCAGCTGCCCGCCGCCGATGGTGGCGGTGAGGCCGTCGGCCCACACGGCCATCCAGGTCCCGGCCTCGCGCGGCGCCGAGCCCTGCGTGGACTCGACGCGCACCAGCACCGCGTCTTCATGGCGCAGGCGCGCCAGCAATTGATCGACCGCACCGCTCATCGTCATCGATACCTTCGGTTGCCGGGCGCGCGACGACTCACGGTATAAACCCGGCCATGAATCGCCAGCTTACGCCTCGCCGCCTCGCACTTGCAGCTTCTGTTGTTTCGGCCCTGTGGCTCGCGGGCTGCGGTTCCACCGGGTCGGTCCCCGGCCAGCTGAGCGGGGCCAGCGGCGACGTCGGGGCAGGCCCGGTGCCGCGGGCGTCGAGCGCTTCCTCCGCCCGCGACTACCGCCGCGACGCCGCGCGCCATGTCTATGAAGCCAACCGCTCGCGCGTCTACAAGGGCCAGCTGCCGCCGATGCTCTATGCGGTCGGCACGCTCGAGGTGAGCATCGATGCGGGCGGCAAGGTGCGCTCGATGCGCTGGCTGCGTGCTCCCAAGCATGCGCCCGAGGTCATCGCCGAGATCGAGCGCATGGTGCTGAAGGCATCGCCCTTCCCGCCAGCCACGCGCATGGGCACCGTCACATGGACGGACACCTGGCTGTGGGACGAAAGCGGACGCTTCCAACTCGACACCCTGACAGAAGGCCAGCAGCAAGGGGACTGACGCCTTGCGTCAGGAGCCGCGGTACGTGGAGTAGCTCCACGGGCTCACCAGCAGCGGCACGTGGTAGTGCTGGTCGGTGTGGGCCACGCCGAAGTCCAGCGACACCTTGTTCAGGAAGTTCGGCTCCGGCAGCTTGACGCCCAGGGCCTTGAAGTAGCCGGCCACGTCGAACACCAGGCGGTAGGTGCCGACCTTCAGCGAGTTGTTGTCATAGAGCGGCCCGTCGCTGCGGCCGTCCGAATTCAGCGTGAAGCGCTTCACCAGCGTGGCGGCGTCGCCGTCCGTGGTGTACAGCGCCACCTCCATGCCGGCCGCAGGGCCGCCATGCATCGTGTCCAGTACGTGAGTGCTCAGGCCCATGGGGCGCTCCTTGAAAGTCCGAAAAGCTCGGATCGGTGGGTGCGGGAAATTCCGGTGGACAAAAGTGTATACAGTTACCGGCTTTGGGTCTATCATGAAAAACATGGAGTCCTCCACCACCCGTTCGATCGTCGATGCCCTCACGAAGGCCATCGTCGAGCACCGGCTTCAGCCCGGCACCAAGCTGGCCGAGCAGAAGCTGGCCGATCACTTCGGCGTCTCGCGCACGCTGGTGCGCCAGGCGCTGTTCCAGCTCTCGCAGAACAAGCTCATCAGGCTGGAGCCCGCGCGCGGCGCCTTCGTGGCGGCGCCCGCGGTCGACGAGGCCAAGCAGGTGTTCGCCGTGCGCCGCATGCTCGAGGCCGAGATGACGCGCGAGTTCGTGCGCACCGTCACGCCCGCCAAGATCAAGGCGCTGAAGGAGCACGTGGCGCTCGAGAAGTCCGCCGTGTCGGGCGAAGACATCTCCGGACGCACAGAGCTGCTGGGCGACTTCCACGTGCGCATGGCCGAGCTCATGGGCAACCAGGTGCTGGCGCAGATCCTGGGCGAACTCATCTCGCGCTGCGCCCTCATCACGCTGATGTACCAGAGTGCCAGCGCGGCCGAGCACTCCAACGACGAACACGCCGACATCGTGAAGGCGCTGGCGGCGCGCGACGAAGACCGCGCCGTTCGCCTCATGACCGAACACCTCGAGCACGTCGAGGCCAACCTCACCTTCGACCGCAAGGTCCCGACCAACGACATCTCGCTGGCGCTGTCCTGATCCACACAATGACCGTCTACGACTCCACCCTGCCCTACCCGCGCGACCTGATCGGCTACGGCCGCAACCCGCCCCATGCCCGATGGCCCGGCGGCGCGCGCGTCGCCGTGCAGTTCGTGCTGAACTACGAGGAAGGCGGCGAGAACGCCACGCTGCACGGCGACGCGGGCTCCGAGCAGTTCCTCTCCGAGATGTTCAACCCGGCGAGCTTCCCCGACCGGCACATCAGCATGGAAGGCATCTACGAGTACGGCTCGCGTGCCGGCGTGTGGCGCATCCTGCGCGAGTTCGAGAAGCGTGGCCTGCCGCTGACCGTGTTCGGCGTGGGCATGGCGCTGGAGCGCTATCCGGAGCTGACCGCCGCCTTCACGGAGCTGGGCCACGAGATCGCCTGTCACGGCTGGCGCTGGATCCACTACCAGAACATCGACGAAGCCACCGAGCGCGAGCACATGCGCCTGGGCATGGAAGCCATCGAGAAGCTCACCGGCGAGCGCGCCCTGGGCTGGTACACCGGCCGCGACAGTCCGCGCACCCGCCGCCTCGTGGCCGACTACGGCGGCTTCGAGTACGACAGCGACTACTACGGCGACGACCTGCCCTTCTGGATGAAGGTGCAGAAGACCGACGGTACCGTGGTGCCGCAGCTCATCGTGCCCTACACGCTCGACTGCAACGACATGCGCTTCGCGCTGCCGCAGGGCTACTCGCACGCCGACCCGTTCTTCCAGTACATGAAGGACAGCTTCGACGCGCTCTATGCCGAAGGCGACCCGAACGGCGACGACAGCCCCAAGATGATGAGCATCGGCATGCACTGCCGCCTGCTCGGCCGACCCGGGCGCATCACCGCGCTGCAGCGCTTCCTCGACCACATCGCCAGCCACGACAAGGTGTGGGTCTGCCGCCGCGTCGACATCGCGCGCCACTGGAAGCAGGCGCACCCCTTCGAAGCAGGAGCCGCATCGTGAGCCTCACCATCGCCCAACTCAACGCCGCGGCGCCGGCCGAAGCCGTCGCGCTGCTCGACGGCATCTATGAACACTCGCCGTGGATCGCCGAGCGCGCACTCGCGGCGCGCCCCTTTCGCTCGCTCGCACACCTCAAGCATGCGCTGGTGCAGGCGCTGGCCGGTTCGTCGGCCGACGAGCAGATCGGCCTGATCCGCGCCCACCCCGAGCTCGCCGGCAAGGCCATGGTCAGCAAGACGCTCACGGCCGAATCGACCAACGAGCAGAGCAAGGCCGGCCTGACCGACTGCACGCCCGAGGAGTTCGCGAAGATCCAGCAGCTCAACGCCGACTACAACGCGAAGTTCGGCTTCCCGTTCATCCTCGCGGTGCGCGGCCCGCGCGGCACGGGGCTGGCCAAGCGCGAGATCATCGAGACCTTCGCGCGCCGGCTGCACAACCACCCCGACTTCGAACTCGGCGAGGCGCTGCGCAACATCCATCGCATCGCCGAGATCCGCCTGGACGACAAGTTCGCCGCCGACATCACGCTCGGCAACGACGTGTGGGACTGGCAGGAGCAGCTCTCGGTGCACACCGACCCCGGCTATGCCGAGAAGGGCCAGCTCACCGTCACCTACCTGACCGACGCGCACCGCGCCTGCGCCGCGCAGATCAGCGCGCTGATGCGCGACGTGGGCTTCGACTCGGTGCACATCGATGCCGTGGGCAACGTCGTCGGCCGCTATGAAGGTGCGACGCCCGACGCCAAGACGCTGCTGACCGGCTCGCACTACGACACCGTGCGCAACGGCGGCAAGTACGACGGCCGTCTCGGCATCTTCGTGCCGATGGCCTGCGTGCGCGAACTCAAGCGCCAGAACAGGCGCCTGCCCTTCGCCTTCGAGGTGGTGGGCTTCGCCGAGGAGGAAGGCCAGCGCTACAAGGCGACCTTCCTGGGCTCGGGCGCGCTCATCGGCCACTTCGACCAGCGCTGGCTCGACCAGAAGGACGCCGACGGCATCACCATGCGCGAGGCCATGCAGCACGCCGGCTTGAAGCTGGAAGACATTCCGAAGATCCAGCGCGACCCGGCCCGCTATCTCGGCTTCGTCGAGGTGCACATCGAGCAGGGCCCGGTGCTCACCGAGCTCGACCTGCCGCTGGGCATCGTCACTTCAATCAACGGCAGCGTGCGCTACGTGGGCGAGGTGGTCGGCATGGCCAGCCACGCCGGCACCACGCCGATGGACCGCCGCCGCGACGCGGCCGCGGTCGTGGCCGAACTGATCCTCTACACAGAGCAGCGCGCGGCCAAGGATGGCGATTCGGTCGGCACCGTCGGCATGCTCGAAGTGCCCAGCGGTTCCATCAACGTGGTGCCCGGCCGCTGCAAGTTCAGCCTCGACCTGCGCGCGCCGAACAACGCGCAGCGCGACGCACTGGCCACCGATGTGGCCAATGCGCTGAAGGACATCTGCGAACGACGCGGCGTGCGCTACGAGCTCGAGGAAACGATGCGCGCATCCGCCGCCCCCAGCGATCCTGCCTGGCAGCAGCGCTGGGAGAAGGCCGTCGACGCGCTGGGCATTCCGCTCTTCCGCATGCCCAGCGGCGCCGGCCACGACGCCATGAAGCTGCACGAGGTGATGCCGCAGGCGATGCTGTTCGTGCGCGGCATCAACTCGGGCATCAGCCACAACCCGCTCGAATCGAGCACCAACGACGACATCCAGCTTGCCGTGCAGGCCTTCCAGCTTTTGCTTGAAGGCCTCGCCACCGAGCAGGCAGCCCACTGACTCACAGAAGAACAGACATGACCGACTACGCAAAGCTCGACGCCTGGATCGACGCCCACTTCGACGAGGAAGTGAAGTTCCTGCAGCAACTGGTGCAGGTGCCCACCGACACCCCGCCGGGCAACAACGCGCCGCACGCCGAACGCACCGCCGAGTTGCTGAACGACTTCGGCCTCACGGCCGAGAAGCACGCCGTGCCCGCTCAGGAAGTGAAGGACTACGGCCTCGAGTCGATCACCAACCTGATCGTGCGCCGCAAGTACGGCGACGGCGGCCGCACGGTGGCGCTGAACGCGCACGGCGACGTGGTGCCGCCCGGCGAAGGCTGGACGCACGATCCGTACGGCGGCGAGATCGTCGACGGCAGCCTCTACGGCCGTGCCGCCGCGGTGAGCAAGAGCGACTTCGCCAGCTTCACCTTCGCACTGCGCGCGCTCGAAGCCGTCGCCAAGCCGGCCAAGGGCAGCATCGAGCTGCACTTCACCTACGACGAGGAATTCGGCGGGATCCTGGGCCCGGGCTGGCTGCTCCAGAAGGGCCTGACCAAGCCCGACCTGATGATCGCGGCCGGCTTCAGCTACGAAGTGGTCACGGCCCACAACGGCTGCCTGCAGATGGAAGTGACGGTGCACGGCAAGATGGCGCACGCCGCCGTGCCGGCCACCGGCATCGACGCGCTGCAGGGCGCAACGAAGATCCTGAACGCGCTGTACGCGCAGAACACGCTCTACAAGCAGGTGACGTCGAAGGTCGAGGGCATCACGCACCCGTATCTCAACGTCGGCCGCATCGAGGGCGGCACCAACACCAACGTGGTTCCGGGCAAGGTGGTGTTCAAGCTCGATCGCCGCATGATCCCCGAGGAGAACCCGGTCGAGGTCGAGGCCAACATCCGCAAGGTGATCGCGGACGCGGCCGCCGAGAGCGAAGGCATCACGGTCGAGATCAAGCGCCTGCTGCTGGCCAACTCGATGAAGCCGCTGGCCGGCAACAAGCCGCTGGTCGACGCGATCCAGAAGCACGGCGGGGAGCTGTTCGGCGAGCCGATCAAGGCCATGGGCACGCCGCTGTACACCGACGTGCGCCTGTACGTGGAAGCCGGCATTCCCGGCGTGATCTACGGCGCCGGCCCGCGCACGGTGCTCGAATCGCACGCCAAGCGCAGCGACGAGCGCGTGGTGCTCGAAGACCTGCGCCGTGCCACCAAGGTGATCGCGCGCACGCTCAGCGACCTGCTGGCCTGATCGAACCGGCGGGCTGCTCGGCCCGCCTCAACCCGCCTTGACGGGCTCTGGCGCCGAACGCGCCGCCGCCCAGGCCATCACATCCGGCAGCGGCGCGGGCCGCGCCAGGTGGTAGCCCTGCACCAGGCCGCAGCCCAGGTTGCGCAACACGTCGAGCTCGGCCTGCGTCTCCACGCCCTCGGCCACCACCTGGACGCCGAGCGAATGCCCGAGCTGGACGATGGAGTCCACCAGCACCTCGTTGCCCGGCGAGGACGACAGGTCGAGGATGAAGCTGCGGTCGATCTTGACCTGCCGCACGTACTCGCTGCGCAGCGACGCCAGCGACGAGAAGCCCACGCCGAAGTCGTCCACCACGATCGCCACGCCCGCGGCCGACAGCGCGCTCAGCCGCCCGCGCGTGGCATGGGTGTCCAGCGCCACCTCCTCCGTGATCTCGATCTGCAGCCGGCGCGGGGCGATGCCGCGCAGCTTCAGCATGCCGAGCACGATGTCGTCCACCGCAAGCTGCGCCATCTCGCGCGGCGAGACGTTGATCGCCACCGGCACGCCCGCCAGGCTCGAGCCCGCCGCCTCCAGCTGGCGCATGCCCCGGCAGACCTCGTCGACCAGGTGCCGCAGCAGCGGCTCGGCAACACCGGTGCTCGCGGCCGCGTGGATCACGTCTTCCGGGGCGATCTGGCCGTGGCGCGGGTGGTTCCAGCGCATCAGCGCCTCGAGGCTGTGCACCTCCCGCCCGTCGCTGGTCATGATGGGCTGGTACCACACGCCGATGTCGCGCGTCCCGATGGCCTGGAGCAGGTCGCGCTCCACGTCCCGGCGCGTGGCCAGGCGCTGGTTGAGCGCGTTGTCGAAGACCTGGTAGCGGTTGCGTCCGGTGCGCTTGGCCTCGTGCAGGGCCTCGTCGGCAAAGCTGATCATGTCGGCGAAGCCCGCCTCGCCCGAGACGGAGATGCCAATGCTCACGCCCAGGTGGCCGCCGTAATGCGAGGTGGCGAAAGAAATGGAGCGGATCAGCGCCTGCGCGATCGCCGCGGGCGCCTGCCGTTCGTCGCGCAGGCCGTAGAGCACCGCGAACTCGTCGCCGCCCCAGCGCCCGAGCACTGCCTGCATGTCCTCTGTCTCGCGCTGCAGCCAGGAGGCCACGTCCTGCAGCACGCGGTCGCCGGCCTTGTGGCCGAAGGCGTCGTTCACGGCCTTGAAGCCGTCCAGGTCCAGCAGCAGCAGGCCATGCTGTCGGCCGTCGGGAACCATGAGGTGCAGCGTCGCCGCCTCGGTGAAGCCTTCGCGGTTGAGCAGGCCGGTGAGCGAATCGTGCGATGCGCGGAAGGCCAGCTGCTGCGCCGCGTCCAGCGACTTCGCGTGGGCCATCCGCAGCTGGGTGGCCATGGCGGTGGCTTCGTTGCGGATGCGGCTTCCTTCGCGGAAGGCCCTGTCGCTGTGCAGCGCGCCGCGCATCAGCGCGCCGAGGTACAGCAGCACCATCGCCGCCAGGCTCAGGTTGTCAAAGCCGCCCGCGAAGACGAGGCAACCCGCCACCGACAGCAGCGCCGGCGTGATGAAGCTGATGGGCACCAACGCATAGGCGATTCCGTAGGTGACCGAGCCCGCGCAGATGCCGCACACCACCGTCAGGTAGAACACCGCCTGCGGCGAGGAGTAGCCGTCGCACAGCAGCGGGATGAGCGCCCAGACGCAGCCCGACGCCCCGGCCATGGCGGCGGCGGCCCGCAGATGCCATCCGACCGGACGCCCGCTGGCCGAGGTGGCGACGCCGCTTTCGGCCGCGACGCCGGGCCAGGGCGCGAAAGGCCAGCGGCTGATGTAGCTGCGCACGCCGTTCAGCGCGAGCGACAGCAGCAGCCAGATCAGCCCTTCGAAGGCCCGGCCGGCGTGAAGCGCGACCAGCGCCACGGTGCAGCTGAGCACCACGTTGATGGGAATGGCCGCGAGCACGCTGCGGCGCACGGCCACCATCTGGTCGGTGCGCACCATGCGCGACAGCATCTCATCGTCGACGGACGCGGTAAGCGAAGTTGCGGGCGCGCTGGGAATCATGGGAGGGGCACAGTTTATAGAGCGCACACCTTCCCCGGCCCGGCAAGCCCGTCGGCATCTTTCCGATGGGCATGAAAACAACGAACTTTCGTTGCAATTTCATGGAAGCGTCATGGCGCCCCTCCAGACTCGGCGGCTTTCCAGGACACGCGCACTTCAGGTGCGCGTCATTTTTTGACCGCCATGCATACCGCTCCGATCGTTCGCTCGACTCCCCTTCCGTTCCGCCGCTCGCTGTTCTCCACCCTCGCCGTCGGCACGCTCATGCTGGCCGGCTGCGGCGGCGGCAGCGGAAGCGCCGGCGGCCCGGCCTTCCTTCCCGTGGCAACCGGCAACCCGCCCGCCGTCGCGCCCGCGCCCGCTCCTGCACCCGCCGCCGATCCCGGCCCAGCCGCGCCGGCCGGCCGCTGGACCGTGGGCGACTTGCACATCCACACGATGCAGTCGGACGACACGCAGCAGGTCACCACGCTCGACCAGGTACTGTCCAAGGCCTTCGACAAGTTCGGCCTCGACTGGGCCGCGATTTCGGACCACCTGCGCCTGTCCTCGTACGACAACGACGGCAACAAGCTGGCCGCTTCGATCCCCTTCTCCGAAGGCATGGCCAAGTACCAGGTGCCGCGCATCAAGGCGCTGCAGGCCAACGGCAAGTACGCCGACAAGACCATCTTCGCGGCCTTCGAATGGGACATGCCCTCGCACGACCACGGCAACGTCGGCATCCTGACCGACAACCCCATGTCGGACGCCGCGCTCAAGGCAGCGAGCCAGTTCGAATACCTCTTCACCAACCGCGACCCGGCGCTGTTCCCGGCCGCTGACGTCGCCGCCTGGGGCCCGAAGGCCGGCACCGGCTACAACACCCACGCCGAGACCATGGCCGCGATCGCGTGGCTCAAGAAGAACTACCCAGACACCAGCTACCTGCAGATCAACCATCCCTCGCGCAACCCCGGCAAGTACACGATCGCCCAGCTGCGCGAGATGAACGACCTGGCGCCGAACATCGTGTTCTCGCTCGAAGGCATGGTCGGCAACCAGATGGAGCCCGACCGCGGCGGCTACAACAGCGCCTATACCGACGCCAACCTGCCCTCGCGCACCTACGGTGGCGTGGACTACCTCGTCGCCAAGCTCGGCGGCACCTGGGACGCGCTGCTCTCCGAAGGCCGCCACATCTGGAACGTGGCCGACTCCGACTACCACTTCACCATCTCGAAGGGCCAGTACAGCAGCGGCTACGCGCCGGGCGAGTACGCGAAGAACCACCTGTTCGGCGACATCAAGGATCCGAAGTCGCTGCTTGCTGCCATGCGCTCGGGCAAGCTCTTCGCGGTGAACGGCGGCCTGATCGACGCACTCGACTTCAAGGTGCAAGGCGCCAAGGCTTCCGGCGAGATGGGTTCGGAAGTGGCAGCCAAGGCAGGTGAAGACCTGAAGATCACCATCCGCTTCAGGAGTCCGGAGCGCAACAACTTCGAATACCAGCTCGGCAGCGGCATCTTCGCCAACGTGAAGCCGGTGGTCGACCACATCGACCTGATTGCCGGCGACGTGACCGGCCCGGAGCTGCCCGGCACGGCGGGCTATTCGCGCGACACCAACCCGTCGACGCGCGTGCTCAAGCGCTTCACGCGCAGCGACTGGAAGCTCGATACCGAGGGCTACTTCACGGTGAGCTACACGGTGAAGGCCGGCAGCAACCAGTACTTCCGCCTGCGCGGCACCAACCTGGGCACCGACGTGCCCAACGAAACCGCTGGTGGCGAGCCACTGTTCGACGCGCAGACCACCGGCACCGACAACGTGGCCCGCTTCAACGCGATCAACGCACGCAACTACAGCGACCTGTGGTTCTATTCGAACCCGGTGTTCGTGAAGGTCGCGGCGCAGTAGCCAGGCGGCCGAACGCCGAGCGGCCTGCGCTTCAATCGCCAGGCATGCGCGGCGGGTTCAGTTCGACGCGCCGGGCGGCCTTCGTACGCATGCGGATGTTGAGCATCTCCACGATCAGAGAGAACGCCATCGCGAAATACACATAGCCCTTGGGCACGTGATGGTCGAAGCCTTCGGCCACGAGCACGACGCCCACCACCACCAGGAAGGACAGCGCCAGCATCTTGATGGTCGGATGGGCCGAGACGAAGCGGCCGATGGGGCCTGCGAACAGCATCATCAGCAGCACCGAGGCGACCACGGCCGCGATCATCACGCGCACGTCGTCCACCATGCCCACGGCGGTGATGATGGAGTCGAGCGAGAACACCAGGTCGATGATCATGATCTGCAGGATCACCGAGGCGAAGGTCGCCTTGGCGGCGCTCTGCTTGTGCTCATGCTCGCCTTCGAGCGACTGGTGGACCTCGCTGGTGCTCTTCCAGATGAGGAACAGCCCGCCCAGGATGAGGATCAGGTCGCGCCCCGAGATCTCCTTGCTGAACACGGTGAAGAGCGGCGCCACCAGGCCGACGATCCACGCGAGCACCAGGAGCAGCCCGATGCGCATGAACATGGCCATGAAAAGGCCGATGCGCCGCGCGAACTCCCGCTGGGCCACGGGCAGCTTGTCGACCAGGATCGAGATGAAGATGATGTTGTCGATACCGAGGACCAGCTCCAGCGCGGTCAGGGTGGCGAAGGCGATCCAGACCTGAGGGTCAGTAAGAAGTTCGAGCATGGAACGACGCGGTTGCAGCACGTGCGGCCGGCGGCCGCTGCGGGCGAGCGCATCTTAAGGGTCCCCGCGCGCCAGGCGCCAGCGTCCCCTCGCCTCATGGGCCATTGCGTGCCAGAGGGCTGCAATGGCGGCCAAGGCCGCGAGCGGACCCCGTCGCTGCCGCATGCCGCAAAGTTCGTGAAGGCACCTCGCCAGCCATCCCGGCCCGGGCGCCAGCCGATTGCATGCAAAATTGAGGTTCTCAATTTCATTTAGACGGCTAGTGGCAAGAAGGCAAATCAGCGAGCATGCGTGCCTGGAGGCCCCGGACGGCGCATCCATCTTCCGGCATAGCCCCAAGCAGCAACGATGTGGATCGGTGCGGAAACTCAAACCATCGTTGTCGGCCTCTGATGCCGTTTTGCTCCGCGATTCGAACATGCATGAGGAACCGGCCGGCCATCGGCCCGGAATGCGTCCGTTCGTTCCAGCCCTCGCCATGCCCGGGCGGAAGAGCCTTGCAGCTGCGAAGTACCCCTGCCACCGCAGGTCTTGCGGGCACTGACGCATGAAGGCATCGCTTCCCGCCGCGCGCGGCGTTCGCGCCGCATGCCTCGGCCTGCTGCTCTGCGGCGCATTGGGGCTGGCCCATGCGCAGAACACCATCAAGGCGGTGTCGGGCTACGTGCAGCATGGAGCCGCGGTCGTTCAGATCGACCTGGCGCAGCCGCTCGATGAGCTGCCGGGCGGATTCGCCATACAGAACCCTGCGCGCATCGCGCTCGACTTTCCCGGCGTCGCCAGCGAAGTCGGCCGCGCGGCCGTCGAGGTGAACCAGGCCAACCTGCGCTCGATCAACGTAGTACAGGCAGGAGAACGCAGCCGGGTCGTGCTGAACCTGTGGCAACCCGCTTCGTACAAGACCGAGATGCAGGGCAGTTCGCTCAAGGTCACGCTGCAGTCCGCCAGCGCTGCCGCCGCCCCGACGCCAGCTCGCACGCCCGCCACCGCCAAGGCAGCGCCGGCCGGCGGCGAGCCCATCACGCTGAACTTCTTCAACGCAGACATCGAGGCGGTGGCCCGCACCATGGCAGTGGTCACCGGCCGCGACGTGGCGATCGACCCGCGCGTAAAGGGCACGATGAACCTCGTCACCGAGCGAGCGATCCCCCCGGCCGCGGCCTTCGACCAATTCGCCCTCGCGCTGCGCCTGCGCGGCTTCGCACTGGTGGAAGCCGAAGGGCTCTACAAGGTGGTGCCCGAGGCCAGCGCCAAGCTGCAGAGCGGCACCGTCAATACCTCGATCGGCGCCATCCCGTCGAACGCCGGCAACCAGGTCGTCACGCAGATCTTCAGGCTCAACTACGAGTCGCCGAACAACCTGCTGCCGGTGCTGCGCCCGCTGATCGCGCCGAACAACAGCATCAACGTGAACCCGGGCACCAACTCGCTGGTGATCACCGACTACGCCGACAACATGCGCCGGCTTGCGCGCGTCATCGCTTCGCTGGATGTTCCGAACGCGTCCGACGTCGAGATCATCCAGCTGCGGTACGCACTCGCAACCGACATCGTGCCGATGCTGCAGCGGCTGATCGACGGCGGCAGCTCGGGTGCATCGGGCGGGTCGGCCATTTCAGGCATGTCGGGCACGTCGGGGTCGCCGGATGCGGCGCCCATCGCCAGCGCAGCAGACTCGTCGTTCCGCACCACCCTGATGGCCGACCCGCGCAGCAACTCGGTGCTCATGCGGGCTGCCAACCCGGCGCGCATGCAGCTCGTGCGCGCGCTGGTCGACAAACTCGACCGCGCGCCGGCAGACACCGGAAACGGCGCCGCCGGCAACATCTACGTGGTCTATCTGAAGAATGCGGATGCGGTGCGGCTCGCCGTCACGCTGCGTGCCGCGATGGCGGCGGGCCAGCAGAACGCGACCCAGGCCGCAGGCGGCGTTTCCCAGCAAGGCCAGCAGCAAGCCTCGCCGGCGGGCCCGAACGGCGGCGGACAGGGCGGCGCTTCGAGCGCAGCCGACGCACCGCTGAACAACGCGAACCAGCCCTCCACCGGTGGCCAGATCCAGGCCGACCCGTCGACCAATTCGCTGATCATCACCGCCTCCGAGCCGCAATACAGGCAGATGCGCGCGGTGATCGACAGGCTCGACGGCCGGCGCGCGCAGGTGATGATCGAGGCGCTGATCGTCGAGGTGAATGCCAGCAAGGCCGCGAGCTTCGGCGTGCAGTGGCAGAGCGCGCTGGGCCGCAACGCGGTCATCGGCACCAATTCCAGCCTCAACAGGAACAACATCCTGGCGCTGACGCAGGCGCTGGCCACGCGCAACGCCGCCGGCGTGGCGGGCCAGATCCCGACGGGGCTGAACATCGGCGTCGGAGCCAGGATCGGCGGACAGTACGTGCTGGGCGCCATCGCCAACTTCTTCAGCAGCGACGGCGATGCCAACATCCTCTCCACGCCCAACCTGCTGACGCTGGACAACGAGGAAGCCCGCATCGTGATCGGCCAGAACGTGCCCTTCGTCACGGGCCAGTACGCGAGCGCGGCCGGCTCGGTCGGCGTCAATCCGTTCACCACCGTGGAACGCAAGGACGTGGGCCTCACGCTGCGGGTGCGCCCGACCATCAACGAGAACGGCACGGTGAAGCTCACCATCTTCCAGGAGGCCTCGACGGTCGACCAGAACACGGTGAACAACCAGAACGGCCCGACCACCAACAAGCGCTCGATCGAGTCGAACGTGCTGGTGGAGGACGGTGGCCTGGTCATGCTCGGCGGCCTGCTGTCCGACACCTACAACAACACCATCGAGAAAGTGCCGCTGGCGGGAGACGTGCCAGTGGTGGGCAATCTGTTCAAGAACGAGAACCGGACGCGCACCAAGAGCAACCTGATGATGTTCCTGCGTCCCGCCGTGATGCGCGATGCAGACTCCGTCGAGTCCTTCTCCTACGGCCGCTACGACGAGATCCGCAGCATGCAGCAGCGCACGCAGCCGGACACCGCCAACCTCATGCTGCGCGCGGTGGATGCAGCGCCGCTGCTGCCCAACGCGCCGCTCGTGCGCGCACCGGGCCGAAGCGGCAGCACGCGCATGGAAGGCACCGAGCTCATCCCGCCACCGCGGGCTGCCTCCGATGGCCGCGAACTCGCGCCGAGCCCATTGCGCGGCGCGCTGCCGCCGACGGCCGACCCCGTGAGTGCGCGCGAACTGCCGTAGGACGAACGGAGAGACTGCAGGAGGCTCGCTCAGGAGCGAGACCGGAGTTCGAGCACGTAGCCCTCGCCTCGCACCGTGTGCAGCAGCTTCACGTCGAACGGTGCGTCGACCTTGTTGCGCAGGCGCAGTATGGCCACGTTGATCGCGTTGGTGGCGGGATCGAACTCCGTGCCCCAGACTTCGCGGGCGAGCGTTTCGCGCGACATCACGCGCCCCTGGTTGCGAAGCAGGGCAAGCAACAGCACGAACTCCATCCTGGTCAGCCCGAGGTCCTTGCCGTCGCGGCGGCTCGTCGCATCGCGCTCGTTGATTTCCAGGTCGCCCAGCCACAGTATCGGCTGGGGGCGTGCAACGCAGTTGCGTGCCAATGCCCTGATGCGCGCCAGCAGTTGGGGCATCGTGAACGGCTTGACCAGATAGTCGCTCGCGCCAAGTTCCAGCCCCGCCAGGCGCAGGGCCACGCTGTCGCGCTCGGTAAGAACGAGCAGAGGGGCATTCGTCTTGCGCCGGATCGATCGCACGGCACTCAGTCCTGCGCTGCCGAGCTGCATGGAGTTCAACAGAACCAGCGAATAGTCCCTTGCAAGCGCAGGGGTCGCTGCCGCATTGTTGCCGCGCGCTATATCGATCATTACCCCTCGCTGCTGCAACGCTTCATTCATCGAATCGCAAAAGCTGGAGCGATGATCGACGAGCAATATCCGGGTGACATCGATATCTTCGGCCGGCCTCTTAACCGGGCCCGTCGAGACCTCGATGAGTGAACCGCTCGATTCGGGTTCGAGAGAAAGTTGGGAATCCAGCAGCCGCACAGTTTCTCCTTCCAAAGCGCCAAGATGGAGCTACCGCGCCGTTATATGTTTGCTTCAAATCATTGATCTAATTCATTACTTAGGAAGACGATCGGTCTTTTCATCTTCCTGCATGTGGAGCGTTCGTTCCTTTCCTTGTCGAGGTGATCCAGGCTGAGCGCAGCCTGACACGGATCGACCCGAACGGGAAATATCGTTACTGCATGAAATTCATTTCGGCGCTGTCATCGACTGTTTTCGAGAGCCCGTTAGGTCGTTCCCTGTGCCATTCGTGCACGTCATCGGGAATATCGAATGAGAAAAGCATCTTCTCTCCCCGTCTTTCAACTCGCAGGAGTTCTGGTGGTGAGCCTGACCGCAGGCTGTGTCGTTCAACCACCGGCCCCGGTAGTCCGCACCGTCGTGCAGCCCGCGCACGTAGTCGTCGCCACACCGCCAGTCGTGAGCGTCTATGTCGATCCGCCGCTGTATCAGCCTCCTCCCATCGCGGTGGCATGGGCTCCGCCGCCGATGCTCGTCGAAGTGCCGCCGCCCTCGCCGTTCGTAGGAGCGGTGTGGACCGGCGGCTACTGGACATGGCACGGCAACTGGGTGTGGGCCGCAGGCCGCTGGTCCGCGCCACCACAGCCCGGCTATGGATGGGTGCAGCCTTATTACGAGCATCGCGACAACGTGGTGGTCTTCGTCGCAGGCCATTGGTCGCCGCCGGGCGTCGCGTTCGTGCCGCCGCCCTTGGGCCTGAGTCTCGCGGTGTCGGTGGCGGCTGCCGGCGTGGTGGCAGGGATCGCTCCGATCGGGCCACCGGGCGTGTTCGTTCCCGCGCCTCCCGGTTCGCGGCTCGGCCTGATCGTGCCTGCCCCGATCGGTACGCCGCCGGCGGTGGTCGTCAGTGCGCCCCCGGTCACCAACGTCGGCATGCGCGTGCAGAACACCACGATCAACAACGTGACGAACAACACGACGGTCAACAACATCACCAACGTCACGAACATCACCAACAACAACCAGACAGTGAAAGTAGTGGCGCCCGCGAGTGCAACGGCGAGCGGGCGGCCATTCGAAGCGGCAGTGCCGGCGAGCGCTCACCTTGCCGCCGCGCTGCCGCCCGTCGTGCGTGCGATGGCGCCCGTTCCGGCGAGCGCGAAGCCGGTCGCCGCGCTGCCGGCCGATCGCCAGCCGCCGCCCGCTGCACGGTCGGCGGAAGCTGTCCGCCCTGCGGCTCCCGGCACTCCGGCCGCACAACAGGCTGCTGCGGTTCGCCCGCCTTCGCAGCCGCAGCCGCCCTCTGCGCCTCAGGCACAGCACGAGCCGCAGGCGCATGGCGAGCCCTCGCCGCATCCTGCACCGCAGTCGCGTCCCGAGCCGCTCATGTCCGAAGCGCCTGCCAAGAGACCTGAGCCCGCGATGGCCTCGCCGACACCGGCGCAGGCTCGCGCCGAGATGCCCCAACGACCGAAGCCGCCGACCGAAGATCCTCGAATGGCACATCAAGGGCGCCCGGCATTCGCAGCGCACGATGGAGGCGATCAGAAGCTCCAGCGCCAGCCAAGGCCGATGCCAGCACCGGTAGCTCCCGCACCCAGACCGCACCCGCCAGCGCCCCCGCATGGGCATCCCGAGCATCCCCCGGCTCCGCACGAGCACGCCGCTCCGCCGCACAAGAAAGAGCACGGCCAGTAAGGTCGTCACGCGCGCCGCGCCGCCGCATCGGGCAGTACCGACCACGTAGCGGCGCACCTCACGAGTGCATCGCTACGCGGCCTCGCCCCATCCCGAGGCATCCGGACTCCCTGTCTCTCCAGCCCTTCTCTCCCTCGGTCCGCGCATGCCCGGGCGTTGGCGCCGCACCCGGCGCCAACGCGAGAAACCTCAGGGATTACACCGATATATGAGTTCTCGAATGACCTTGATTGCGTTCGTTTTTTGTATACAAATAACGCACCCGATAATCCGGCGCGAAATTTGCGTCAAAACCGGTTCTGATCCACCCACCCGCAAGAGGTAAGACCATGAGCACAGTCGTCAGCCAGGCCCCCACGGGGGCGAGCGAAGCCGGCATTGCGCCGCACGCAGAATCGAACGCCGTCATCAAGCCGGGCTACCACCCGCGGCTGACCAACGAAGACCTCGCTCCGCTGAAGAAGCAGACCTGGGGGCAATACAACATCTTCGCGTTCTGGATGTCCGACGTGCACAGCGTGGGCGGCTACATCACCGCGGGCAGCCTCTTCGCGCTGGGCCTTTCGAGCTGGCAGGTGCTGGTGTCGCTGCTGGTGGGCATCGTGATCGTGCAGATCTTCTGCAACCTCGTGGCCAAGCCCAGCCAGGTGACGGGCGTGCCCTACCCGGTGGTGTGCCGCGCGCCCTTCGGCGTGCTGGGCGCGAACATCCCGGCCATCATCCGCGGGCTGATCGCGGTGGCCTGGTACGGCGTGCAGACCTACCTCGCCTCGGCGGCCTTCATGGTGCTGGCGCTGCACATGGCGCCGGGCCTGGCGCCTTACGCCGAGGTCACGAAGTACGGCTTCGCGGGCCTCTCCGCCCTGGGCTGGGTCGCGTTCATGGTCATGTGGGTGCTGCAGGCCTTCGTGTTCTGGCACGGCATGGACGCGATCCGCAAATTCATCGACTGGGCCGGCCCCGCCGTGTACGTGGTCATGGCCATCCTGTGCGGCTGGCTGGTGTGGAAGGCCGGCTGGAGCAGGATCGACCTGAACCTGGGCGGCATCAAGTTCCAGGGCTGGGACGCGCTGCCCGTGATGCTCTCGGCCATTGCGCTGGTGGTGAGCTACTTCAGCGGCCCGATGCTCAACTTCGGCGACTTCTCGCGCTACGGCAAGAGCTTCGAGGCGGTGAAGAAGGGCAACTTCTGGGGCCTGCCGGTCAACTTCGTGTTCTTCTCTCTGCTGACGGTCATCACCACCGCCGCCACGCTGCCGGTGTTCGGCGAACTCATCACCGACCCGGTACACACCGTGGGCAAGATCGACAGCACCACCGCCGTCGTGCTGGGCGCGCTGACCTTCATGATCGCCACCATCGGCATCAACATCGTCGCGAACTTCGTCTCGCCCGCGTTCGACTTCTCCAACGTGGCGCCGCAGCACATCAGCTGGCGCACGGGCGGCATGATCGCCGCGGTGGGCTCGGTGTTCCTCACGCCGTGGAACCTCTACAACAGCCCCGAAGTCATCCACTACACGCTCGACGTCCTCGGCTCTTTCATCGGCCCGCTGTTCGGCATCCTCATTGCCGATTACTACATCGTGCGCAGGCAGCGCATCGACGTGGACGCGCTCTACAGCATGAGCCCCAAGGGCGAGTACTGGTACAGCGGCGGCTACAACCCGAAGGCGATCCAGGCGCTGGTGCCCGCGGCCATCGTGCCCATTCTTTGCGTGATGGTGCCGACGCTGCGCGGCGCCGCCAACTATGCGTGGTTCATCGGCATGGGCCTGGGCTTCATCATCTATGCCGTGCTGAACCGCAGCGACAAGACTTGAATCATCGGTTAGTCAGATAGACAGAAAGAAAGGGACCGCGCCGTGCGCATCAAGATCATCAATCCGAACACCACCTGGAGCATGACCGAGAAGATCGGTGCCTGCGCCCGGGCCGTGGCGCAGGCCGGCACCGAGATCGTCGCAGTGAGCCCGGCCATGGGGCCGGTGTCCATCGAAAGCCACTACGACGAGGCTCTGGCCGTTCCGGGCCTGTTGCAGGAAATCGCCGCGGGTGAACGCGACGGCATCGACGGCTACGTGATCGCCTGCTTCGGCGACCCCGGCCTGAAGGCCGCGCGCGAGCTGGCGCGCGGCCCCGTGGTGGGCATCGCCGAGGCGGCGATGCACCTGGCCAGCATGATCGGCAGCCGCTTCAGCGTGGTGACCACGCTGGGCCGCACCATCGGGCAGGCCTGGCACCTGGCCGAGATCTACGGCATGGAGCGCTTCTGCGCCAACGTGCGCGCCTGCGAACTGCCGGTGCTCGAACTGGAGGAGCCCGGCTCGCGCGCCCGGGAGCGCATCGTCGAGGAGTGCCGCCGCGCGCTCGAAGAGGACGGCACCGACTGCATCGTGCTCGGCTGCGCCGGCATGACCGACCTGTGCGAGCACATCGAGGGCGTGCTGGGCGTGCCGGTGATCGACGGCGTGGCGGCCGGCACCAAGCTCATCGAGTCGCTGGTGACGCTGAAGCTGCGCACCAGCAAGCGCGGGGAGCTCGCAAAGCCCCTGCCCAAGCCCATCATTGGCGCACTCGAAGGCTTCACCCTCGCGCGGTAGGCCACAATCCGCGCATGCCCCGCGCCAGTTCCAGATCTTCCGCCTCCCCTGTCGCCGCCGCCGCTCCCGAAGAGAGCGGCGCAGCCGCAGCCGACAAGAACAGCTCCATCGAAAGCATCGCCAACGACATCGCCACCGCGATCGTCGAGAAGCGCCTGCCGCCCGGCACCTGGCTGCGCGAGGAAGCGCTGGGCCGCGTGTATTCGGTGAGCCGCACCAAGGTGCGCGCGGCGCTGCTGATGCTGTCGAAGGACAAGCTCATCGAGATGATTCCCGACAAGGGCGCCTTCGTGAGCCAGCCCTCGGTGGAGGAAGCTCGCGAGGTCTTCGCGGTGCGCCGCATCCTCGAGAGCGAGGTGGTGCGCCTCTTCATCGCCGGCGCACGGGCGCGCGACTACCAGGCGCTGGAGCAGCACATCAAGTTCGAGCGCACCGCGCTGCGCCAGAGCACCACCATGGGCACGGTGCGCGAGAAGCTGCTGGGCGATTTCCACGTGACGCTGGCCGAGGCCACGGGCAACCGCACGCTGGCCGAACTGGTGCGCGAACTGGTGGCGCGCAGTTCGCTGATCGCGATGCTCTACCACTCCTCGAACGATCCGCACTGCTCGTCGGACGAGCACGCGGAGTTCCTGCGCCTGTGCCGCAAGGGCGACGTCGAGGCCGCGGTGAAGAGCATGACCGAGCACCTGGAGCGCATCGAGGCCAGCCTCGAACTCGGCACCGAAAAACCCGACCGGCAGCTCGACCTGGTCAAGGCGCTGCTGGCCTGACATGCGCAGGAACCTCGGCCTCGCGCTGCGCCAGATGCGGCTGCTGCGCGGCATCAAGCAGGCGCATTTCGCACAGCTGATGGGCGTGAACCAGGCGACCGTCTCGCGCTGGGAGCGCGGACAGCTGGCGCTTTCCCCGGCACAGCAGGCCGTGGCGCACCGGCTGCTCGCGGCGGCGTGTGACTCGGCGCAGGACGCCGCGCTGAAGCGGCTTGTCGAGTCGTCCACGCGCAAGGTGCACCTGGTCTGCGACCGAACGCACCGGCTGCTGGCCGCGTCGCCCTCGCGCCAGTCCGAATGGCGCGCCGATGCCAGCGAATTCATGGGCCGCTCGCTGATCGGCTATGCCTCGCAGGAGATCCTCGAAGCCGAAGCCACGCTCGACGCTCTGGGCTGGCACGCGGGCGAGCTGTCGTCGCTGGAGATCGCCACCGGGCCGAACACAGACCGCGTCGTCCCGATCCTCCCCGGACGCGTGCTGTGGGAGCGCATCGCGCTGTCCGACGGGCGCGCGGGGCGCATCGTCACCACCGTCGCCTGACCATGCCGACGGCAGGGCGGCCAGTGCACCTGTCACATAAATACGGCATGCTGTAGCCCAAAAAGGCTACTCGCTTGTTTTTCTTCCGCGCGAGAGCCGCCGACGAACAACCTCCACAGCATGCCCCGGCCCTCCCCGCCCAGCGCCCCGCCGCATCCTGCGATCGCTCCGTTCTTCCAGCCCATCGTGGACCTGCGCCAGGGAACGATCTTCGGTCACGAGGCCCTGATCCGCAGCGGCGCCGGCATCGCCCTCCCAGGCCCCGAGGCACTGCTCGCGCAGGCGGCCGCCGAATCCCGGCTGACCGGTTTCGAGCTGCACTGCGTGGACGCGGTGTTCGCCCATTGGGGCCGGCTGAACAAGCCGGGCCGGCTCTTCGTGAACATGAGCGCCGACACCCTGATCGAGGCCATGGACGCCTCCGGCGGCACTTGCCGGCTCGAACGCATGCTGGCGGACCACGGCATCGCGGTGCGCGACGTGACGGTCGAACTCACCGAGCAACGCGCCGCTGCCGATGCCGGGGCATTGCAGGAGGCGGTCAAGGCGCTGCATGCGCTGGGCGCGCGCATCGCGCTCGATGACTTCGGCGAAGGCCACTCCAACCTGCGGCGCTGGAAGGAACTCCAGCCCGACTTCGTGAAGATAGACAAGCTGCTGACCCAGGGCATCTGCGACTCCCCGCAGAGCGTGGCAATGGTGCGCGCCATCGTCGGCCTGGGCATTGCGATGGGCACCGAGCTCATCGCCGAGGGCGTGGAAAACACCCAGGACCTGCGCGTGCTGCGCGACCTCGGCATCGCCCAGGGCCAGGGCTTCCTGTTCGGCCCGCCGGCGCCGCACCTGTTGGCGGCGCTGCCCGAGCCCGTGGCGACCGCCATCTCGGACAGCCGCATCGCGGTGATGCCGCATGCATCGCAAACCTCGCAGCCCAACGTGCTGCGCAGCCTGTCGATCATCCAGGCGCCTGCACTCCACCCGCTGACGCCGGTCGACGAAGTCGCGGCTGCTTTTCAGAAGCACCCCCAGCTGCATGCGCTGGCAGTGGTCGAAGGCGCAACGCCGGTCGCGCTGATCAACCGGCAGTCGTTCATGAACGACTATGCGCGGCTGTATTTCCGCGAGGTGCACGGCCGGCGTCCCTGCCTGGCCTATGGCAGCAGCACGCCCTTGATCGTGGAGCGCGAGGAGAACGTCGAGAGCCTGCTTGGCATCCTGATGTCGGAAGACCAGCGCTACCTGAACGAAGGCTTCATCGTGACCGAGAAGAAGCGATATGCGGGCCTGGGCACCGGCGACCAGCTCGTGCGCGCGGTCACCGAGGCGCGCATCGAGGCGGCGCGGCACGCCAATCCGCTGACCTCGCTGCCGGGCAACATCCCCATCAACATCCACATCGAACGGCTGCTCGACAGCAGCGCCGAGTTCGCGGCCTGCTATGCCGACCTGAACAGCTTCAAGGTGTTCAACGACCATTACGGCTACTGGCGCGGCGACGAAATGATCCTGCTGCTCTCGCGGCTCGCGGCGCAGCATGCGGACGCGCATCGCGACTTCGTCGGCCACATCGGCGGCGACGACTTCCTGATGCTGTTCCAGAGCCCCGACTGGCACCAGCGCTGCGTGCGGCTGATCGAGGCCTTCAACCGGCAGGCACCCGGCCTCTACGACGAGGCCGACCGGCAGGCCGGCGGCATCGAGGGCGAGGACCGGCACGGCGTGGTCCGCTTCACGCCCTTCGCCACGCTGGCCATCGGCGCGGTGCGCATCCCGCCGGGCATGTTCAGGCACGCAGAAGACGTGGCCAGCGAGGCCGCCATCGCGAAGCACGACGCCAAGCAGGCAGCCTCCGGCCTCACGGTGCGCGAGGCAAGACCGCGCACCTGAGTCACGCATAACTTATGCGTGGACGGTCCAGGCGCCCGGCGATAGTCTCGCGGCCATGACCATCCTGATCACCGGCAGCGCCGGACACCTGGGCGAGGCGCTGATGCGCACACTGCGCGCCACCTCGCAGGACGCGCGCGGCATCGACATCGCTTCTTCCGCCTTCACCGACCGCACCGGCTCCATCACCGACCGCGCCTTCGTGCGCGACTGCATGAAGGGCGTGCGCACCGTCATCCATGCGGCCACGCTGCACAAGCCGCACGTGGCGACGCACAGCCTGCAGGCGTTCGTCGACACCAACATCACGGGCACACTGGTGCTGCTGGAGGAGGCGGTTGCCTCGGGTGTCGAGTCATTCGTTTTCACGAGCACGACCAGCACCTTCGGCTCCGCGCTCACGCCCGCCGAGGGCGTGCCGGCCGCATGGATCACCGAGGACGTGGTGCCCGTTCCCAAGAACATCTACGGCGTGACGAAGACCTCGGCCGAGAGCCTGTGCGAGCTGTTCCACCGCAAGCAGGGCCTGCCCGTGGTGGTGCTGAAGACTTCGCGCTTCTTCCCCGAGGAAGACGACGATGCCGCGGCGCGCAGCCTGCATTCGCTGGACAACGCGCAGGCCAACGAGCTGCTGCATCGCCGGGCCGACATCGAGGACGTGGTGCAGGCGCATCTTCTCGCCGCCCGTCGCGCACCGGCCATCGGCTTCGGCCGCTACATCGTCTCGGCCACCACGCCCTTCACCCGCGAAGACCTGCCGATGCTGCGCGAGGACGCAGCCGCCGTGCTGCGGCGCCTCTTTCCCGAAGCGGAGGCGCTCTATGCGGCCAGGGGATGGGCGCTGCCCCGGCGGCTCGACCGCGTCTACGTGAACGAGCTGGCGCGGCGCGAGCTCGGATGGAAGCCGCAGCATGACTTCGCGCACGTGCTGCGCTGCCTGCGCGAAGGCCGCGATTTCCGCAGCCAGCTCGCGCGCGACGTCGGCAGCAAGGGCTACCACGCGCAAACCTTCGATGAAAGCCCCTATCCAGTCGTTACGTAGGCCCTGCACCGGATTCGGGTTTTCCTGAGTCCGGATTGTTGCATAAGTTGTATACAGTTTGGCGTACACAATGAGGTGTGCGCATGCCCAGCCGTGTCGCCCGCCTCTCCTCGATCAATCCCTCTCTCGCCGCAGCAGGAGACACACGATGACGGCCGACAGCACCCCCTCCACAGTCCATCCCGTGGACCAGCGGCTTCCCACCGGCAAGCTCGCGGCCCTCGGCCTTCAGCACGTGCTGGTGATGTATGCGGGCGCCGTCGCGGTGCCGCTGATCGTGGGCCGCGCGCTCAAGCTCAGCCCCGACGAGGTCGCGCTGCTGATCTCGGCCGACTTGTTCTGCTGCGGCATCGCCACGCTGATCCAGGCGCTGGGCGCCACGCAGTTCTTCGGCATCAAGCTGCCGGTGATGATGGGCGTGACCTTCGCCTCCGTCGCGCCGATGGTCGCCATCGCCAACGCCAACCCCGGGCAGAACGGGGCACAGCTTCTCTTCGGCGCCATCATCGGCGCGGGCGTGGTGTCGATATTGATCGCGCCGCTGGTCAGCCGCATGCTGCGCTTCTTTCCGCCGGTGGTCACCGGCACCATCATCGCGGTCATCGGCATCAGCCTCATGCGCGTGGGCATCAACTGGATCTTCGGCAACCCCGTGGGCCCGACCGCTCCGGCGCTGGTCGATCCGGTCTATGCGAAGTGGCTCGCGGAAGTGACTTCGCCCGGCAGCTCCATTCCTGCGGTGCCCAAGGGCTTCGCGATCATGCCGACGGTGCCCAATCCCAAGTACGCGGACCTCTCCGGCTTCGGCGTTGCGGCCCTGGTGCTGGTGTCGATCCTGCTGATCGTGAAGTACGCCAAGGGCTTCGTCGCCAACATCTCGGTGCTGCTGGGCATCGTGATCGGCGCTGTCGTCGCCTCGGTCACCGGGCTCATGACTTACGAGAAGGTGGGCAAGGCCGCCTGGGTAGACATCGTGCTGCCCTTCCACTTCGGCATGCCGCAGTTCGACCCCATCCTGATCCTCACGATGACGCTCATCATGATCGTGGTCATGATCGAATCGACCGGCATGTTCCTCGCGCTCGGCGAAATGACCGACCGCAGGATCAGCCAGAAGGACCTGGCGCGCGGCCTGCGCACCGACGGCCTGGGCACGCTGATCGGCGGCATCTTCAACACCTTCCCGTACACCAGCTTCTCGCAGAACGTGGGCCTGGTGGCCGTCACGGGCATCAAGAGCCGCTACGTGTGCGTGGCCGGCGGCATCATCCTGATCGTGCTGGGCCTGCTGCCGAAGATGGCGGCGCTGGTCGAGTCGCTGCCCACGGTGGTGCTCGGCGGTGCCGGCCTCGTGATGTTCGGCATGGTGGCCGCCACGGGCATCCGCATCCTCTCGGGCGTGGACTTCAAGAACAACCGGCACAACGCGATGATCGTGGCGGTGTCGATCGGCATCGGCATGATTCCGCTGATCGCTCCCAACTTCAAGCAATGGATGCCGCACGCCATCCACTCGCTGATCGAGTCGGGCATCCTGCTGGCGTCGATTGCGGCAGTGCTGCTGAACCTGTTCCTCAACGGCGCGAAGCAGGACGATCAGGCGATCATCGCGGCTGCGAAGCACGCGGACGCGCACTGATACTGCAAGAGAGAGGAGTGGAAGCAGGCTGCCGCTTCCCTGCGCTCAGATCATCGCGAGCGGCGTCTTCCGTCGCGGCGGCGGATGCAGGCGATCCAGTTCGGCAAGGGTCGCCGCATCGAGCCGCAGATCGGCAGCAGCCAGGTTCTCCTTCAGGTGCGCGCTGCGCACCGCCTTCGGAATGGCAGCCACGCCGGGCCGCGCGATCACGGCGGCCAATGCGAGCTGCGCGGCAGTCACGCCAAGCCTGGCAGCAAGTTCGGCCAGCCCGTCGTCCTCCGCCAGCGCCCCCTGGTCGATGGGGCTGTAGGCCATCAGCGGCATGCCGCGCTCGCGCTGCCAGGGCAGCAGGCTGAACTCGGGTCCGCGTTCACCCAGCGACAGGTACACCTGGTTGGCCGCGCAGCCGGGGCCGTCGCCGGTCGCCTCCACCAGTTCTTCCATGTCGTCGGTGTCGAAGTTGCTCACGCCCCAGTGGGCGATGCGCCCATCCGCCACCAGCGAGTGCATCGCCGCCACCGTCTCGCGCAGCGGGTGGCTGCCGCGCCAGTGCAGCAGGTAGAGGTCGATGGCGTCTAGCCCCAGCCGCTTCAGGCTGCGCTCGCAGGCATCGCGCGTGCCACGCCGGCTGGCGTTGTGCGGATAGACCTTGCTGACGATGAAGAGCTCCTCGCGCCGCACGTCGTTCGCGCGCAGGGCTTCGCCGATCGCCTGGCCGAGCACGGTCTCGGCCCCGCCCTCGCCGTACATCTCGGCGGTGTCGATGAGCCGATAGCCCAGCGCGATGGCTTCGCGCACGGCCTTGACCTCGTCGGCGCGGCGCTTCGCGTCTTCGCCCATGCGCCATGTGCCCAGGCCGAGTACCGGCATCTCGCCGCCGGTGGGGAGTGGAAGTGTTCGCATCGGCCCATCCTAAGAGGGATGCGCCCGCTTGTCAGCCAGACGACGGCAGCCACACCGTTGCGCACAGGCCGCGTCCGCCATCGCCGTCTGACAACGCGATGCGGCCACCGTGTTTTTCCAGCACCGACCTGACGATGGCCAGCCCCAGCCCGCTGCCGGACTGCGTCTGGTCCGGGTTGCGGAAGAAGCGGTCGAATACCCGCTCGCGCAGCGCGGGCGGGATGCCCGGCCCCTGGTCGGTCACCTGCAGGACGGCTTCCGATGCCTCGCGCCCAACGCGCACCTCGACCGTGCCCCCATCGGGGCTGTACTTGATGGCGTTTTCCACGAGGTTGCTCACCATCGATATGAGGCTCTCGCGCTCGCCATGCACCGGCACCGGCGCTGCCTCGTCGTGCGCGAACTCCAGCGCGATGCCGCGCGCCCGCGCGAGCGAATCGACGAGCCGGATGCGGTCCTGCACCAGTTCGTCGAAGGCCAGGGTCGCGGGCATGGCGTCCCGCGGCATCTCGTCGCTGCGCATCAACTGCTGCAGCTGGCCTACCAGCCGCGCAGCGCGATCGTTGCTTCGCAGCACGTTGGCCATGAGTTCGCGCTGGCCGGCATCGGCGGTCTGCGCCTTCAGCGCCTCGACGTTCACGCGCATCGCATAGAGCGGCGTGCGCAGCTCGTTCGCCGCGTCCGCGATCAGCCCGCGCTCGCGCGACGCACGGTCGCGCACGCTGCGCAGCAGGCCGTTGATGCCGTTCACAAGCGGCTGCAACTCCTTGTGCGGCGGCTCGAAGCTCAGTGGGGAAAGATCGGCCGGGCCGCGCTCCGCGGTCTCCTTGGTCACCTGCCGCCACGGGCGCAGCGCAAGCATCACCGAAAGCCAGGCGGGAAAGACGATGAAAGGCAGGCTGATAGCCAGCGGCAGCAGGTAGTAGCTGCGGTGCTCGATGGTGAAGTTCAGGCGCAGCACGTCGGGCTCGGCCAGCAGCACGCGCGTGTCCAGCAGCGGTGAGGTCATCGAGCGGGCGCGCCACACGCGCTCGCCGGCACGCACCTGCTCCACCCGCCCGGGCATCTGCGTGTGCATGAGCGGCGCGCTCGGCGTGGAGTTGTAGATGAGCCGGCCCTGCTGCCACACCTGCAGCACGGGCGCCCGGTCCTGATCGGATTTGAAGTCGCTCGAAGTCTCCTGCAGCGCCATGTCGAAGGCCTTGAGCGTCTGCTGCTGCCGCGCGGGGTCGAAGGCGAGGTTCTGCGCGCAGGCCATGATGCTCTGGAAGACCCTGTCGTAGCGCACCAGCTCCGGCAGGCGGTTGGAGTCGTAGAAGAAGAACGCCAGCGTGGCGCTCCACAACAGCCCCGCCACCGCGATCTGCGCGAACAGCAGCCGACGCACCAGCGAGGGCTGGAGCCACCGTCGGATGCGGCCTGCGATCGCCTTCGCGGCAACGGACAAGAAGTTCATGGATCTCCTGGCGAGCGGCCTCTGCGGAACGCCTCGCGAGCGCGCGGAGTATCCGGCAGGGTCGCGCTGCCTGCTTCAGAAAGCCTTCATGCAGGAGGCCCAGGAGCCTTCGAGCGGCAGCCATCGGAGGCTTCCGCCTTCTAATTATTCGAATTCGAAGCCGGTTTCGCGACGCACGATTTACCCTTCCTCATAGGGAAACGCGTCGGCATGGCCTTCTTATTTTGTCAAGTCGAACTGGGTGCGAACCCCCTGCGCAGGCCCGTTTCTCGCTTCTAGAATTTTTTCGAAAACCCGCGTCACGAGCGCCGGTGTCCCCCGAAACGAACGAACTTTGAACAGGTTGAGTCAATGCAGAAAAAGCACAGGATTGCAGTCATTCCCGGAGACGGCATCGGCGTCGAGGTCATGCCCGAAGGGTTGCGCGTGCTCGACGCGGTCGGCCGCCGCTTCGGCATCGGCTTCTCCTACGACCACTTCGACTGGGGCTCCGACCACTACGTGCGCACCGGCCTGATGATGCCGGCCGACTGGGCCGACAAGATCCAGGGCCACGACGCCATCTACTTCGGTGCAGTGGGCGCGCCCGACAAGGTGCCCGATCACATCGCCGTGTGGGGCCTGCTGATCAAGATCCGCCGCGACTTCGACCAGTACGTCAACCTGCGCCCGGTGCGCCTGATGCCCGGCGTGCCCGGCCCGCTGGCGCACCGCAAGCCCGGCGACATCGACTTCCTGGTGGTGCGCGAGAACACCGAGGGCGAATACACCTCCGTGGGCGGCCGCCTGTTCGAAGGCACGCCACGCGAGATGGCGATCCAGGAAGCGGTCTTCACCCGCACCGGCGTGGACCGCATCATCGACTACGCATTCCAGCTCGCCAACCGCCGCAAGCGCAAGAGCCTGACGGCCGCGACCAAGTCGAACGGCATCTCTATCACCATGCCCTACTGGGACGAGCGCCTGGCCGAGATCGCCAAGCGCTACCCGGAGGTGGCGACGAACAAGTTCCACATCGACATCCTGTGCGCGCATTTCGTGCAGCACCCCGACTGGTTCGACGTGGTCGTGGCCTCCAACCTCTTCGGCGACATCCTGTCCGACCTGGGCCCGGCCTGCACCGGCACCATCGGCATCGCGCCGTCGGCCAACCTCAACCCCGAACGCAAGTTTCCGTCGCTGTTCGAGCCGGTGCACGGCTCGGCGCCAGACATCGCGGGCAAGGGCATCGCCAACCCGATCGGCCAGATCTGGTCGGCCGCGCTGATGCTCGACCACCTCGGCGGCGACGATCCCGTCTACGCGCAGGCTTCCGCCGCCGTGCTCTCGGCCATCGAGACCGTGCTGAGCGACGGACCGCGCACCCGCGACATGGGTGGCACGGCCAACACGGTGGACGTGGGCCGCGCGATCGCCGAATGCATCTCGGCAGCATGACGCCCTGCCTTTCCCTTCGTGATCTGAGAGGCTGAGATGGGCCTGTTCCTGCTCAAGCGCACGCTGACGCTGATCGGCACCCTGATCGGCGCCTCGGTCATCGTCTTCCTCGTGCTCGAGATCCTGCCCGGCAACGCCGCGCAGATGCTCATGGGCCCCGACGCCTCGCCCGAGGCCGTCGCCGCCCTGGCCA
>Ga0209256_1000154_pt1 | contig 144509 bp, 119 predicted proteins | sample AraplaCol_mCL_r2_2_FD_184270 | JGI IMG/M metagenome (GOLD analysis project Ga0209256, IMG submission 184270) | Arabidopsis root microbial communities from North Carolina, USA - plate scrape MF_Col_mCL_r2 (SPAdes) (version 3) | ecosystem: Host-associated > Plants > Roots > Endosphere | place... | reverse complement strand
AAGTTCTACGCCTGCTCCATGCTGCCCTACCCGAGCGGCAAGCTGCACATGGGCCATGTCCGCAACTACACGATCAACGACATGTTGACGCGTCAGCTGCGCATGAAGGGCTACAACGTGCTGATGCCGATGGGCTGGGACGCCTTCGGCCTGCCCGCGGAGAACGCGGCGATGAAGAACAAGGTGCCGCCGGCCGCGTGGACCTACGACAACATCGCCTACATGAAGTCGCAGATGCAGGCGATGGGCCTGGCGATCGACTGGTCGCGCGAGATCGCCACCTGCAAGCCGGACTACTACCGCTGGAACCAGTGGCTGTTCCTGAAGATGCTGGAAGCCGGCATCGCCGAGCGGCGCACGCAGGTCGTGAACTGGGACCCGGTCGACCAGACCGTGCTGGCCAACGAGCAGGTGATCGACGGCAAGGGCTGGCGCTCGGGCGCGACGGTCGAGAAGCGCGAGATCCCCGGCTACTACCTCAAGATCACCGACTACGCCGAGGAGCTGCTGGCCGCGGTCGCCGATCCGTCGGACAAGAACTTCCTGTCGGGCTGGCCCGAGCGGGTGCGCCTGATGCAGGAGAACTGGATCGGCAAGAGCGAGGGCCTGCGCTTCGCCTTCCCGCATGCGATCCAGGGCGAGGACGGCCAGCCCATCCAGGACGGGCTGCTGTACGTCTTCACGACGCGCGCCGACACCATCATGGGCGTGACCTTCTGCGCCGTGGCGCCGGAGCATCCGCTGGCCGCGCACGCCGCGAAGACGAATCCCGCGCTGGCCGCCTTCATCGAGGAATGCAAGCAGGGCGGCACAACCGAGGCCGAGCTGGCCACGCAGGACAAGAAGGGCCTGGCGACCGGCCTGTTCGTGACGCACCCGCTGACCGGCGAACAGGTCGAGGTCTGGGTCGGCAACTACGTGCTGATGAGCTACGGCGACGGCGCCGTGATGGGCGTGCCGGCGCATGACGAGCGCGACTTCGCGTTCGCGAAGAAGTACGGCATCGCGATCAAGCAGGTCGTCGCCGTCGAGGGCGAGACCTACTCGACCGACGCCTGGGCCGAATGGTACGGCGACAAGCAGCGCGGCACCTGCATCAACTCCGGCGCGCTGGACGGCCTGACGCACAAGCAGGCGGTGGACAAGGTGGCCGAACTCGTCGGCACCAAGGGCCTGGGCGAGAAGAAGACGACCTGGCGCCTGCGCGACTGGGGCGTGAGCCGCCAGCGTTACTGGGGCACGCCCATCCCCATCATCCATTGCGACAGCTGCGGCCCGGTGCCGGTGCCGGAAAAGGACCTGCCCGTCGTGCTGCCGGAGGACTGCATCCCCGACGGCAGCGGCAATCCGCTGAACAAGCGCGCGGACTTCCTGAACTGCAGCTGCCCGAAGTGCGGCGCCGCCGCCAAGCGCGAGACGGACACGATGGACACCTTCGTGGACAGCTCGTGGTACTTCATGCGCTATTGCGATGCGACCAATCCCGAGCAGATGGTCGCGAACGGCACCGACTACTGGATGCCGATGGACCAGTACATCGGCGGCATCGAACACGCGATCCTGCACCTGCTGTACGCGCGCTTCTGGACCAAGGTCATGCGCGACCTGAAGCTCATCAAGTTCAACGAGCCGTTCACCAACCTGCTGACGCAGGGCATGGTGCTCAAGGGCGCCTTCTTCCGCAAGCCGGAAGACGCCGGCAAGCACTACTACTGGGAGCACGAGGTCGACGTCATCCGCAACGAGCATGGCCTGCCCACCGGCGGCACGCTGAAGGCCGACGGCCTCCCGCTCGAGTACGAGATGACGACGATGTCGAAGTCGAAGAACAACGGCGTGGACCCGCAGGCGCTGATCGACGAATACGGCGCCGACACCGCCCGCCTGTTCGTGATGTTCGCGTCCCCGCCCGAGCAGACGCTGGAGTGGAACGACGCCGGCGTCGAGGGCGCGCACCGCTTCCTGAAGCGGGTCTGGGGCTTCGGCGCGAAGCAGGCCGAGGCGATCAAGGCCGGCGGCGCCGATTTCGCCGCGCTGAACGACGAGGGCAAGGCGCTGCGCCGCGAGGTACACCTGGTGCTCAAGCAGGTCTCGTACGACTACGAGCGCATGCAATACAACACCGTCGTGTCGGGCGCGATGAAGCTGCTGAACGCGCTGGAAGGCTTCAAGGCCGAGGGCCAGTCGGCCGCGGTGCGGGAAGGCTTCTCGGTGCTGCTGCGCGTGATCTACCCCGCCTGCCCGCACATCGCGCATGCGCTGTGGACGGAACTGGGCTTCGCCGCCGAGCTGGGCGAGCTGCTGGACGCCCCCTGGCCGCAGGTCGACGAAGGCGCGCTGGTGCAGGACCAGATCGAGCTGATGCTGCAGGTCAACGGCAAGCTGCGCGGCTCGATCAAGGTCGCCGCGTCGGCCGACAAGGCGGCGATCGAGGCCGCCGCGCTGGCCAATCCCGAGTTCGAGAAGTTCGCCGAAGGCAGGACGCCCAAGAAGGTCGTCATCGTGCCGGGCCGCCTCGTCAACGTGGTGGTCTGACGCCATGAAGCGCCGCCACCTGCTGTCCTTCGCTTCCCTCGGCGCGCTGGGCGCCGCGGCCGGGCTCCCCGGCTGCGGTTTCGAACTGCGCAAGGAGCCGGTCTACCACTTCAAGACGCTGGCGCTGACCGGCTTCGTGCCGCACTCGCCGCTGGCGCAGGAGCTGCGCCGCCAAGTGCAGCGCAGCACGGTGCGCCTGGTCGAGGACCCCAACCGCGCCGACGTCATCATCGACGCCGAGCGCGAGGTGCGCGACAAGACCTCGGTGGCGACGACCGCCGCGGGGCAGATCACGGAATGGCAGCTGCGGCTGTCGCTGGACTACTCGCTGCGCACCGCCGGCGGGGACATCCTGCTGCCGCGCACCGAGCTGCGCCTGACCCGCGACATGAACTACAGCGAAAGCGCGGCGCTGGCCAAGGAGCAGGAAGAGGCCTCGCTGCAGAAGGCGATGCAGGTGGAGGCCGTCGGCCTGCTGCTGCGCCGCCTGGCGGCGGTCCACCTGCCCAGCTGAACGCCGACGGGACGCGCGGATGCAGATCAAGGGCGAGGCGCTGGCCGGCCAGTTGGCCAAGGGGCTCAAGCCGGTGTACGTGGTGCACGGCGACGAACCGCTGCTGGCGCAGGAAGCCGCCGACGCGCTGCGCGCCGAGGCCCGCCGGCAGGGCTACAGCGAGCGCCAGGTGTTCACCGTCAGCGGCGCCTACTTCGACTGGGCGCCGGTGATCGCGGCTTCACAGGCGATGAGCCTGTTCGCCGACAAGCAGCTGATCGAGATCCGCATTCCCACCGGCAAGCCGGGCAAGGACGGCTCCGAAGCCCTGCAGCGCTACGTCGACGGCCTGCCGCCCGACGTGCTGACGCTGGTGACGCTGCCGCGGCTGGACAAGACGCAGCTGAGCAGTGCCTGGTTCACCGCGCTGGACGCGGCCGGCGTGTCGGTGAAGGTCGATCCGGTCGAACGGCGCGAGCTGCCGGCCTGGATCGCCCGGCGCCTGCAGCAGCAGGGCCAGTCGGTGGCCTCCGGGGCGCAGGGCCAGCAGGCCCTGGAGTTCTTCGCCGACCGGGTCGAGGGCAACCTGCTCGCCGCCCACCAGGAGCTGCAGAAGCTCGCGCTGCTGCACCCGCCGGGCGAGCTCAGCCTGCAGCAGATCGAGGCGGCGGTGCTGGACGTGGCGCGCTTCGACGTCTTCAAGCTCAGCGAGGCGCTGCTGGGCGGCAAGGTCGGCCGCGTGCTGCGCATGCTCGAGGGCCTGAAGGCCGAAGGCGAGGCGGCGGTGCTGGTGCACTGGACGATGGCCGAGGACATCCGCGGCCTGAAGCGGGTCCATGACGCGGTGGCGGCGGGCAAGCCGCTGCCGATGGCGCTGCGCGAATCCCGCATCTGGGGACCGAAGGAGCGCCTGTTCGAGCGCATCGTGCCGCAGCTGCATGGCGCGGCGCTGACCCGGCTGGTGGTGGCCGCCCAGATCTGCGACGGCATCGTCAAGGGGCTGCGCCACCCCGAATGGCCCACCGATCCGTGGGAGGCGCTGGGGCGCCTGGCCCTCATGTTGGAGCAAGCCCTGCGTCCGCCGGCGCAGAAAAACCGCTATGGTTGACGGCATCTCGTCCACCTGACGTCGCCGATGCGCCTGCTCCGCTCCGCAGCCCTGTCGACCGGCCGATCCGGTACCGTCGCTTGCCGCCCGTCCCCTGACGGCACGGGAACGCCGGGCGCGCGGAGCGCCTCGCCGCGGCAGGCGGGGACATCAGTGCCGGGACGGCTCGCCGCCCTGGCGATCGCGCTGGGCAGCGCCGGCGCGAGCCAGGCCGCGGGCCAGGCCACGGATTGGACCCTCCAGGTGCGCGACGCCGCCGGCGCTTCGGTGCCGAACGCAGCGGTTGCCGTCGAGCTCAAGGGCCAGCCCGCCCGGCCGGCGACCGGCGCCGCGGCCACGATGGCCCAGCGCGATCGCCAGTTCCAACCCCAGTTGCTGGTGGTGCAGACCGGCACCGCGGTGAACTTCCCCAACTTCGACACCGTCCGACACCACGTCTATTCGTTCTCCCCGACGAAGAAGTTCGAACTCAAGCTGTACTCGGGCACGCCGGCCGAGCCGGTGGTCTTCGACAAGCCCGGCGTCGCGCAGCTGGGCTGCAACATCCACGACCGGATGAGCGCCCACATCGTCGTCGTCGACACGCCGCTGTTCGGCATCACCGACGCCAAGGGCGAGGTGACGCTGAACCTGCCGCCGGGCGAGCACCGCCTGCGGCTGTGGGCGACGCGCATGGGCAATGCCGCGCCGAGCGCCCAGCCGCTGGTGGTCGCCGCCGGCGCCGCGGGCGTGCTCAAGGTCGAGCTCAAGGACTGAGGCGCCCATGCGCTGGCCGGACTTCCTCAACCTGCGGCGGCTGGAGGGGCGCATCGTCGCGCTGTTCCTGGCGCTGCTGCTGGTCGTCCAGCTGCTGAACCTGGCGCTGATCAACGAAGGCATCGGCCGCAACGCGCGGGCTTCGGTGGCCGAGGAACTCGAGGCCGGCGAGCGCATCCTGGTCCAGCTGATCGAGGAGGACAACGAGCAGCGCGGCCTGGTGGCCGACCTGCTGCAGTCGGACTACGGCCTGCGCCAGCTGGTCGCGGCCGGCATCCAGGGCGAGGAACTGCGCGGGATGCTGCAGGACGTCTTCACCAACCTGAGCGCGCGGGGCGACGCGTCCTTCATCGGCTACGCGGACGACAGCTTCAAGCTGGTGACCGCGACCGACCCGATCGCCGCCAAGGTCGCGCCGCTGCTGCGCGGCGTCACGCGCCAGCAGCAGGGCCGCACGCAGAGCCAGCTCCTGCTGGTGGGCGGCAAGGCCTATCAGGTCGTGGTCGCGCGGATGCGGGCCGCCGGGCTGGGCGGCTGGATCTTCACCGGCTTCGAGATGAAGAGCGACCAGCTCCAGGAGCTCAAGCGCATCGTGCGCATCCAGGGCGTGCTGCTGGCGCAATCGGCGGCGGGGCAATGGCAGGTGCTGTCGACCGTGCTGGACACGACCGCCACGGCGCGCGCGGTGCAGGCGCTGCCCACCTTGAGCGCGACGGACCGCACGGTGCAGACCTTCCATCTGGAACTGGAAGGCGAGCAGTTCCAGGCCCGCCTGCAGCCGCTCGACCATGGCGGCGATACCGACAAATCGGTGGCGGTGCTGCTGCTGCGCTCGGTGGACGAGGCCCTCGCGCCTTACCGGCGGCTGCAATGGATGCTGCTTGGCCTGAGCGTCGCCGGGGTGCTGCTGTTCGCGATCGGGGCGGTGCTGACCGCCCGCCGCATCACCGGGCCGGTGAAGGCGCTGGCCAGCGAGGCGCACAGACTGGGCCAGGGCGACTATGCGCGGCCGGTCGAGCGGCCGTCCAGCGACGAGATCGGCGACCTGGCTGAAGCCTTCGAGGCGATGCGCCAGGGCATCCGGTCGCGCGAGGAGGAGGTGAACCGGCTCGCCTTCTGGGACCCGCTGACGGACCTGCCGAACCGGGAGCAGTTCCACCAGGCGCTGGCGCGGCGCATGGCCGAGAGCGAGGTGCGCTTCTCCCTGCTGATGCTGAACCTGGACCGCTTCAAGCATGTCAACGACGTGCTGGGGCGCGCCTTCGGCGACCGGCTGCTGCGCGCGGTGGCGGACCGGCTGCAGCATTTGCTGAAGGACGAGGTGCGGCTGACCGCGCGGGTCGGCGGGGACGAGTTCGTGCTGCTGATCGAGGGCGCCGGCGCGACGCGCGCGGAGGCGATCTGCAAGCGCATCCAGCGGGATTTCGAGCGCACGCTCAGCATCGACGACCAGACGGTGGACCTGTCGGCCGGGATGGGCGTGGCGCTGTATCCGCAGCACGGCCGCGATCCGATGCTGCTGCTCGCTCGGGCGGAGCTGGCGATGCATGCGGCCAAGCGCGGCCAGAGCGGCTGCGAGGTCTATGCGCCGAGCATGGACGCGGCCAGCCAGGAGTCGCTGTCGCTGCTCAGCGAGCTGCGCCACGCGATCGACGCGGGGGAACTGCGGCTGTTCCTGCAGCCCAAGGTGGACCTGCATGCGCAGAAGATCTCGGGCGCGGAGGCGCTGGTGCGCTGGCAGCATCCATCGCGCGGGCTGGTGCCGCCGATGGCCTTCATCCCCTTCGCCGAGCAGACCGGCTTCATCCGCCAGATCACCGCGTGGGTGCTGCAGGCCTCGGCGCAGGCCTGGATGAGCCTGCAGCGCGAGGGCCTGGCGCTGCCGATCAGCGTCAACCTGTCGACGCGCGACCTGATGGACCAGGACCTGCCGATCAAGGTGGCGGACCTGGTGGCCGGCGTGCCGCCGCCGGCCCTGTGCCTGGAGATCACCGAGTCCGCGATCATGGACGACCCGCAGCGTGCGCTGCAGACGCTGGAGCAACTGCACGCGCTGGGCTTCAAGCTGTCGATCGACGACTTCGGCACCGGCTACTCGTCGCTGGCCTACCTGAAGCAGTTGTCGGTCGACGAACTCAAGATCGACCGCAGCTTCGTGATGAACATGGAGCGCGACATCGACGACGCGAAGATCGTGCGCTCGACCATCGAGCTGGCGCACAACCTGGGCCTGTCGGTCGTGGCCGAAGGCCTGGAGACCGGCAAGCAATGGACGCTGCTGCAGACGCTGGGCTGCGACCAGGGCCAGGGGTATGCGCTGTCGCGACCGATGCCGGCCGAGCAGTTCGCGCAGTGGCTGCGCGACTGGCAGCCGCCGGACCTCGGCGATGCGCGCGCGAGCACGATCCTGGCCGGGCTGTGACGACGAGCCAGAGCGTCGGGTCGCTCAGGGGCTCGAGGCTTGATGTCCGGGCGGCTCGACCCCTCGAGCCAGGCGTTCAGGAGTCGCGATCCTCCAGCGCATCGCACAGCGCCTCCAGGCCCGCGCGCACCGTGCGCGCGCGAACTTCGTGGCGGTCGCCGGTGAAGTGCTCCTTCCACACACGGATCCTCGTGCGCCCATGCATCAGCGCCAGCCACACCGTGCCCACCGGCTTGCTTTCGGTCCCGCCGCCCGGCCCGGCCACGCCGGTCACCGCGATCGCCCAGTCGATCGGCGCATGCGCGACGAGGCCACGGGCCATCTGCTCCGCCACCTCGCCGCTGACCGCGCCGTGCAGGCCGATCAGCGCCGCCGGCACGCCCAGCAGCTCGGTCTTGGCCTCGTTGCTGTAGCTCACGACGCCGCGCTCGAACCATTGGCTCGATCCCGCCAGGCTGGTGCAGGCCGCGGCGATCAGCCCGCCGGTGCAGGACTCCGCGGTGCCCATGCGTTCCTTGCGCTGGATCAGCGCCAGCGCGATGCGCTCGATCAGTTCGGACTCGTCGGGAAACAGCATGGGGATCTCCTCGTCGATGGGTCTGGCATCCGTGGATGAAGGCGCGGCTCGCAGCGTCAATGCAGCAAGGCCCGCGCGCCGGCCAACACCACGAGCGTACATCCGGCGGCGACCAGATCGTCGAAGAGGATCCCGAAGCCTTGCCACACCGTCACCGGCTGCCCGGGCTCGATCTTGAAGAGACCGTCGGCCCAGCGCACCGGCCCGGGCTTGGCGGCGTCGAAGTAGCGGAACAGCGCGAAGGCGGCCAGTTGCCATCCGAAGCCCGCCGGCATCAACAGCCACAGCACGAGCCAGATCGCGATGATCTCGTCCCACACCACCGCCCCCGGGTCGCAGGTGCGCAGGTGCCGCGCCGTCACCGTTGCCGCCCACCAGCCGACCGGCAGGCTGACCGCGATCAGCACGGCCCACTGCGCCGGCGACAGCCACAGGTTCAGCACCGCGAACGCGGCCCAGCCCCACAGCGTGCCCACGGTGCCCGGCGCCTTCGGCGACAGGCCGCTGCCGAAGCCCATCGCGATCCAGTGGGCGGGGTGTCTCGCCATGAAGGCGAAGGTCGGTCGGACGGCGCTCATGACTTGAAGTGGTCGAAGCTGCGCGGCAGGTCCCCCACCGGATGCCCCATGCCGTCGACCACGCGCAGGCCGGGGGCCGACTCGATCCGTCCGATGCGGTAGACCGGCGTGCCGGCGGCGCGGCCCGCCTCCAGGACGCGCTGGCGCGCATCGGGCGGCGCGGTGAAGACGAGTTCGTAATCGTCGCCGCCGGTCAGCAGGCACAGCCGCTGGAGGTCCTCCGGCATCGCGCCGAACACCGCCGAGCGCGGCAGGTCCGCCAGGCGCAGCGTCGCGCCGACGTTGGAGCGCTGGAGCACGTGCCCCAGGTCGCCCGCCAGCCCGTCGGAGACGTCCACCGCGCTGGTCGCCAGGCCTCGCAGCGCCTTGCCCAGCGCCACGCGCGGCTCGGGCATCTCCATCCGCAGGCGGACTTCATCGAACTGCGCGGCGCTCAAGGACAGCGTGCCGCGGAACACCTCCAGCGCCAGCCGCGCATCGCCCAGGGTGCCGCTGACCCAGATGTCGTCGTCGACGCGCGCGCCCGAGCGCAGCAGCGCCTGGCCGGCGGGGACTTCGCCCATCGCGGTGATGTTGAGGTTGAGCGGCCCGGCCGTGGTGTCGCCGCCGGCCAGCACGATGCCCTGCGCATCGGCCAGCTCGAACAGCCCCTGCGCGAAACCGGCCAGGAAGGCCTCGTCGACGCGCGGCAGCGCCAGCGAGAGGAAGAAGGCCCGCGGCGTCGCGCCGCAGGCCGCCAGGTCGCTGAGATTGACCGCCAGCGCCTTGTGGCCGAGGCGCCGCGGCGAGACCGTCGACAGGAAATGCCGGCCCTCGACCAGCATGTCCGCCGTCACCAGCCATTGATGGCCAGGCGTCGGTGTCAGCAGCGCGCAGTCGTCGCCGATGCCCAGCGCCACCGCGCCGCCCTCGGTGCGGCCGGCGCGCGCGGCGCGGCCGAAGAAGCGGTCGATCAGGTCGAACTCGCCCAGCGGCCGCCCGTCCCGTCGCTCCCGCGAATCAGAAGAATCACCCATGGGCGGCATTGTCGCCGCGCAGCAGGTTGGACAACTCCACCGCGGACTTCACGTCCATCTTCTCGAACACCCGCGCGCGGTGGACCTCGACGGTGCGCACGCTGATGTTGAGCTGGTCCGCGATCAGCTTGTTGGGCAGGCCCTGCACCACCAGCTGCATGACCTCGCGCTCGCGCTCGGTCAGCTCGCCGACACGGTGTCCCAGCGCCGATTTCGCATCGCGCGCGACGATCGCCTCGGCGCTCTGCGCCAGCGCCTGTTCGACGCGGTCGACCAGCGCGTTGTCGGAGAAAGGCTTCTCGACGAAGTCGTAGGCGCCCTGCTTCACCGCCGCCACCGCCGTGGGCACGTCGCCATGACCGGTCAGGAAGATCACCGGCAGCGTGTCCAGCAGGCCGCGCTCAATGAGCCGCTCGAACAGCGCGAGCCCGCTCATGCCCGGCATGCGCACGTCCAGCAGCAGGCAGCTGGGCGCCGACGGCCAGTCGCGTCCGCCGCGGGGCAGGCCGTCGAGCAGCGACTCGAAGGCCTCGGCGCTGCCGAAGCCCTCGGACAGCAGCCGGCGCGAGCGCAACAACCAGGCCAGCGCATCGCGCACCACATCCTCGTCGTCGACGAGGTAGACCATCGGCAGGGACTGCGGCTTCATGCGGACGACTCTCCAGATCCAGTGACGGGCAACCGGTCGGCCCCGGTGCCGGGGGCCGCGCCAGGCGCATCCTCGCACGGCAGGCTGAAGCGGAACTCGGTGCCGGTCGGCGACGCGGGGGCGACGCGGCTCTCGAAGTCCATCGCGCCGCCGTGCTGTTCCACGACCGTGCGGCACAGGCTCAGGCCCAGGCCCATGCCCTCGGTGCGGGTCGTGAAGAAGGGCGTGAACAGCTGGCGCGCGACTTCCGCCGGAATGCCCGGCCCATGGTCGACCACCGCGAAGCTCAGCCAGCGCGGCTGCAGGCGCCGCACGCGCAGCACCAGCGCGCGGTCCGCCAGCGGCGTGGGACCGTCCATCGCCTGGATCGCGTTGCGGGTGAGGTTCAGCAGCACCTGCTCGACCATCGTGCGGTCGCAGCGCACCCGCGGCAGGCCCTTGGGCAGGTCCATCTCGATGCGGGCGCCGCTCTTGCGCGCCTGCAGCCGCACCAGCGGCAGCACCGCGTCGAGCAGCTGCTCGACATGGACCCACTCGCGCGCCGCCTCGCGCCGCCGCACGAAGTCGTGGACGCTCTTGATCACGCGGCCGGCCCGCTCGGCCTGCTCGGCGATGCGGGTCACGGCCTGCCGCACCATCGCCGGCGTCTGCGGATCGTCGGCCTCGCGCACCATCAGGTTGATCGACGCGGTCGCGTAGCTGGCGATCGCGGCCAGCGGCTGGTTCAGTTCGTGGCTCAGCAGCGAGGCCATCTCGCCGACCGTGGCCAGGCGCGCCGTCGCCTGCAGCCGGTCCGACTGCTGGCGCGACAGCTCCTCGACCTTGCGCTGCGCGCTCAGGTCCAGCACGGCGCTCATCCAGCCGGTCTGCTGGCCCTCGGCGTTGAGCAGCGGCGCCTCGTAGATCATCACCGGGAAGCGCTCGCCGGTGCTGCGCGCGAAGACCGTCTCGAAGCCCTCGCGCGGCGGCAGGCCGGCCTCCCATCTCGCCTCGCGGTCGTGATGGCGGCGCCAGTATTCCTCGATGAACTCGGGCGGCCAGTACGGCGGCGCCTGCGGCGGGCGGCCGGTGCCGACCAGCTCTTCCGCGGCGTAACCGACCATCGCGCAGAACGCCGGGTTGACGTAGCTGATGTTGCCGTCCAGGTCGCGCGCGCGCAGGCCGGTGATCAGCGAGTTCTCCATCGCCTGCCGGAACGCGAGCGACTCGGCCAGCGCGTGCTCCGCCTGCGCGCGCTTGCGCGTGTCGCGCGCCAGCACGATGACCAGCGCGAACAGCGCCAGCGACAGGCCGATCACCAGCGCCGTCGCCAGGTTGGGGATCAGCTGCGGCCGGCCGGTCGCGTTGTCCACGCGCAGCTGCAGGCTCAGGCCGGGCAGGTCGAGCAGGCGCTCGGACAGGTAGAAGCCGCTGCCGCGCGTCAGGCCGGTGCGCGCGAGCCGCGTGCCGTCGCCCTCGACGAAGGACATCTCGAAGCGGCGCGCCTGCTCCTGCGAGACCGATTCCTCCAGCAGCGGCCGCAGCCCCATGGTCGCCACGACGTAGGAGCGCGGCTCGCCGGCGCGCACCCGCGGCAGGCACAGGTCGGCGACTTCCATGCCGTCGCCGCCCGGGCCCGGCACGAAGTACGAGCGCGAGAACAGCGGCGTGCCCTGGCGCAGCGCGGCGATGCAGGCGAGCTCGGTCTCGATCTGGAGCTGCTCGCGCGACAGGGTCGAGAACAGCGGCGGCGCATAGGGCGTGTCGACCGCGCGGCGCACCTGCCGCTGCTCGTCGCGCAGCTCGATGCGCAGCAGCACCCGCGTCTGCCGCAGCTGCGCGGCGGCGTTGCCGCGCCAGTCGTCGTCCTCGGCCCACATCAGGCCCTGCAGTCCCTGCAGGTCACGCCCGATCAGCTGCTTGGCGCGCGCGGTCACCTCGGCGGCGGCGAGATCGGAGGCCTCCTGCGCGCGCGCGGCCTCGTGGCTCAGCGTCAGCGTCAGCAGCAGCGACTGCGCGATCAGCAGCAGTCCCACCAGCGTGCCCCACAGCAGCGCACGCCGCCAGCGCCGCGGCCGGGTGCCACGTGCCAGGGGGGTGGAAGGGGCGGACAGCATGATGGTGGGCGAAGGCAAGCAGGGACCGCGGCGCGGCTGAAGGGGGCGTCGGGACGCGCCGCGAAGGACTTTGGAGTGCCTTGAAAGGACCTTGAAAGCCAGGTCCGGACGAGGGCCTCGCGCGCGTGCGGGGCAGGCAGTATGGCGCTCGCGCGGGCGCTCCGGATGCGCAGTTTCGCGTATGCCCCTGCGGCCCGGGCGACATGCAGCATACGCATAGTCCGCACTGTCGCCGCCGGGTCGGACTCCTACAATCGCCGACCCGGCCCACGACGGCGGACCGGTTTCAACCAGAAGAGTCCCCCATGTCCACGTCCGAAGAAAAACGCGCTCAGCTGCGCCAGGCCGCTCTCGAATATCACGAGTTCCCGACCCCCGGGAAGATCGCCATCGCCGCCACCAAGCAGCTGATCAACCAGCGTGACCTGGCGCTGGCCTACTCGCCGGGCGTGGCCGCCGCGTGCGAGGAAATCGTCGCCGACCCGGCCAACGCCTTCCGCTACACCTCGCGCGGCAACCTGGTGGCCGTGATCTCCAACGGCACCGCCGTGCTCGGCCTGGGCGACATCGGCCCGCTGGCCTCCAAGCCGGTGATGGAGGGCAAGGGCGTCCTGTTCAAGAAATTCGCCGGCATCGACGTCTTCGACCTCGAGATCGACGAGAAGCACGACCTGGACAAGCTGGTCGACGTGATCGCCGCGCTGGAGCCGACCTTCGGCGGCATCAACCTCGAGGACATCAAGGCGCCGGACTGCTTCTACGTCGAGCGCGAACTGCGCAAGCGGATGAAGATCCCCGTCTTCCACGACGACCAGCACGGCACCGCCATCGTCGTGGCCGCCGGCCTGCTCAACGGCCTGAAGGTCGCGGGCAAGGACATCCGCTCGGTGAAGCTGGTCACCTCGGGCGCCGGCGCCGCCGCCCTCGCCTGCCTGAACCTGCTGATCAAGCTCGGCCTGCCGCGCGAGAACATCTGGGTGACCGACCTGGCCGGCGTCGTCTACGAAGGCCGCGCCGAACTGATGGACCCGGACAAGGCCGTCTACGCGCAGAAGACCGAGCTGCGCAGCCTGCGCGAGGTCATCGCCGGCGCGGACGTGTTCCTGGGCCTGTCGGCCGGCGGCGTGCTCAAGCAGGACATGGTCGCGTCGATGGCGGCCAAGCCCATCATCTTCGCGCTGGCCAATCCGAATCCGGAGATCCAGCCCGAGGACGTGCACGCGATCCGCGACGACGCGCTGATGGCCACCGGCCGCACCGACTATCCGAACCAGGTCAACAACGTCCTGTGCTTCCCCTACATCTTCCGCGGGGCCCTGGACTGCGGCGCGACGACGATCAATGACGAGATGGAGATCGCCGCCGTCCACGCGATCGCCGAGCTGGCGCAGGCCGAGCAGAGCGAGGTCGTCGCCGCCGCCTACGCCGGCGCCAACCTCAGCTTCGGCCCCGAGTACCTGATCCCCAAGCCCTTCGACCCGCGCCTGATGATGAAGATCGCCCCGGCCGTCGCGAAGGCGGCCGAGGCCTCCGGCGTGGCGCTGCGTCCGATCCAGGACATGCCGGCCTACCTGGAGAAGCTGCAGAGCTTCGTCTACGCCTCCGGCACGACGATGAAGCCGATCTTCCAGATCGCGAAGAAGGCGCAGCACAAGCGCGTCGCCTACGCCGAAGGCGAGGAGGAGCGCGTGCTGCGCGCGGTGCAGGTGGTCGTCGACGAAGGCATCGCCCGCCCGACGCTGATCGGCCGCCCGCAGGTGATCGCCCAGCGCTGCGAGCGCTTCGGCCTGCGCCTGCAGGAGGGCCGCGACTACGACGTGGTGAACACCGAGTTCGACCACCGCTATCGCGACTACTGGCAGACCTACCTCGCGATGACCGAGCGCAAGGGCGTCACGCAGCAGCTCGCCAAGATCGAGATGCGCCGCCGCCTGACGCTGATCGGCGCGATGATGCTGCACAAGGGCGAGGTCGACGGGATGCTCTGCGGCACCTGGAGCAACACCGCGATGCACCTGCAGTACATCGACCAGGTCATCGGCAAGCGCCCCGGCGTCAAGAACTTCGCCTGCATGAACGGCCTGATCCTGCCGGGCCGCCAGGTCATGCTGGTCGACACCCACGTCAACTACGACCCGACCGCCGAGCAGATCGCCGAGATCACCGTGATGGCGGCCGAGGAAATGATGCGCTTCGGCCTGCGCCCGAAGGCGGCGCTGCTGTCGCACAGCAATTTCGGCTCGAGCAACTGCCCGTCCGCGGTCAAGATGCGCGACGCGCTGGCGCTGATCAAGGACAACGCGCCCTGGCTGGAAGCCGACGGCGAAATGCACGGCGATGCCGCGCTGGACCCGCATTACCGCGAGCAGCTGGTCTCCAACAGCACCCTGACCGGCGAGGCCAACCTGCTGGTCATGCCCAACATCGACGCGGCCAACATCAGCTACAACCTGCTGAAGACGGCGGCTGGCGGCGGCATCGCCATCGGGCCGGTCCTGCTGGGCGCGGCCAAGCCGGTCCACGTGCTGACCCCGTCGGCGACCGTTCGCCGCATCGTGAACATGACGGCGCTGACCGTCGCGGACGCGAACGCGGCCCGCTGAGCGAGCGGCGATTCCGGGGCCGGACCGGCCCTGGTATCGCTCATCCAAGCTGCTGGAGGGCCTTTAATCCCGACCTCCGGTCCGGCCTATAGAAAAAGTTTGTAGTGGCTCACCAGTCAATTTCCACTGGATGACTACTCACGTTTATGGGTGTTTGGGCGAATGTGTGCGCATGCTAACAATGCCGCTTTTTAAGGCATTGTGGTAGCCCCCGGCTTGAGCATTCGAGGCCCTTTCTGTACCATCTTGGTTTCAGAGTTCAGGGTTAACCCTCGCTGGCTCAGCCCTCCCCCACCGACGATCACAGGCCCCGCGGGCGCTGTTCCGGTGCACGGCCCCACCCAGACATGAGCTCGGATACCCCATCTAGGAGGAACGCGACAATGCTTTTGCAGACAGTCCGTCCCAACATCGTGCAGGCGATCAGAGCCTACCGGGTCGAGGACTTGATGCAGGCCGCGCAGGACGCCGGCCAACATTTCCTGTACGCCAACCTGTCTCCGGCCGAGACCAAACAGGACGTGCTGGAACTGATTGCCAGCAACTTCCTGTTCCCGGCGCACTTCGGCAAGAACATGGAAGCGCTGTACGACTGCATGACCAATCTGGTCCACAAGTCGGGCACGCAACCAGGGTTCGTCGTGGTGTTGGACCAGTTGCCCGATCACGCGAAATTCGATCGGGAGGCACGCGAGCAGTTGCTCGATGTCTTCCGCGAGGCGGCCGACTTCTGGGCCGAGCGGAAGATCTCCTTCAGGTGTTTCTATTCTTTTCAGTAGCCCGCTCCCAAGAATCAGGGTCATGGGAGCGGGCGACTGAGGTGGCCCCCGAAGCGAAGCCGGTGCTCAAGAGCACCAAGACCAATCCGAACCCCAACTTCGGCATGAACATGCCGATGATGTGCAGCGCGTTCGACACGTCGATGTGGCTCAGCGCCGCTTGATGGACTGAAGCGCCGGTTCTGCGCACAAGGCCTTCCGGCAACGGAAGGCCTTTTTCATTGGGCGTCGCCGGCTCCTGCGCGCGCTGGCAGCCGCTCAGCCCTGGACCGCCTGCGCCAGCGCGACGAACTCGGCCACCGGCACTTCCTCGGCACGGCGCTGCAGGTCAAAGGTCCCGCCGAAGCCGCGAGCCTCCAGCCACTTCCCCAGCGAGTGCCGCAGCAACTTGCGGCGCTGGGAGAACGCCGAGGCCACCAGCTCGCTGAGCAGCGCCTCGTCGATGCGGGCGGGCGCCGACAGCGGCACCATGCGCACGATCGCCGAATCGACCCGCGGCGGCGGATCGAAGGCTTCCGGCGGCACGTCGAACAGCGCCTCGACGTCGTACCGCCATTGCAGCATCACGCTCAGCCGGCCGTAGTCCTTGCCGCCGGGCCCGGCGGCCATGCGGTCCACGACCTCCTTCTGCAGCATGAAGGTCTGGTCCACCACATGGTCCACCACGCCGAGCAGGTGGAAGAGGATCGGCGAAGAGATGTTGTAGGGCAGGTTTCCGACGACCTTCAGCTTGCGGCCCCGTTCCGCGGCCAGCGCCGCGAAGTCCACCTTCAGCACGTCGGACTCGATGACGGTCACATCGCCGCGCTTGCGCATGCGCGCGGCCAGGTCGCGGTCCAGCTCGATCACGGTGAGCGGCTGGCTCGAGGCTGGCAGGCGCTGCAGCAGTGGCAGCGTCATGGCGCCCAGCCCGGGACCGATCTCGACCATCGCCTGGTCCTCGCCCGGGCCGATGGCGTCAATGATGCCGTCGATGATGGCCTTGTCGGTCAGGAAGTGCTGGCCGAAGCGCTTGCGCGCGACATGTCCCATGAACTCAGTCCCGGCCGCTCAGTCCAGCCACTCGCGCGTCTCGATGAAGGCGCGGGCGCGCATTTCCTTCATCCAGTCGTTGTACGCGTCGTCGTACTTGCGCTCGCGCAGCGCGTTGCGCGCCTGTTCGCGCAGCTGCTTGTTGTCGAGCACCACGTCGCGGCGCTCCATCACCTGGATCAAGTGGATACCGAAGCGCGACGGCACCGGGTCCGAGATGCCCTTGAGCGGCAACGCATCCATGGCCTGCTCGAACTCGGGCACGAAACCACCCGGCGACACCCAGCCCAGGTCCCCGCCTTCCTGCGCGCTGCCGTCTTCCGAGTTGGCTCTGGCCAGTTGCTCGAAGGTGGCGCGGCCGGACTCGATCGCGCGCTTGAACTCGACCAGCCGGCGCGTGGCCTGCTCCGGCGTCAGCTGCTCGGACGGGCGCAGCAGGATGTGACGCGCGCGCGTCTGCACGACCACGTTGATCGAGGCCTTGCCGGTCTGGCGCTCGATCAGCTTCATCACATGGAAACCGGCCTCGGAGCGCAGCAGTTCGGGGCGCACCTCGCCGGGCTGCAGGTCCTTGACCGCATCGACGAAGACGTCCGGCAGCTTGTCCGCCGCCCGCAGGCCGATCTCGCCGCCGCGGTTCTTGTTGGCGTCCTCCGACAGCTCGCGGGCGACCTTGGCGAAGTCCTCGCCCGCCTTCACCCGCGCCAGCGCCGATTCGGCGCGCGCCTTGCGCTCAGCCAGCACGACCGGGCCGGCGCCTTCGGGCACCGGCACCAGGATCTGCGCCACGTTCAGCTGCGCGCGGCCCTGCAACGCGGCCTGGCGCTCGTCCAGGTACTTGTCGATGTCGCCGTCGGTAACGCGGATGCGGCCCTGCACCTCGCGTTCGCGCACGCGCTCGCTCAGCATCTGGTCGCGCAGGTTCTCGCGGAAGCGCTTGAAGTCGATGCCTTCGGCGGCCAGGCGCTGGCGGAGCTCCGGCATCGTCAGCTTGTTCTGCGTGGCCACGTTCGCGACGACCCGGTCCAGCTCCGGCTCGTCGACCCGGGGACCGTTCTCGCGCGCGTAGGTGACGACCACGCGCTCGTCGATCAGGCTGTCCAGGGCCTGCTTGTGCAGCAGCTCGTTGGTCACGTTCTGGCCGCGCTGGCGGGCTTCCTCGCGCATGCGCTCGGTGCGCTGGATCACTTCCGACGCCGCCACGATGTCGGTGTTGACGATCGCAGCGATGTAGTCACCGGGCTTGAGCTGGCGCTGTTCGACGACCGGGCGATTGGGCGTCGCGGCGGCCGCCGATGCGGCCGATGCGGCCGGGGCGGGGGCGGCTGGCCGCGTCTGCGCCGAGGATGCCGAGCCGGCCAGGGCGGCGGTCAGGGACAGGAGCGTGGCCGCCACAGGCTTGAGATGTCGCATCGAACGCAGTTCAGTCATAAGTGCCAAAAGCCGACCGCTCGGAGCTGAGCGACCGGTAACCCGGAATATTGTCTCTCAACACCTTCAGGGCATTGGAGCCCAGCGGCGACAGGCCGACCAGCTCCAGCTGCAGGATCAGCCGGGTATTGGTTTCCGCGCGGCCGGTGGCCTGGCGCTCGGCACCGACACGCAGGATCCAGCAGCCCGAGTCGTATTCGGCGCCGATGACGGAATCGGTGAAGCGCTTGTCGCGCATGCTGTACTGCAGGCGGCCCGCGCCGTACCAGGCGCCGGCGCAGCCCGGTCCGCCCGCCACCGACTTGCGGTCCGGTCCGAACAGCGGCCACTGCCAGGCCAGCTCGACCTGCTCGCTCTGGCCGCGCGCCAGCCGGTAGGACGCGCTGACGGTGCGGAACGGCCCCGGCGAATAGCGCAGCCGCAGCACCGTCCGCTCGACCTTGCCGTCGGACGAGTTCAGCTGCAGCGTGCTGTCGGTCCACCAGGCCTGGTTCAGGTGGGCCGAGGCCAGCAGCACCACGTCCGAGAGGCGGTGCGTCTGCGGCGTGCCATCCGGCGTGATGCGCTGGTTGCGGAACAGGTAGCGCTGGACCATGCCCAGGCGCAGCTGTTCCTCGCCCTTCTCGTCCTCGATCCAGCGCGTGGTGGCGCCGAAGGCCAGCATGTTGGCGTCGTTGACGCGGTCCACGCCGGAGAACTGGTTCTCCGCGAAGACCGAATCGAAGTTGTAGTCGCGCGGCGCGGCGTCGAAGTTGGGGATCAGGCTCTGGTCCCGGTACGGCGTGTTCACGTACAGCAGGCGCGGCTCGAGCGTCTGGCGCATCGCCTGGCCGAACAGCGAGGTGTTGCGCTCCAGGATCCAGCCGTGGTCGACGCTGAAGGTTGGGATGGTGCGGCCGATCGAGCGCCGGCCGGTGGCGTCGATGGGCTGGTCCAGGTTGTAGCTGGCCGAATTGACCGACAGCTTGGGGATCAGCCACCAGGCCGCGCCGCTGAAGGGCAGGCTGACGTGACCCAGCAGGTGCATGCGCTCGCCGGTCTGGGTCTGCGAACTCAGCGCGCCGCCGGGCAGGTCGAAGCGGTTGTACTCGACCTCCAGCCCGCCTTCCAGGCGCGCGCGACGGCCGGTGGGCAGGTAGCCGGCCAGCACCGATTCATCGGCCCCGGTCTGCAGCCGCACGCCGATCTGCGGCGAGCGCTGGTAGGGCGACGCGAACTGGTCCTCCACCTGCGCAACCTGCAGCGGCTGCCACTTCTGCACCCGCGCGTAGGTCTGCATCTCGCCCCAGTTGAAGCTGAAGTCGCGCTGCGTGCGCAGGTCCGTCGACAGCAGGCGCGGCGTCTGGGACAGCATGCGGCTGCGCAGGTCCTTCCAGTAGTCGTCGTCGGAGACACGCTCGGTGTGGACGTTGTAAGTCCAGTTGGGCGTGATGTCGCCGTCGCCGTTCAGGCGCAGGTCCCAGCGCGAGCGGCCGGTCACGCGGTCGTGCGGCAGCAGCGCGTAGTCGATCTGGCCGCGATGACCGGGCTCCAGGTAGCGGAACTGGCTGTCCACGCCGGGGCCGCGCCGCGTCATGATGAAGGGCGTGATGGTCGCGTCGCGGTTGGGCGCGATGCTCCAGTAGAAGGGCTGGCTGTACTCGACGCCGCTGCGATTGTCGATGTTGACGTTGGGCGGCAGCAGGCCGGACTTGGGCTGGTCGCCGAGCGGGAAGCTCAGCGACGGCGCCGCCAGGATGGGCACGCCCAGGAAGCGCACCACCGCGTCCTTGGCCACGCCCTCGCCCGCGTCGAAGTCCAGGTTCAGGCTGCTGGTGACCAGCTCCCAATCGCGCTGGCCCTTCTTGCCGGCCTTGGCGTCCTGCAGGTCCTGCTCGCCCTTGTCCGACACCGGGCAGGTCGAGTAGGTCGCCTCGTCGGCGCGCATGCGCTGGTCGCCGAGGAAGTGCAAGGCCTTGGCGCTGCCGCTGCCGCCGGTGGCGGCGAAGAAGTAGGTCGGGCTCTCGAGCTGGCCTTCGAACTTGTCGACGAAGAGCTCCAGCTTGGGACCACGCAGCACCGCGCCGTTCTGGCTGAGCTCCACCTCGCCCTCGGCGGTGGCCAGGTCCTGCGGGTAGTCGTAGCGCAGCGTCTTCGACTTCAGCAGCATGCCGCCGTAGCGCAGCTGGACGTCGCCCTCGGCGGTCGAGGTCTGGTCCATCTCGCTGGTGATGCGGTCGGCGCTGAGCGCCATCGCGGGCCGGGCGTCCTTGCGCTTGGTCTGGTGCAGCTGCTTGACCGACTTGAGGATCAAGGGCTGGCCGGCGGACTCCTGCGCCTGCGCCGTAGACACGGAGACCGCGGGCAGCGCGACCGCCAGGGCGGCGGCCAGGGAGATCGGACGGGGTCGGGAAACCGGAGGGCGCATCAGGCGGGCAGCGTCTTGCAGAGGTCAGGCGGCCGCGCGTCGGTCGCGCCGCGCTGCCCGGGGTTTGTAGAATCATTATCCACGAGGCTCGCCGGCCGGCAGGACCGCCGAAGCGCCTTGTCACCGTCCTCCGGGGCCGCTCGCGCAGCGGCCCTTCTGCTTCCCGCCCCTGCCTCGCCGGCCCTGCGCCCGCGCCCTTGCCGATGACCGCTTCCGATCCGACCGCCGCGCCCGTGCCCTGGCCCGACGCCGACCGCGCCGCCCGTTTCCACGCCTGGATCGCGCCGCTGGTGGAGCCGCTGGGCCTGCGGCTCGAGACGCTCGCCGTCGCCAGCAGCGACGCCGGCTTCCGCCGTTACCTGCGCGTGGCGACGAGCGCCGGCGGCACGCTGGTCGTCATGGACGATCCCGCGACCCCGAATCAGCTGGCCGCCTTCCTGCACGTCGGCGCGCTGATGGCCGAACGCGGCCTGCATGTGCCGCGGGTGGTGGCGCACGACGTCGCGCAGGGATTCGCGGTGATGGAGGACCTGGGCCGCCAGTCCTACATCGCGGCGCTGCTCGAGGCGCAGCGCGCGGGCGACGAGGCGCTGCCGCGGCAGCTGATGCGCGACGCCACCCAGGCCCTGCTGCGCTGGCAGACCAGCGCCTCGGCCCGCGCCGAGGGCGCGCTGCCCGTCTTCGACGAGGCCTTCGTGCGCCGGGAGCTGCAGATCTTCGTCGACTGGTGCGTCCAGGCTCACCACGGCAAGCAGTGGAACGACAAACAGCAGGGCTACTGGGACCGCACGGTCGCCCTGCTCGCCGCCAACATCGCGGCCCAGCCGCGCGTGCCGATGCACCGCGACTACATGCCGCGCAACCTGATGGTCTGCCCGCCGGGCGACGGCACCGGCGCCTTCGCATCGCCCGGCATCCTGGACTTCCAGGACGCGGTGATGGGGCCCGTCACCTACGACATCGCCTCGCTGCTGCGAGACGCCTTCATCTCCTGGGACGAGGCCGAGGAGCTCGACTGGGCGGTGCGCTACTGGGAAGGCGCCCGGCGCGCCGGGTTGTTCGGCCTGGATCCCGGCGGCGAGGACCCGCATGAGATGGCGCTGGACTTCGGCCTGTTCTGGCGGTGCCTGGAATGGACGGTGCTGCAGCGGCAGCTGAAGATCATGGGCATCTTCTGCCGGCTCAAGCACCGCGACGGCAAGCCGCATTACGCCGAGGACCTGCCCCGCTTCTATGCCTACGTGGTCAAGACGGCGACCCGCTACATCGAGCTGTCGCCGCTGCTGCGCCTGATCGAGGACCTGCAGCCGCAGTACACCCAGACCGGCTTCAGCCTGCGCTGATCAGTCGCCGTCGGCCGGCGCCGATGCCGATGCGGCCGACGCCTTGGCGGCCCTGGCCTCGCGGGCGGCCTGGAGCGCGAGGAGCTCCTGGGCCGCCAGGTAGCTGGGGCAGCCCGCGGCGGCCAGCCACGGATCCTCGTCGCGGCCGCCGAAGATCTCGACCAGGAAGTCCATGAACGCACGGGTGCGCGCCGGGACGAACTTGCGCGTCGGCATCGCCGCCCACAGCTGGTAGCTGTAGATGCGCCACTGCGACAGCACGCGCTCGAGCGCGCCCTCCATCAGCGCGTCGCCGACGACGAAGGACGGCAGCCCCGCGATGCCCAGCCCATGCAGCGCGCAGGCGTACTTGGTGTCCACCGACGAGGTCGTCATCACCGGGCGCGACGGGATCGCGAAGAAGCTCTCGGCGGTGAGGCCGTCGGCACCGCAACGCTCGAAGGTCACGCCGCGCGACAGCTCATGGATGGGCGGCAGCATGATGTCGTGCTGCTTGAGCTCGGACGGATGCTGCGGCCGGCCGCGCCGCGCGAGGTACTCCGGCGAGGCGCACATGATCACTTCCGTGCGCGCCAGCTTGCGGGCGATGAAGTCGCCCTGCAGCGGGCTGCGCGTCGAGATGACGGTGATGTCGAAGCTCTCGTCCAGCGTGTCCACCGGCCCGGGAGCGACAAGCTCGACGCTGACCAGCGGGTACATCGCATGGAAGCGGGCCATGTGGCGCGCCAGCTGGTGGATCGCGATCGCCGGCGGCATCAGCACGCGCAGGCTGCCGCGCGGCTCGTTGGTGGCGGCGGAGGCCAGCGCCTCGGCCTCCTCGATGTCGCTGAGAATGCGGCGGCAGCGCTCCAGGTAACCCTCGCCGACATCGGTCAGCGACAGCCGCCGGGTCGTGCGGTTGAGCAGCCGCGCGCCGAGGTGCTCCTCGAGGTCGGCCACCAGCCGCGTGACCACGGCCGGCGCCAGGTCCATGGCCCGCGCCGCGCCGGCGAGGCTGCCCTCGTCGATCACGCGGGTGAAGACCCGCATCGCCTTGACCTGATCCATCCCGTCTCCTCCGGGCGACTGCCGCGGGGTTCCCGCGTCGGTCGCCTCTCTATGACTTCGCGATGCGCCGGAGACCGGCCTCAGGGTGCGCGACGGCCGGGCCGCCGCGCCGGGGGGAAGCGCCTCGGCGCCCCGTTCGTCGTCAGGGGTGCGCGGCGATCACCTGCGCCACCGCGGCGGTCAGGCGCTTGCCGTAGGGCACGTGCAGGAACTCGTTGGGGCCGTGGGCATTGCTCTTGGGGCCCAGCACGCCGCAGACCATCATCTGCGCGGCCGGGAAGCCCTTCTGCAGCATGCTCATCAGCGGGATGGTGCCGCCCTGGCCGATGTAGCCGACCGGCTGGCCGAAATGGGCCTGGCTGGCCTCGTCCAGCGCCTGGCTGAGCCACGGCGACAGCTCCGGCGTGTTCCAGCCGGTGGCGCCATAGGCGCCGGCGCGGCCGTCCGGCACGAAGCTGACCTTGGCGTTGTAGGGCGCGTTGTCCTCGAGCAGCGCCTTGAGCTTGAGCGCGGCCTCGTTGCCGTCGATGAGCGGCGGCAGGCGCAGCGACAGCTTGAACGCGGTGTACGGGCGCAGCACGTTGCCGGCGCTCTTCAGTTCGGGGAAGCCGTCCACGCCGGTGACCGAGAGCGTCGGGCGCCAGGTGCGGTTGAGCAGCACCTCGACCGGGTCCTGCGTCACCGGCAGCACCGGGCCGCCGTCCGCGCCGCAGGCCCAGGGCAGGCGCTTGTAGACCTCTTCCTTCAGGATCGCGGCGGTGGCCCGCGCCTGCTCGTGGCGCACGCCGGGGATCTCGCAGTGGAAGGACTCGGGCAGCAGGCGGCCGGTCCTGGAGTCCTCCAGCCGGTCCAGCACCTGGCGCAGGATGCGGAAGGACGAGGGCACCACGCCGGACGCGTCGCCGGAGTGGATGCCCTCGGTCAGCACCTCGACCTTCAGCACGCCGGAGACCATGCCACGCAGCGAGGTGGTCATCCACAGGCGGTCGTAGTCGCCCGCGCCGGAGTCCAGGCAGACCACCAGCGAGACATTGCCCAGCCGCGGCTTGAGCAGGTCGATGTAGGCCGGCAGGTCGTAGGAACCCGATTCCTCGCAGGCCTCGATCAGGCCGACGCAGCGCGGGCGCGGCACGCCCTGCTGGTCCAGCGCCAGCAGCGCGGTGATCGACGCGTAGATCGCGTAGCCGTCGTCGGCGCCACCGCGGCCGTAGAGCTTGCCGTCCTCGTACTTGGGCGTCCACGGGCCCAGGTCGGCGCGCCAGCCGTTGAACTCCGGCTGCTTGTCCAGATGGCCGTACAGGACGACGGTGTCGGCGCTGTCGGCCTTGGTCGCCGGCAGCTCGAAGAAGATGACCGGCGTGCGGCCTTCCTGGCGGATGACCTCCAGCTTCAGGCCGGGGATCTTCTTGCTTTCCACCCACTGGGCGGCGTCGCGGACGACGCGGTCGATGTAGCCGTTGGCCTGCCAGTCGGCGTCGAACATCGGGCTCTTGGCCGGGATGGCGATGTAGTCGGTCAGCGCGGGGACGATCTCCTGGTCCCACACCTTCTCGGCGAAGGCGCCCAGGGCGCTGATTTCATCGGCTTGCAGCGGCAACGACGGGTCACGTGCGTTCATGCGGGTCTCCTGCGCGGCCGGTCGGGCCGCCGTGGCTGGGTCCGGGGTCGCGGTCGCGGCCGGTCCGGGCGGAAGGGGTGAATCGGGCGATTCTAGGAGCGTGCGCCCAGCCAGGCGCGCAGCCGGGCGAAGACCTGTTCGCGCTCAGGTTCGTTGAAGATCTCGTGCGCCAGGCCCGGGAAGGGGACGGCCTGCACCGCGCCGCCCGCGGCGGCGGCCGCGGCGAAGGCGGCGCTGCCCGCCGGGGCCACGCAGCGGTCGGCGCCGGCCCACATCAGCAGCGTCGGCGTGGTCCAGCGCGGCACCAGCGGGAGGGTGTCGGGGCCGAAGCTGGCGATCATCCGGGCCAGCGTCGGGGTGATGCGGTCGTGGACCAGCGGATCGTCCTTGTAGGCCTGGACGACCTCCGGGCTGCGCGAGACCCACGATGGATTCAGGCCGTTGCCCACGGCCAGGTGCGGCACCAGCGGCAGGGTGGCGCCCAGCAGGCCGCGCTGGAACGCCGACAGGCCGGGGTCGAGCGCCGGGGAACTGAGGATCAGCCCGTCGACCGGGCGCGACCAGGGCGCCTGCTCGAGCGCGCCGGCGACGAAGCGGGCCGCGACGGCGCCGCCCATCGAATGGCCCAGCAGGATCAGCGGGCCACGTCCCTTGCGCTCGTCGGCGCGCAGGCCGTCGATCGCGGCGGCCAGGTCGCGCAGCAGGCTGTCGTGGGCGGGAATGTCGCCGCGCGGTCCGCCGGAGGCGCCGTGGCCGCGCTGGTCGTAGCCGGCGGCATGCCAGCCCCAGTCGTTCAGGCGCCCGGCGACGGCCTCGTAGCGCCCGATGTGCTCGCCCAGGCCGTGCACGATCAGCACGGTGCCGCGGGTGGGCAGCGACAGGTCGGCGCCCCATTCCCGCCAGTGCAGCGGGAGGCCGTCATGGCCGGTCAGAGTCTTCATGGGGCCGGAGTGTAGGATCGCCCGCGCCCAGTCTTCCCGCCGGGGACGCCCCCCGTTCCGACGACGATGACCCCTGCCCTGCTCGAGTCCTTCCCCGCCTTCAACCCGGAAGTGCGCCTGCAGCCGCCGCCCCTCGAGCGCTGGCGCCGCGGTACCGGCACGGACGTGGCGTTCGTCCACGTGCTGGACTCGGGCCGGCCGGGCCCGGTGGCGATGGTGGTGGCGCTGGTGCACGGCAACGAGCTCTGCGGCGCGATCGCGCTGGACGGGCTGCTGGGGCGGCCCCTGAAGCCGCTGCGCGGCCGGCTGGTGCTGGCCTTCGCGAATGTCGAGGCCTACGGGCGCTTCAACCCGCTGGCGCCGTTCGCGTCACGCTGCGTCGACGAGGACATGAACCGCGTCTGGGACGAGGCGGTGCTGCGCGGGCCGCGCGACTCGGTCGAGCTGCGCCGGGCGCGCGAGCTGGCGCCCTTCGTGGACGCGGCCGACGTGCTGCTGGACCTGCACTCGATGCAGGAGCCGGGCGCGCCGGCGTTGACGATCTGCGGCATGACCGACAAGAGCGTGCCGCTGGCCCGGGCGCTGGGACAGCCGGAGACGCTGCTGGTCGACACCGGCCATGCGGCGGGGCTGCGGATGATCGACCGCGGCGGCTTCTCGGATCCGCGGAGTCCGCGGCAGGCGGTGCTGGTCGAGTGCGGCGCGCACTGGGAGCCGGCAAGCGCCACGATGGCGACCGACGTGACGCTGCGCTTCCTGCGGCATCTGGGGATGATCGACGACGCGTGGATGGCGGCATCGCCGCGCCTGCCCACGCCGGCGCGGCAGCGGCTGGTGCGCGTCGGCGAGGGCGTGACCGCGGCATCGCCCGACTTCCGCTTCCTGCTGCCGACGCATCACCTGAAGCTCATTCCCGCGGCCGGCACGCCGCTGGCCGAGGACGGCGCGCGACGCTGGGTCACGCCGCACGACGACTGCGTGCTGATCATGCCGTCGCGGCGGGCCGGCGTGGCCGGGCAGACGATGGTGCGGCTGGGGCGCTACGAGGACTGATCACCGCCGTCGCACGCGAGGGCCCGTCCTCAATCCCGGTCGAACTTGAACACCGCCATGCTGGCCATCAGGTTGGGCAGCACGCGGACCTGGCGGCCATCCTGGACGCCGAAGCTGTCCAGCACCCGCAGGCCGCACTTGCGCGCCAGCACATGGAAGTCGGCGTAGGTGCCGACGCGGATGTTGGGCGTGTCGTACCACTGGTAGGGCAGCACGCGGGTCACCGGCATGCGGCCCGACAGCACCTGCAGCCGGTTGGGCCAGTGCGCGAAGTTGGGGAAGCTGACGATGCCGATGCGGCCCACCCGGGCGGTCTCGCGCAGCATCGCCTCGGTGTTGCGCAGGTTCTGCAGCGTCTCCAGCTGCAGCACGACGTCGAAGCTCTGGTCCTCGAAGATCGCCAGCCCTTCCTCCAGGTTGAGCTGGATCACGTTCACGCCGCGCTGCGCGCAGGCCAGCACGTTCGCGTCGTCCAACTCCACGCCGTAGCCGGTGCAGCCCTTGGTGGCCTGCAGGTGCGCCAGCAGCTCGCCGGTGCCGCAGCCCAGGTCCAGCACCCGCGAGCCCGCCGGCACCAGCTCGGCAATCATGTCCATCACGGCCCGGTCGCTCATACCGCCACTCCCTGCAGGCGATGCGAGACGGACGCCGCGCCACCGGGCACGGGCCGTTCATGCTCTCCGGCGATGCGGTCGAAATAGGCGCGCAGCACGCCGTGATAGCGCGGATCCTCGAGCAGGAAGGCGTCGTGGCCGTGCGGCGCGTCGATCTCGGCATAGGAGACGTCGCGCTTGTTGTCGAGCAGGGCCTTGACGATCTCGCGCGAGCGCGCCGGCGAGAAACGCCAGTCCGTCGTGAAGCTCACCACCAGGTACTTGCACAGCGCGCTGGCGAAGGTGCGGCTCAGGTCGCCGCCGTGCTCGCGCGCCGGGTCGAAGTAGTCCAGCGCCCGCGTGATCAGCAGGTAGGTGTTGGCGTCGAAGTACTCGCTGAACTTGTCGCCCTGGTAGCGCAGGTAGCTCTCGATCTGGAACTCGATATCCGAGGTCGAGTAGCCCAGCTCCGCGGCGCGCATCTGGCGGCCGAACTTCTCTTCCATCACGTCGTCGCTGAGGTAGGTGATGTGGCCAATCATCCGCGCCACCCGCAGGCCGCGACGCGGCACGACACCGTGTTCGTAGAAGAAGCCGTCGTGGAATTCGGGGTCGGTGATGATCGCGCGCCGCGCGACCTCGTTGAAGGCGATGTTCTGCGCCGACAGGTTGGGCGCCGTCGCCACGGCGATGCAGTGCCGCATGCGCTGCGGGTAGCGCAGCGACCAGTCCAGCGCCTGCATGCCGCCCAGCGAGCCGCCCAGCACCGCCGCCAGCTGCTGGATGCCGAAGCGGTCCAGCACCCGGGCCTGGGCGTCCACCCAGTCCTGCACGGTGACGACGGGGAAGTCCTTGCCGTAGACGCGGCCGGTGGCCGGATTCAGGTGCATCGGTCCCGTGGAGCCGAAACACGAGCCCAGGTTGTTGATGCCGATGACGAAGAAGCGGTCGGTGTCCAGCGGCTTGCCCGGTCCGACCAGGTTGTCCCACCAGCCCTCGCTCTTCTCGATGCCGGCATGCGTGCCGGCCACGTGGTGGCTGGCGTTCAGCGCGTGGCAGACCAGCACCGCGTTGGACTTGTCCTCGTTCAGGCGGCCGTAGGTCTCGACCATCAATTCGTAGCCCGCGATGCGGGCGCCGCTGCGCAGGGTCAGCGGCTCGTCGAACAACAAGCGCTGCGGTGTGACGTCACCGACAGATCCCATGAAACACCCCAAAAAAGCAAAACCCGGCGCCGCGCTTGAAGCGGAACACCGGGTCTCGATCCGTGGATCGGGTGTCCCTCTTTAGCTGCATTTCTTGGGCGCCCGCAAGCCGGACAAATCGGCGCCATGGGGCGGGAGTATAGCCACGCCTCCGGAGCCCGCCGCCCCGGAGGCGCACCGCGCCGCGCTCAGGGCGCCGTGCAGAGGCAGTGCACGATCGCGCGCACCGGCGGCTTCGACCCGGCCGGCCCCGCCTGGGCCTGCTCGGCCAGCCAGGTCATGTCGACCTGGGCCTCACGCAGCGCGGCCGGCATCGCCGGAACGCCGCCCAGCGCGTGCATCACCATGCCGCGCAGCGAGGGCGCGGCCGCGTCGCCGACGCTGGTCAGCAGGCGGTCGAGCGTGCTGCGCTCGGGCTCCACGTAGCGCACCGTCGGGTCGTCGCCGAGCTTGGCGCGCTTGGCGGCGCTGGCGATCGCGTCCTGCAGCAGGCCGTTGCGGTCCACCAGGCCGCGCTCCAGCGCCTGCGCGCCCGTCCACACGCGGCCCTGGCCGACGGCGTCGATCTGGGGCTGCGTCTTCTTGCGGGCCTGGGCGGCCTTGCCGGTGAAGTCGGCATAGATGTGCTCGATCGACGACTGCACCACCTGCGCCAGGCGCGGATCCAGCGGACGCCGCGGGTCATACCCATTGGCCAGCCAGGTGGTCGTGTAGCCGCCGGTGTGGATGGACAGCTTGTCCATCAGCTTCTCGGCGGTCGGCAGCATGCCGAAGACGCCGATCGAGCCGGTGATCGTGGAGGGGTCCGCGATGACCTCGTCCGAGGACATGGAGATCCAGTAGCCGCCCGACGCGGCCACGCCGCCCATCGACACCACGACCGGCTTGCCGACGGCGCGCGTCAGCTCCAGCTCGCGGCGCACCAGTTCGGAGGCGAAGGCGCTACCGCCCGGCGAGTTCACACGCAGCACGATGGCCTTGACCTTGTCGTCCTCCCGCGCCTGACGGATCAGCTTGGACATCGAGTCGCCGCCGATGCGGCCCGGGCCGGCGTTGCCGTCCACGATCTCGCCTTCCGCCACGATCACGCCGACCTGGCCTTCCGGCTTGGGCAGCGTCGGCGACAGCTGGGCGACATAGGCGCCCAGGCCGATGCGGCGCAGCTGCTTCTCGTCCTTGGCGCCGCGCTTCTCCAGCAGCGCCTCGACCTGGTCCTGCGTCTTCAGGCCGTCGACCAGCTTCTCGGCCAGCACGAACTTGCCGGGATCGCCGCCGACCGCCTGCAGGCGCTGCGGCAGCTCGTCGATCGCGCGCTGGATCGCGCCCTTGGGCAGCTTGCGCGCGGCCTCGACGCTGGTCTGGTAGCGGGTCCAGAGCTCGTCGTACAGATAGCCCTCGGCTTCCAGCGTCGCCTTGGACGGCCCGTTCGCGAAGTAGGGCTCCACCGCATTCTTGTAGGTGCCCACCCGCATCACGTTGGGCGCGATGCCCAGGCGGTCCAGCGCGTCCTTGTAGTAGTTGCGGTAGCGCCCGTAGCCCTCGATCATCACGCCGCCCATCGGGTGGACGTAGACCTCGGTGGCCTGCGCGGCCAGGTAGTAGGCGCGCTGGTCGAAGGCCTGGCCGAAGGCGACGACCGGCTTCTTGCTGGCCTTGAAGCGGGTCAGCGCCGCTTCGATCTCATGCAGCGCGGCCGGCGTGGCCGAGCCCATCTGGTCGAGCTCCAGCAGCACCTGGACGATCTTGTCGTCCTTGGCCGCGGCGTCGATCGCGCGCAGGATGTCGCGCAGCCGCGTCTGGGCGCGGTCCTCGCCCTTGATCTGGGCGATCGCCTGGTCGCGTGGCGAGCCCGAGAACTGCTCGACGACATCGCCGCGGATGTCCAGCACCAGGGTCGTCTTCTCCTGCAGCGGCTTGCCGCCGCGCGTGGCGGCCCAGACCAGGCCGATCACGATCAGCCAGAACAGCAGCGTGAACACCACGCGCCGCGTGCCGTCCAGGAACCACCACAGCCGGCCGAACAAGCGCCCGATCGGCGCCAACGCTCGCTTCACACCCATCCAATCCTCCCGGGATCTGTCAAAGGAATGCGCCGGCCGGGGTCGGGATCGGACCCGGGCCGGATCGGGCGATTGTGGGCCCAGTCAGGCGAATCGGCGGGAAGTCAGCGCCGCCCTCGCCCGTAGGGGGGAGAGCGTGGAAACGACGACGCCCGGCTGGGCCGGGCGTTCGTGGGGTCGCGGGACGGGTGGCGGACCGGCGGGCCCGCGGGGCTCAGGCGTTGGCCGGCGGCACCGTGTCCTGGAAGCTCTGGCGCGTCATCAGCTTGTCGAAGTGGCGGGCCAGGTTGGGATAGGCCGCGCGCCAGTCGATCTGCGGGAAACGGAAATCCAGGTAGCCGAGCGCGCAGCCCAGCGAGACGTCGGCCAGCGTGAAGTGGTTGCCCGAGCACCAGGTCTTCTCGCCCAGGCCATGCGCCATCGCCTGCAGCGAGGCATGGACCTTGTTCATCTGGCGCGTCACCCAGGCCTCGCTGCGCTCGCCCGGGGCGCGACCGGACCAGGTGTGTTCCAGGCGCGCGGCGACGCAGGCGTCGATCAGGCCATCGGCCAGCGCTTCCCAGGTCCGCACCTCGCAGCGCTCGCGGCCGCGGTCGGGGATCAGGCGGCCGACCGGCGACAGGGTGTCGACGTACTCGACGATGACGCGCGAGTCGAACACGGCGCCGGTGATCGAATCCTGCCCCTCCATGACCAGGCACGGCACCTTGCCGAGCGGGTTCACCTTGAGGATGTTGTCGCTGCCCCAGACGTCTTCCAGCTCGAACTGGTAGTCGAGCTTCTTTTCCGCCATGACGACGCGGACCTTGCGGACGTAGGGGCTGGTGAGGGATCCGATGAGCTTCATGGTGTCGCGGGATTCTAGCCAGTCGCTTCCCCGCGCTGACTCCCGCAAGCGACAGGTCGGTTGCCCTCATTTGGGTGTATTGCCGTCCCCTGCGCCGGTGACGCACACTCTCGCCCGCCCGCCGTTGAGCGGGCCGCGGCCGACACGGCCGACGATCGCGCTGCGAACCATCGCCGCGCGGACAACAACGGAGGGCCCCCCAATCCGGGGTCATCGAGAAGAGGGAAACATGCAACAGCACGAAGAAGCCGCGGCGACCGGCGGCCTGACCGGATGGCCGCTGTCGGAGTTCCGCAAGCGCAAGCTCGACATCCAGTTCACCGGATCGGGCAGCGAGTATTTCCGGATCTGGATCGTCAACCTGCTGCTGACGATCGTCACCGCCAGCCTGTACTGGCCCTTCGCCAAGGCGCGGCGCATCCGCTACTTCTACGCCAACACGCTGATCGACGGCCACGCGCTGTCCTTCCACGGCGACCCCTGGAAGATGTTCCGCGGCCACCTGCTGCTGCTGGTGCTGATGGGGACCTACTCGGCGGCGGGCCACTTCTCGCCGATGGCCGGCTTGATCGCCTTCGGCGTGATGGCCGCGATCTGGCCGGCGCTGTGGCGCGCGGGCATGCAGTTCCGGCTCGGCAACACCGGCTGGCGCGGCCTGCGCTTCGGCTTCGCCGGCACGCTCAAGGGCGCCTACGGCCCGGCGCTGCCGATCTGGATCTGCTCCGCCGTGATCCTGCTGGTGCAGATGGTCGGTGGCCCGGCGGGGCTGCCGGTGGACGGCAAGCCGCGCTTCGGCATGGTCGAGAAGGTGGTCCTGCTGGTCGCCGGCGCCATCCTGCTGCTGACGCCCTGGGTGATCGCCGCGGCCAAGCGCTACCAGCACAACGGCTACCGGATCGCCGCCCAGCACGGTGAGCTGCGACTGGGCGCCGGCCCGGTCTACTGGCTGAGCCTGAAGACTCTGGGCGTCACGCTGCTCATCACCATCCTCATGCTGGTGCTGGCGGGCGCCGGCTTCGCGATCGGCATGTTCGTCCTGCACTCGCCGAAATTCGCCAGCGCCGCGGCGGTCGTGGGCGCAATGGTCGGCTACCTGCTGTACTTCGCGCTGCTCGGACCGTTCTTCACCGCCCGCTTCCAGAACCTGGTCTGGAACGGCACCACCACCGAGGACCTGTCCTTCACCAGCCAGCTGAAGGTCGGCGCGCTGACCTGGCTGACGCTGAAGAACTGGGTGCTGACGCTGATCACGCTGGGCCTGTACCGGCCCTTCGCCGTCGTGCACACCACGCGCCTGCGGCTGGAGGCCGTCAGCGTGACGATGGACGGCGACCCCGAGACCTGGGTGGCCGGACAAGGCAGCGCCCCGCAGGACGCCGCGGGCGAACTCGCCGGCGACTTCTTCGGCATCGACATGGGCCTGTGATGACGGGCCAGGCCTCGGGCACGCCAACGCTGCTGGCGGACTACTTCGACGGCCGCAGCGCCCGCGCACGGCCGGTGCGTCTGTGGCTGGAGCATGAGCAGCTCGTCATCCACGACCAGGACCTGGACGGTGTCGAGCGGCGCTACCCGATCCGGCAGGTGCAGTGGCCGGAGCGGACACGCCACGGCCAGCGCCAGGCCCAGTTGCCCGACGGCGGCGTGCTGAGCACGCGGGACGCCGTCGGCTGGGACGACTGGACCGCGGCCGCGACGCAGGGCCGCGGACTCGGCGGCGGGCTGGCGGTGCGCTGGTTCTCCAGCTGGCGGCATTCGGTCGTCGCGCTCGGCGTGGTCGTCGCCGTCGGCGCGGTCGTCTGGCAGTGGGGCGTGCCCGCGGCCGCCGACACCATCGCCCGGCACCTGCCGGCCTCCGTCGGCGAGTCGATCGGCGACGAGTCGATGGACCAGCTCGACGGCTACCTCCTCAAGCCCAGCCGGCTGGACGCGCAGGCGCAGCAGCAATGGCGCGCCCGCTTCGCGGCGATGGTCGCGAGCCAGCCCGGCGAGTCGACGTCCTACGAGCTGCACTTCCGTGATGCCGGCGACACGATCGGTCCCAACGCGTTCGCACTGCCGGGCGGGCACATCGTCGTCACCGACGCCCTGCTGAAGCTGCTGGGCGACCAGCCCGACGCGGTGCTCGGCGTGCTGGCCCACGAGCTGGGCCATGTGCGCGAGCAGCATGGCCTGCGGCTGACGATGCGCGCCAGCCTGAGCGGCGCGCTGCTCGGCTTCGCGATCGGCGACTTCTCCAGCCTGCTGGCGGCGGCGCCGGCGGCGCTGACGCATGCCAGCTATTCGCGCGACTTCGAGCGCGAGGCCGATGCGCAGGCCAAGCGGCTGCTGATCGACAGCGGCCGCTCGCCGCGCGCGATGCTGCTGCCGTTCGAGCGCATCGGGGCGTGGCGCGCGGCCAGGACCGCGCAGGCCAAGGCCGAGCGCGCCTCCGAGCCGAAGACGCTGGGCCGCGAGGTCGGCGAGCACGCCAAGGCGGGCGCCGGCGAGCTGCTGCGCATCGCCTTCAACACCCATCCGGCCGACGAGGAACGGATGAAGTTCTTCGAGCGCTGACCGGCCGGGCCCACCGCCCTGCCCGGCACGCGGACTTGCGTCGCGCGGCGCGAGCGGCTCCTACACTCGCCGCTCCCCATTCCCGTGGAGTTCGACATGAGCGTCTCCAGTCCGGCGTCGGACGCCGGCTACGTCCTGTACGGCACCCAGGGCTCCGGCTCGTCGATCGTGGAGATCGGCCTGCGCTGGTGCGGACAGGCCTACCGCACGGTACACGCCTCGTCGTGGGAGGACGCCTCGGCGCAGGAGGCGCTACGCGCGCTCAATCCGCTGATGCAGATCCCGACGCTGCGCACGCCCGAGGGCGAGGTGCTGACGGAAAGCGGCGCGATCCTGATGCACCTGGGCCTGCGCTTCCCGGCGGCCGGGCTGCTCGGCGACGACGAACGCCAGCGTGACCGCGTGCTGCGCGGCCTGGTCTACATCGCGGCCAACTGCTACAGCTGCATCAGCGTCATCGACTACCCGGGCCGCTACACCACCCACACCGACAAGGCCGATCACGACGCCATCGTCGCCGGCACGAAGGCCCGCCTGCATCACCACTGGGCGCTGTTCGCGGACATGTTCCCCGCCGCTCCGTGGCTCAGCGGCGCCAAACCGGGCGCGCTCGACGTGATGGCGGTGATCGTGTCGAAGTGGTCGGGGTCGCGGAAGTTCCTCGAGGAACAGCGGCCGGCCTTCTTCGCGCTGCTGCAGCGCATCGAGGCCCTGCCCCACGTCGCCGAGGTCTGCGCGAAGCACTGGCCGCCGAAGCCGGCGTGAAGCGGCCTGAAGCGGCCCGAAGCGGCCCGAGCCTTCGCGGCCGCGCGTTCAGGCCGCCTGGTAGCGCGGGAGCAGCCGCACGTGGGTGTAGCGAGCCGGGCGCTCGATCGGCTCGCGCTGCGCGTCGATCGGGGCGAAGCCGCAGCGGCTCCAGAAGGACGCGGACTCGGGGCTCTCGCAATTCACATGCAGGCGGCTGAAGTGGCCTTGCGCGCTGGCCAGCACCGCGTTGACCAGCCGTCGCGCCAGGCCGTGGCCTCGCCAGGCCGGGTGCACGTAGAAGCGCCGCATGCGGCCGGTGCCGGGACGTCCCGGCGCGGGCTCGACGTTCAGGCCGCCGACCGCGATCGCCTGGCCGTTGGCATCGAACCAGGCCCACAGCGATTCGCCGGGTTGCTCGTAGCGATTGGCGCCGCTGCGCCATTCGTCCATCAGCCGGCCCAGCATCTGCCAGCCCTCGCCCTGGCTGGCCGCGAGCAGCGGCGCCCACGCGAGGGGATCGATCTGATGCACACGGATCAGGCGCGGTGCGACGCCATCGGAAGCCAGCGAAACCATGGGACGAAGCGGTAACCAGACGTCAACCGAGCGGGAAAGGCCGGATTAAGCAGCAAGCCCACGCCCCTCACATCAGGGACAACCCGCCTGGCGTCGGACCTGCCCAACGCCAGGGGCAATGCCGTGATCGATGTCCCGATCACCGCTGCGATCGAGCCGCAATGGACGCGGCAGTGGCGCCCCAGTCGACGCCGCCGACGGGTCCGCGCGCGGCTCCTGCCGCGCGGCGGACCCTCGATCAACGCGGCGGTTCCGGCTTGGGCGCGCTGTCCGGGTGCTCGATCCAGGCTTTCAGCCCCGCAGCGCGCGCATGCTGGGGCGAGAGCTCGATGAATGCGCGGTACGCCACCTGCGCCCCCGCCTCGTCGCCCGCGCGCAGCAGTGCATCGCCGAGGTTCAGGTGGGCCAGCGCGCGGCTGCCGTCCATCTCGATGGCCTTGCGGTACCAGCGCGCGGCCTCGGCCGGCTTGTCGCGCTTGTAGTAGATGAAGCCCAGGTTGTTGGCGGCGAGCGCGAACTTGGGCTGCAGCTTGAGCGCCTCGGTGAAGGCGGCCTCGGCCTCGTCGTAGCGGCGCTCCTTGTAGAGCTGCAGGCCGCGGTCGTTGGCGCGCTGCGCCGCGACGCGCGCGCTGATCGGCGCGGGGGCGGCGCTGGTCGCGATCGCCGTGTCCGTGCCGTCCAGGCCCTTGAGCGTGACCTGCACCGCGGTCGCGCTCGCCGCGGCCGCTCCCGGCGCGGCGCCCGCCGGCGCGGTGGCCTGGGCGACCGGCTGCAGCTGCGCATTGCGGGCGTCATCGGCCTGCTTGGCCATCGCGCTGGCCTTGGCGTCGAGCTGGTTGCTGTCGCCGCTCAGCGCCTGCTCCTGCGCGGACGCCAGCTCGAAGATGAACTCGCCGCCCTCGCTGCCGGGCAGGCTGCCGAAGGCTGGCGTCTGGTGCGCGATCGCCGACACCGCCGGCGCGACGTAGGCCGCCAGCTCGGTCGCGGTGATCAGGCCGTCGCCATTGAGGTCAGCCTTGCCCGACAGCGCCTGCAGCAGCGTCCAGGTGAAGACCGAATGGCCACCGGGGCCGTCGTCGGCCACCTGCTGGTCGGCGCCGCCGGCCGTCATCATCTGGCGGCCCAGCCGGCGCGCGTTGTCGCGCACGAAGTTGGCGCTGCTGCCCGCCGCACCGCCGCGCGTCAGGCCCAGGCCCGAGTAGCAGGCGTCGATGACGAAAAACGCATGCTTGGCGGGCAGCGCCTCGCTGAGCTCCTGCAGCTGCGGCATCGCGATGGCGTCGGTCTGCAGGTCGTCGGTGCCGGCGTCGACCGGGATGATGTAGCCGACGTCGCGCCCGCTGGGCAACTTGCGCGTGCTGCCATGGCCGGCGAAGAAGACGAACACGCGGTCATCGCGCTTGAGCCGGCCATCCCCGCCCTTGCGCGCCATCGCGTTGAGCGCGCGCAGGATGTTGGCGCGCGTGGCGTCGCCATCGGTCAGCGTGGTGGTGTTCTCGGGCCGGAAGCCGAATTGCGTGCGCAGCGTTTCCTGGATGGCCTGGGCGTCGCGCACCGCATGCTGCAGGCGCGGCCAGCTCTTGTACTGGTCGATGCCGATCACCAGCGCGACGCTGTCGCGGTAGAGGTTGGCGCCCGCCAGGTCCGGCGCGGCCTCCACCGCGGGCGCGTCGACGGCGACGATCCTGCCGTCCTTCCAGGCCGCGAACTTGTAGCCCTCGGCCTTGAGCTGGTCCAGCACCAGCGGCAGCGCCTCGACGGTGCGGGCGTGGATGTCGTGGAAGAGCACGATGCCGCGCTGCTGCTTGCCGAGCTCGCCCAGCACGCGCGCGGCGATCGATTTCGGGATCGGATCGGACCAGTCCAGCGAGTCGACGTTCCACATCATCGAGCGCAGCTTGAGCGCCTCGATCGCGCCCAGCGCCGCGTCGTTGCGCGCGCCGTAGGGGAAGCGGAACAGCGCCTGGCCGTCGCGGCCGGCGGCGTCCAGCAGCGCTTCGGTCGAGCTCGCTTCCTGGCGGACCTTGTCGAGCTCGAACTTGGACATCACGCCGTGGCTGAAGCTGTGGTTCGCGATCGGGTGGCCGGCGGCGAGCACGCGCTTGGCGACCTCGCTGCCCGGCCCCGGCTTGACCTTGCCGCTGGCGTCGACGCTGCCCAGGTTGCGACCCAGCTCGAAGAACACGGCCGGCGCCTGGTAGCGCTTGAGGATCTCCAGGATCTCGTCGGTGTAGCGCGGATGCGGGCCGTCGTCGAAGGTCAGCAGCACGGTCTTGGGCGGCAGCTGGCGGCCGAAGAACTCGCGCTCCTCCTTGCCGGGGCCGCGGGTGGCGGCCGACGCCGCGGTCGCCGCCGTGGCCGCGGTCCCTGCCGGCGTCTCGGCGACGACGCTCGGGCGCGCCTGCAGGTCGGGCAGGATGGTCGCGTAGTCCTTCAGGATGCGCTCGCGCGCGTAGAGCGCCTTGAGCTTGGCGACGTAATCGGTCCACTTCTCGCGCTTGGGCACGATGCCGCGCTGCGCGAAGCGGCCGAAGGTGTCGCGCAGTTCCTGCTCGTAGGCGTCCTCGATCTCGGCCAGCACGCCCAGGTCCTCGCTGGCGCGCTTGGCCAGCTTCAGGCCGGCGATGCTCTGCGAGGTCGAGAACTGCTGCGAGAGCTGCGTCAGGAACTCCTTGAACGCGAGCCGGTCGGCGTCGAACCACGACGGCTCCTGCTCGATCCGGTCAAGCAGCTGCGACAGCGCGGCCAGGCCGGCGGGATCGGTGCTGCGGGCCGCCGTCTCGCCGAGCGCGCGGATGCTCTCCTGCATGTCGTGGAACAGCATCAGGCCGACGGCGCGCACCGCCTCGCGTTCGGCGGGCTTGAGCGCGGCCTCGCCGTCCATCAGCACGATCATCTGGCGATGACGCGCGAGCAGCTCGTCGCTCTGGCGCAGCAGCGTGGCGCTGATCGCCGGATTGGCGGAGGCCGCTTCCAGCGGGGCCAGCGGCTTGGGCGCGTCACCGGCCGGCTTGCAGCCGCTCGTCAGGGTCATCGTGGCGGCGCACGCCGCGGTCGTGAGGGCGCTCATCCAGACGGCGCCCTTGCGTTGACTTCTCTCTTGCATGCCTTCCCTCGAAGCTTCACGCGAGGCGGGTCGTGCCGCCTCGTCGGCGCCGCGCTGGCGCCTGCCGGAGGCCGCGCCTCGGGGGGCGGGGCGGGTCCGGAGCGGGGGCTATTGTGACCCCCTCTGTAGAATCCGCGGGTTTGTCCCACCCCCTGAACGGCCGGTCCGGCCGGCGCGCGCCATGAATCTCTCCGCCCTCACCGCCCTGTCGCCCCTGGATGGCCGCTATGCGTCGCGCATGGCCGCGCTGCGCCCGCTGCTGTCGGAGTTCGGCCTGATGCACCGCCGCGTGCAGGTCGAGATCGAATGGTTCATCGCGCTGTCGGATGCGGGCCTGGCCGAGTTCAAGCCGCTGCCGGCCGCGACGCGCGAGTTCCTGCGCGCGCTGGTGACCCACTTCTCGGAGCGCGACGCGCAGGCGATCAAGGACATCGAGAAGACCACGAACCACGACGTCAAGGCGGTCGAGTACTGGATCAAGCAGCAGTTCGCCGGCAAGCCGGAGCTGGAGGGCGCCGGGGAGTTCGTGCACTTCGCCTGCACCAGCGAGGACATCAACAACACCAGCCACGGCCTGATGCTCAAGGCCGCGCGCGAGCAGGTGATCCTGCCGGCGCTGGACCGCGTGATCGCCAAGATGACCGAGATGGCGCAGGCGCATGCCGCGGCGCCGATGCTCAGCCGCACGCACGGCCAGACGGCCAGCCCGACGACGGTGGGCAAGGAGATCGCCAACGTGGTGGCGCGCCTGCGCCGCGCCCGCGCGGTGATCGCCGAGGTCAAGCTGCTGGCCAAGATGAATGGCGCGGTGGGCAACTACAACGCGCACCTGTCGGCCTATCCGGAGAAGGACTGGGAGTCGTTCAGCCGCTCGGTCATCGAGCAGCAGCTGGGCCTGAGCTTCAACCCGTACACCATCCAGATCGAGCCGCACGACTACATGGCCGAGCTGTTCGACGCCGTCACGCGCGCCAACACCATCCTGGTGGACTGGTCGCGCGACGTGTGGGGCTACGTGTCGCTGGGCTACTTCAAGCAGAAGACCAAGGCGGGCGAGATCGGCTCGTCGACGATGCCGCACAAGGTCAACCCGATCGACTTCGAGAACGCCGAGGGCAACTTCGGCCTGGCCAACGCGGTGCTGACGCACCTGAGCCAGAAGCTGCCGATCTCGCGCTGGCAGCGCGACCTGACGGACTCCACGGTGCTGCGCAACATGGGCGTGGCGCTCGGCTATGCGCTGCTGGGTTACGACTCGCTGAGCAAGGGCCTGGACAAGCTGGAGCTCAACCAGGCGGCGCTGGACGCGGACCTGGATGCGTCGTGGGAAGTGCTGGCGGAGCCGATCCAGACGGTGATGCGCCGCTACGCGCTGCCCAACCCGTATGAGCGGCTGAAGGAACTGACGCGCGGCAAGTCGATCACCCGCGAGTCGATCCAGCAGTTCATCCAAGGCCTGGAACTGCCCGAGGCCGAGAAGCAGCGCCTGCTGGCGATGACGCCGGGCAACTACATCGGCACGGCCGAGGCGCTGGCCAAGCGGATCTGAACGCGGCGCCGGCGTTGAGCCGGTCCAGGGTCAAAGTGATGGGGCAGTGCGTCGACGCACTGCCCCATTTCCTTATGGGCGGCTGTCGTGATCACTCGGGCTTCGTCGCCAGTGGCGCCAGATCATGGCTGCACAACACGCGGCCCAGAGGACCGCGACGGCATGAAGGAATGGGCCGGACCGCGGGACGTACGCCGGGATCGCCCACAGTGCCTCTGCGCCGATCACACCTGCAGCGACGCCCAGGCCGGTGACCCTGACGCGCGAGATGAACGAGTCCGTCCGGCTGACCACTTCCAGGAGGAACTTGATCGTGCCCAGTCGGAGGCAGCCCGCAGTCAGCGCGGCACCGAGGATGGCCACCGCCAGAGCCGGGTGCGACCAGGATCCGCAGCAAGTCGGCAGCACCAGCAACAGGCGGGTGAACCCTGCGATCGCGAGCAGGTTGGCCGTTGCACGCAACGCCCACGGCGGCGGACATGCCCGTTGCGCGTGGAAGGGCGCGTCGCTCACCTGGCAGCGTTGCAGGCTCGCGAGTACTTTGCGGCCATTGCGCCTCCGATCGCCCAACCTCCCAGCACGGAGATGAAGCTGCCTCCGATGCTGCCAATCGAGGCGCCGATACCGCTCCAGACCAGGATCGCGTTGGCGCAGGCCGCGCCGTCCGCCGTGGCCCGGCCTTCGGGCGTGCCTGCCCACGAATCTCCTCCATGAACCAGATCGATCTCCGCGCAGGTTAGTTCCTGGAGGGCGGTCGAAGCGGTGTTGCCAAGCAAGGTCATGGTGTTCTCCTGAAGCGTTGGATGGCGTCACAACAGCGTGACGGATTCATTCCATCCCCAGGCCGTCATTCGGGGAATGGCCTCGATCAGTAGTCGCGATCAGGGGAAGCCCGGGGGCGGCAACGTCCCCGGGGTCAGGCCTTGCCAAATCGGCAGCCCGCATGAAAAAGAGGGCAGTGCATCACTGCACTGCCCTCGCACCTTCCGGGAATCAGGGGGTTTCGGGTGTCGCTCAGGAGCAGCCCGGAAGGCGCCGGTGCCGGGGGGAATCGGCACCGGTCAACCGTGACGGTCGATCAGAACTGGTAGGCCAGGCCCATGCTCAGTCGATCGTCCTTCTTGTTGAAGCCGTTGGCCTGCGGCATGTCGTTGTAGCGGGTGGCCTCGGCACGCAGCGAGACGTTCTTCGTCAGCGCGTAGTCGACGCCCACGCCCAGCTTCAGGCCCGTCTTGTCCTTGTCGCCCAGGCCGTTGTTGAAATCGCGCTGGGCGTAGGCCAGGCCCACCTTGCCGTAGACGCCGAAGCCGGCACCCAGCGGCGCGCGGGCGATGCCGTCGAGCGCGTAGACCTTGTTCTTCGCGGTCACGCCGTCGAAGCTGATCTTGCCCAGGTCGGTGTAGGAGATCTCGGTCGCGAAGTTCTCGTTGAACTTGTAGCCGCCGAAGATGCTGTAGCTGTCCGAGGTGCGCTTCTGCGAGTTGCCATCCACGCGCTGCGTCGTCTTGCCGACGTCACCACCGATGTAGTACGGGGTCACCGGGTCGGCGTGCGCCACGCCAACGCCCAGGGTCAGCGCCGCGGCGGCGACCGCCAGCAGGCCGGCCTTCTTGCCGTTGATCGAGGTGCGGGCGTTGTTGTTGTTGCGGTTCATTCGAAACTCCTTCAGAGCTGTTGATCGATGTCGTCCGGGGGTGCCTTGGACAACCGCCAGGCTCGTTCGACATGGAGCTCATTCTGGGAATTCGACCCGCCGGTGTCTGTGGACCGAGTTGGGCGCTTGTGTGACCGTCGATGACAGCGGCGCGCGCGGCGCAACACGAAGCTTCACAGGGCGGCTTGCGCACGCGGCGCGAGGTCTTCAGCCTTGCGCCGACCAGTGCAGCAGCAGCCGCGCGCCCCCCAGGCGCGGCGCCTCGCCCAGGCGCGCGTGACCGCCGTGCGCATGCGCGACGTGCCGCACGATCGCCAGCCCCAGGCCGAAGCCGCGCGTGCCGCGACCCTTGCGCTCGAGCCGCTTGAAGGGCTCGAACGCCGCCTCGCGCAGCGACGGCGGCACGCCCTCGCCGTCGTCATCGATCGCGAGCCAGAGTTGCCCCGCCTCCACCCAGGCCGACAGCAGGATGCGGGCCTTCGCGTAACGCGCCGCGTTGCGCAGGCCGTTGCGCACCGCATAGGGCAGCAGGCGCTCGTCGAAGGGCAGCGCGGCGGGCAGGCGCAGGTCGGTGTCGAGCGCCTTGCCGTCGAGCAGCGGCGCCAGCGAGGCGGCCTCCCGCGCCAGCATGTCGCCCAGGTCGCCCTGCACCACGTTCGGCTGCAGCGCGCCCATGTCCAGCCGCGCCAGCGTCAGGCTCGCGTCGATCAACTCGTCGAGCTCGTCGATGTCGCGCTCGCAGGCCATCACCGCCTGCTCGCGCCGATCGCGGTCGTCCTCGTCGACCAGCGCGTCGACCGCGAAGCGCAGCCGCGCCAGCGGCGTGCGCAGCTCATGCGAGACCGCGCCGGTCAGCTCGCGCTGCGTCGCCATCGCGGCCGCCAGCCGCTCCAGCATCGCGCGCGTCGCGGCGGCCACCGGCGCGAACAGCCGGCTCTTGAGCGGCGGCAACTCGGTGTCCAGGCGTCCCGCGCTCAGCCGTTCCGCCGCGCGCTGCAGGCCGCGCAGGTCGCGCCACAGCGGCCGCAGCTGCCACCACGCGATCAGCGCGACCGCCAGCGCGATCACCACCGCCACGCCCAGCTGCGCCGCGAGCTCCTTCGGCAGCTCGCCCGCGCGCTTGGAGTCCAGCGGCCCGAGCAGCAGCAGCTGGTCGGGTTCGCCGGGCAAGGCGGCGTAGATGCGGCGGTTGAAGCCGGTGACCAGCACCTCGCCGCGGCCCAGCCGGCGGCGCTGCTCGGCGCTGAGCGGCGTGAGGTCCGTGCGCACGAGCCGGACCGGATAGTCGAACTGCGCATCGAGCTCGCGCACGCGCTCGCGCCGCGCCGGCGGATCGAGCGGGGCGAGGTCGCGCACCAGCAGGTCGACCGTGCCGCGCATGAAGTTGCGCACGTAGTCGTTGGTGACCTCGGACGCGCCGATCAGCACCAGGCCTTCGACAAGCAGGATCAGCGCCAGCACCGCCAGCCCCAGTCCCAGCGCCATCCGCAGCAGCGAGGCGCGCAGCGTCATCGCGGCCATCAGTCGATCGCGAAGAGGTAGCCCTGCCCGCGCACCGTCTTGATCCGCACCGGCGCCTGCGCGTCGTCGCCGATCTTCTTGCGCAGCCGCGAGATGCGCGCGTCGATCGCGCGATCCAGGCCGTCGAACTCCAGGCCGCGCAGGCCCTGCATGATGTCGTCGCGGCTGACCACCTGGCCGGCGCGCTGCGCCAGGAAGTTCAGCAGCTCGTATTCGGCGGTGGTGAGCGCCACCGGCTCGCCATGCAGGCGCAGCTCGCGCGACTGCGGCAGCAACGTCAGCGGCCCGAAGTGCAGCGCCTCGCCGACCGGATGCGCGGCGGGCAGCGCGTCCCGGCGCAGCAGCGCCTTGAGGCGGGCCAGCAGCACGCGTGGCGCCACCGGCTTGGCGATGTAGTCGTCCGCGCCGCCCTCCAGGCCGAGCACCTGGTCGATGTCGTCGTCGCGGGCGGTCAGCATGACGATGCGGCCGGCGAAATCGCGCCGGGTGTCGCGCAGCACGTCGAAACCGTCCTTGCCCGGCAGGTGCCCGTCCAGCAGCACGAGCTCGAAGGGCTCCTGGCGCATCAGCGCTTCGCCGGCCAGGCCGTCGCCGCAGACGGTGACGGCGTAGTTGGCCTTGTGCAGCGCATCGGCGACCAGTTGCGCCAGGCGCTCGTCGTCCTCGATCAGCAGGATGCGCGCGGCGCTCTGAGCAGAAATGTCCATGGCCGCGAGCATAGGCGAGGCCCCCTGCCGTCGACTTCGGCCACGCTTAAGCGCGCGCGCCACCGCGCATACGCGCGCGCAGCGATCGCCGACCGGCCGTCAGCGGTCGACGGGCACGTCCAGGCGCCAGCCGGCGGGCGTGCGCACGGCCCGCAGCGTGGGATCGTCCGCCAGCGGCGCCCAGCGCTGCGCCAGGTGATCCAGCGCCTGCGGCGAGAGGTCGGTGCGGCTGGCCATCACGCGGTCGACGGCCTCCGGCGTCAGGCAGGCGGTCAGCGCCGCCCGCGCCGGTCCGGTCAGCGCCGCGCGCCAGCGCAGGCGCAGCGCGGCGATCTCCTCGGCGTCGCTGCGCTCGACCGGGTCGTGCCAGGTGTAGACGCGCGAGAGTCCCTCATGCGCCTCGGTCTGCTGCTCGCCTTCGTCGGTCATGCCGATGGCCACCAGCACGCGGCCCGAGGGGTGGTTCTCCGGCGCCGTCGTGCCCATCAGGTGCCGCATGCCCAGCACCTGGCGGCAGTAGTCGAAGGTCGCCGACGCCGCCTCGCGCGCGTAGCCGTGGCCCCAGAAGCGCGCCGGGAAACCGTAGCCGATGTCCGGATGCGGCAGCCCCTCGCGCTGGATCACGCCGGCCAGGCCGAGCAGTTCCCCGTCCTCGAGCCGCTCGACGGCCCAGAAGCCGAAGCCCAGCAGCCAGTAGCGCGCCTCCAGGCGCTCGCGGATCCAGGCGGCGGCCTGCTCGTCGGTGCGCACCTGCGCGTCGTAGATGTGCTCGATCCACGCCGGCTCGTTGAGCAGCCCGCGGACGAAGGCCGCATCCGATTGGCGAAACCACCGCAGCCGCAGCCGCGCCGTCCTCAAGACTTCCATCCGCGCCTCCCAGCGCCCGTGAGCGTCGTCCGGCACCGGCGGGTCCGATCGGGGCCCGCCAGGCAAAAGCGGGACAATACCGCACCCCGCCGGCCCCCGTCAGCGCCGACACGCCCGGCCCCCCGAACGACTTTCTCCCGGACACCTCATGAAATTCATGCAGAAGCTGCAGGCCGCCGAGCGCCTGAACGACTCCCTGCTGTGCGTCGGCCTGGATCCCGATCCCGCCAAGTTCCCCACCCACTGGAAGGGCGACGCCGGCCGGATCTACGACTTCTGCGCCGCCATCGTCGACGCGACCAAGGACCTGGTCAGCGCGTTCAAGCCGCAGATCGCCTACTTCGCCGCGCACCGCGCCGAGGACCAGCTCGAGCAGCTGATGGCCCACATCAAGCGCAACGCGCCGCACGTGCCGGTGATCCTGGACGCCAAGCGCGGCGACATCGGCGCCACCGCCGAGCAGTACGCCCGCGAGGCCTTCGAGCGCTACCAGGCCGACGCGGTGACGCTGTCGCCGTTCATGGGCCGCGACTCGGTGGAGCCCTACCTGCGTTATCCCGACAAGGGCGCCTTCCTGCTGTGCCGCACCTCCAACCCCGGCGGCGACGATTGGCAGATGCAGCGCCTGGCTGACGTGCCGGGCCAGCCGCGGCTGTTCGAACACCTGGCCGCGATCGCGCAGGGCGAATGGAACACGAACGGCCAGCTCGGCCTGGTGGTCGGCGCGACCTATCCGAAGGAGATCGAGCGCGTGCGCGAACTCGCGCCGACGCTGCCGCTGCTGATCCCCGGCGTGGGCGCCCAGGGCGGCGATGCCGCGGCCACCGTCGCCGCCGGCTGGCGCCGGGACGCCGGCACGGTGATCGTGAATTCCTCCCGGGCGGTGCTCTACGCGTCCGCTGGCGAGGACTTCGCCGCCGCCGCCCGCCGTGTGGCGCTGGCGACACGCGACAGCCTGCGCCCCGCCACCGCCGCCTGACCGGGGCCTCACGGCGCTCGCCAACTAATTGGCAGAAACCCCGGGCGCGAGCCGGCAGGCGCGTGTTTCGGGATTTCTCGACGCTTCAGATCGGCCCCCGCTCGCCGAGACTCCGTTACCGGACGTTGCACTCCGAGGCCGCCGCGCGCCGAACCGGCTGACGCGGTCCTCGTCCCCCTGTCGCCGCGAGAGCGACCGCGCAAGGTCCCCGGACACAACGAGTTGGGCAAGGTCGAGTGAGCAAGGATTCCCAGGACGATCTGAGCAGTCTGGTGGGGCAGGAGCTGTCGCGCGGCGACCGCCTGCCCGCGACGCTGCAATGGCGCGCCGCGCGGCTGTTCATGGCCGCGTGCGTGCTGCTGTCCGGGTTGGCGGGCCTGCTGCTGCTGGCCAGCGCCGGCGCGGCCGAGCCGCTGCGCGGCCTGGTGCCGCCGGCGCTCGCGCTGGTGACCACCTTCGCCGCGCTGGCCATGCTCTGGAAGCTGCCCGCCGACCGCGGTCCGGCCGCCACCCTCCTGCTGATGGGCCTGGCGATGGCGACGGCGCTGTCGCTCGCCGTCTCGCGCCAGCTCGGGCTGAACGCCGCCAGCCTCGGGATCATGGGGCTGATGGTCGCGCTGGGCACCAGCATGATCGGCCTGGGCGCGGGGCTGTCCCTGTTCGGGCTGGGCCTGGCGGCGCTGGGCGGCCTGGCGTCGGCCGAGCTCGGCGGCTGGATCCACGTCGGCACCGCGCCGGTCGGCCTGACCGCGCGGCTGATCACGCAGCTGCTGCTGCTCAGCGCCGGCCTGGTCGTCGGCCTGGGCACCGCCAAGCTGATCCGGCGCGCGATGCAGGAGGTCAACGAGCGCCACTCGCGCTTCCGCCACCTGCTCAACATGGCGGCGGACTGGTACTGGGAGATGGATCGCCAGTTCCGCTTCACCCACCTGGCCGAGCACCACGCCGGCGCGTCCGGCCTGTCCATCGCCGAGCGGCTGGGCCGCGCGCCCTGGGAGATCGAGCACCTGGGCCTGTCCGACGAGGAGCTCGACGCGCACCGCGCCGACCTCGAATCGCACCGCCCATTCCGCGGCCTGGTGATGCGCCGCACCTCGGAGGACGGCACGCTGCGCTACGTCTCGATCAGCGGCGAGCCGCGCTTCGACGCCAAGGGCAACTTCCGCGGCTACTGGGGCGTGGGTCGCGACGTCACCGACGAGGTCCAGACCGAGCAGGCCATGGTGGCCACCGAGACCCGCTACCGCGAGCTGTTCCGCCGCTCGCCCTCGCCGCTGGTGCTGCACCGCTGGGGCCGGGTGATGGACGCCAATCCGGCGGCGATGGCGATGTTCGGCTACACCCAGCGCTCGTCGATGATCGGCCAGGACCTGTTCTCGCATTACGAGCCCGGCGACGAGGAACGCGCCCGCCAGCGCGCCGCCAAGATCGAGGCGCTGCCGGTGGGCGCGATGCTGCCGATGACGGAATTCCGGCTGCGCACGCTGTCGCGCCGACGCCGCCTGGTGCAGGCCACCAGCGTGCGCGTGGACGCGGCCACCGGTCCGGCGACGCTGTCCTTCTTCATCGACCAGACCGAGACCTCGCGCGCGCAGGAGGCGCTGCGGCGCTCGGAGGCGCTGCTGTCGCACCTGTTCGCGACCAGCCCGGACGTCGTCACCCTCACCGAGACCGTCAGCGGCCGCTACGTGATGGTCAACAAGACCTATGAATCGATGAGCGGCTACAGCGCCGACGAGGTCCTGGGCCGCACCGCCGAGGAAGTCGGCATCTGGCAGGACATGGAAGACCGCGAGCGGCTGATCGAGGCGCTGCGCCAGCAGGGCCGCGTCAGCGACATGTCGGCCACCTTCGTGAACCGGCGCGGCCAGGCGATCCCGATGCTGCTGTCGGCGGCGCCGTTCGTGCTCGACGGCGTGTCCTACCTGGTGGTCAACGGGCGTGACGTCAGCGACACCGAGCGCACCCGGCTGGTCCACGCGGCGATCCTGGAGAACGCCTCGATCGGCATCGCGCTGACGCGCGACCAGCGTTTCGTGCAGGCCAACCGCCTGGTGGAGGAGATGTTCGGCTGGCCCGCTGGCGGGCTGATCGGCCAGCCGGGCAGCGTGGTGTGGCCGGGCATGGACGACTACGACGCGGTCGGCCGCGAACTCGGTCCGCGCCTGGCCGCGGGCGAGCAGGTCGAGGCGGAGCGCCTGATGCGGCGCCGCGATGGCAGCCGCTTCCTGTGCCGGATCCTGGCCCGCGCGGTGGACCCCAACCACCCCAGCCGCGGCGGCACGATCTGGATCATGGAGGACGTCACCGAGCGCCGGCGCGTCGAGGCGGCGCTCGCGCAGGCCAAGGACGAGGCGCAGGCGGCCAACCGCGCCAAGAGCGCCTTCCTGGCCAACATCAGTCACGAGATCCGCACGCCGCTCAACGGCTTGGTGGGGCTGGCGCGGCTGCTGCAGCAGCCGGACCTGGCCGGCGACACCCGCAGCCACTACCTGGACCAGATGGTGGACAGCGCGGAAAGCCTGTCGGGCTTGATGTCGGACATCCTGGACCTGTCCAAGATCGAGGCCGGCCGGCTGACGCTGGAGACGGTGCCCTTCGCGCTGCGCGACATGCTCGCCACGATGCGCATGGGCTACCTGACGCTGGCGCAGGCGCGCGGGTTGGGTTTCAGCATCGACGTGGAGGACGCGGTGCCCGGCTGGGTGATCGGCGATCCGGTGCGCACGCGCCAGATCCTGAGCAACTACCTGAGCAACGCGCTGAAGTTCACCGAGCAGGGCAGCGTCGCCGTGCGGGTGCGCCGGCTGGACGAGCGGCGGCTGCGCATCGAGGTCAGCGACACCGGCCCCGGCATCGCCGAGGCGATGCACGAGCGGCTGTTCCAGCCCTTCACCCAGGCCGACGAATCGACCACGCGCCGCTACGGCGGCACGGGGCTGGGGCTGTCGATCTGCCGGGAGCTGGCCACGCTGATGGGCGGCCAGGTCGGCGTGGAGAGCCAGCCGGGTGCCGGCGCGACCTTCTGGGCCGAGTTGCCGCTGCCCGCCGCGCCCGCGCCGATGAGCGCCCAGCGCCGCGCGCCGGCGGACGATGCGGAGCTCGCGGGCCGCCGCATCCTGATGGTCGAGGACAACCCGGTGAACATGATGATCGCCGTGGCGATGCTGGAGCAGTGGGGCGCGGAGGTCTCGCAGGCCAGCGACGGCAGCCAGGCGGTGGAGGCGGTGACGGCGGCGGCCAGCATGGGCAAGCCCTTCGACGCCGTGCTGATGGACGTGCAGATGCCGGTCATGAGCGGCCATGAGGCCACGCGCCAACTGCGCCAGCGCTACGACTCCGCGCAGCTGCCCATCGTCGCGCTGACCGCCGCGGCGCTGGTGCAGGAGCGCGACGAGGCCCTCGGCGCCGGGATGAACGAGTTCCTCACCAAGCCCATCGACGCGCAGCGGCTGCGGCAGGTGCTGGTGAGGCTGACGGCGGGTTGATGTCCGCGACGTGGTTTTCTCGCATTTCAAGTGCGCGAAAACCACGGCATCCGCTACGGAATCGTCTGAATCTTGAGATAAAACGGCCGCTCTGGTAATTTTCGCGCACTTGAAGTGCGAGAAAATCACATGAGCCTCTACCTCGTCGGCGAGAACCTGGACGCCAACCGCGGCTACCGCAGAGCGGAAACAGGCGAACTGATCCAGCTGATGCGCGGCATCTACGTGGACGCCGGCGACGACGCGGACGACCTCGTCCTGCGACATGCGGTGCGCATCGCGCGCTATCTCTACCCCCGGGCCTTTCTCTCGGCCGCGAGCGCCGTGCTGCTCGCGCCGACCCGTGATGGTCGCCTCTACATCTCGGGGCAGCGCAGTCAACGCACACGGCTGCGCGGCCTGGAGATCGTCCAGAACCGCGCCCCGGCGCGCCCATCCACGACCGACGCCGTCGTCGCCGATGGATGGGGCGAGCTGCCGGTCCTGGTGTCCTCCCTGCGCCAGCGCTTCCTCGAGGCGTTTCGCCTGCGCAGCGAGCACGCCCAGTCGATGGACCTGGCGATGCGTGAGGCCCTGGCCGCGCGACTCGTGCAAGAGTACGGCGACGCGCAACGCGCTGCCGACGCGCTGTGGACGCTGGCGCGCGACAACGAGTGGTACCGCGAGGGCGAAGGCGCCGAACGCTTCCTGAAGCAGCAGTCGGACGGCCCGATGCGCAACGAGGCCGCGTTCGACCTGACCGTCGCCTGGCATGGCCTTGCGCTGGGAGACCTGGCTCATGACGGCACCGAATGGCGCTGGAACGCCAGTAGCGCCGGCCCGGTGCTGCCGCCGCTGATCCGCCAGACCACGCCGGGACGGCTGCCGCCGTTCATCGTGTCGCTGCTGCCGGAAGGCTGGCTGGAGTCCGTCCTGCACGACGCGAGCGACCGTGACGTCCTGCGGCGCGGCAAGCGCTACATGTCCAACATCACGATCTCGGAGCGACGCGCGGAACTGGCCGCCTTGCCGCAGGACACGCTGACGACGCGACTGGCCGACTTCACACGGGACGGCATGTTCAGCGGCCACTACGCCGGGCCACGGCGCGACGCGATGGACGCCGACTTCGCCCACCGCCTGGCGCAGCTCTTCGCGAACCAGCAGACGCCGCGGCTGTCAGGCGTGCAGGTCAAGGCCCCCATGCACCTGGCGGCGGACGGCACGCTGCTGATCGCCACGCACCTGCCCTTCACCCACATCCTCAAGCCGGCAGGAGCCGCCGGCTTCGAAGGACTTCCGGTGGCGGAATGGATCGGGCTGACGCTGGCCCGCGGCGTGGGCTTCGAGGTCCCTGATCACGCGCTTGTCGCGATGCCCGACGAGCTGCCGGCGGCGCTGATCGTGGAGCGCTTCGACATCCGCCTTCAGCGGGACGACACCCGTCTCCTGGCGATGGAAGACCTGTGCTCGGTGCTCGCGCTCGATCCCAGGGACAAGTACACCGGCACGATGGAACGCGTGGCCCGTGCGGTGCGCGCGCTGTCGACGTCGCCCGACGAGGACGTCATGACATTGCTGCGCCGGGCGCTCTTCGCCTGGCTGATCGGCGACGGCGACATGCACCTCAAGAACATGGCGATGCTCAAGACCGCCCAGGAAGGCGCTGCCACGTTCCGGCACGTGCGGCTCGCGCCGGTCTACGACACCTTGACGACCCGCGTGTTCCCGGGGCTCCAGCATGACGCCATGGCGCTGAAGGTGAACGGCAAGGCCCAGCGCCTGCGCCGCGCCGATTTCCTGGCCCTGGCGGCGATCGCCGACCTGCGGGCGGGCGACGCGAAAGTCGCCATCGATGAGATGCTGGCGTCGATGACGGCGGCGCTGGACCAGTTCGCTTTGCCCCCGTCCCTCCAAGCTGACGCGGCGGCTCTCGCGCTGAACGAGCGGGTGCTCCAGGTGGCGCGGGAGCGTGTGCGGGATTTCGATTGATCGGCGCCCCATCCGTCCACCGTCCACCGTCCACCGTCCACCGTCCACCGTCCACCGTCCACCGTTCATCCGTTCATCCGTTCACCAGGAACGCGGCCGCGACGCAGTGGCGCGGCGGCGCGCAGCGGACCTCCTCATCTGGCGCTCAGGCTGGCCCCCTTCCAATCCGCCGACTGCCATCGCTGGAACGCGCCCAGCATCGCGGCATCCCCGGCCTGGCGCTTCGTCTCCAGCGTGTCGAGGTCGACCTGCTCGTAGCTGCGCTTGTAGCGGCCTTCGGCACGCGATTCGCGCGCGACCAGCAGCTCCTTGCCGCCCGGCACCCAGCCGGCGAATTCCGCGTAGCCCAGGCCCGGCTGCGCCGCCACCGGCGGCAGCGCCGTCATGCGCCAGCCCTGCGCGGTGCGGCGCAGCAGCCAGAGTTCGCGCCAGCCGTCGGCTGGCACCGACGCGATCGCGATCGCATTGCCCTCGCGGTTGATCCGCGCCGAGGCCGTCATCACCAGCCCCCACGCGCAGTGGCGCAGCAGCGGCGGACTGCCCTCCTTGGCGCCGTTCATGGCCAGCGTCAGGCAGGTTTCGCCCGGCTGGCCCGGCAGCACCGTCAGCGTGAAACCGCCCAGCGTCTGCGTCGACGGCCCCGCGGGCAGCGCCGCCCAGCGCATCGCGTTGCCGCGCATCGCCGCGTCGTTGTAGTCGCGCTGGTCGTCGTCCGACAGCTCAGTCGGCACGATGCGCGCGAACGCCTCCAGCGCGCGACGCGAGGCGGCCGACGACGCATCAACCTGAAGGCTCGCAGCTGTCACGCCTTCGCCGGCACCAGCACCAGCGCCAGCACCGGCACGCCGCGCGCGGATGAAGGACAGGCTGCTCCACACGCCCGACTGGCGCATCAGCACGCGATTGCGCCAGTGCGTCGCGAGCGCCGGATCGCGCAGGTCGACCTTGTCCAGCACGTCCGCGCGCCACTGGTCCATCTGCTCCCGCTTCGGCGGCGTCGCGGCCGGATCCAGGCAGTCGACACGCGTCAGCGCGAGCGCCGCGCGCGCCTTCTGCTCGGGCGTCGAGGCCGGCATCGCCAGCACGCGCCGGAACGCCTCGCCGTCGTAGCAGAGCTGCATCGCGCCGGCCTCGCGCTCCAGCGATCGGAAGCGCAGCCCGTAACGCGCGGCCACGTCGAGCTGCGCGGCCACCTGCGTCTCCGCCGCCGTCGTCGAGCCATCCGCCTTGGGCTGCACGCGCGAGGCGCGATCGGCCAGCCGCTCGGCCAGCGTGCCCATCGCATCGAGCGCCTCGGCGCCGTCCGCGCCGTTGATCTGCTCCGCGCTCGCCGCCTGCACGTAGGCGGCGGCCAGGCCCAGCCCGAGCGACTCCGCGCCCGGCTGCTGACGCACGACGCGCAGCGCGGCCAGCAGCGCCTCCGGCTGCGCGGCCGGGCCGGCCAGCGGCAGCAGCGCGGCCTTGCGCACGAAGCCGCCGCGCTCGCGGCGGTAGTCGTAGACCTGGAAATGATCCGGGCGCTCGCCGCGGATCTCCAGCGCCTCGCCGCGCCACAGCTGCGCCTGCGCAGGCGAGCCGTCCTTCGCCGCGGCGCGCAGCGCGACGTTGTCCTGCACCACCAGCGCCGTGCGCACCGGCGCGACGCCGTCAGCGGCGCCGGTGCGCTTGATCGGCGGCTTCGGCGCGACCTCGTCCGTCGCCGCGTCGGCGGCGTGGACGCACAGCAGCTGCACGGCGACAGCGGCGATGGCGGCGGCCATCACGAGCTTCATGCGGCCCATGGCATTCCCCTTCCCGACGGCATCGGCCGCCGGGGTGTTCAAGGTCGTCGAGGTGTTCCTGGCATTCATGGCGTTCATGGCGGTCCTGGCCTTCACTGGGCACCCTGTTCCTGGGCGGGCTCCTGCTTCGTCCCCAGCAGCGTCTTGCCGATGAAGCCGCCATCGGCCGGCGGCGGCGCGATGATCACCTGCACCTTGTCGGACAGCTTGTCGGCCATGGCCTTCTGGATCAGCAGCGGGTGGCGGCTCAGCAGCGCGCCCTCGGCGGCCATCTGGTCGACGGCGACCTTGCCGATGCGCGTCTGGCGATACGCCTCGGCATCGGCGAGCTTCTCGCGCGCCTTGGCCTCGCCGTCGGCCTCGATGCCACGCGCCTGCGCGTTGCCCTCGGCCACGCGGACCCGCGCGACGCGCTCCGCCTCGGCTTCGAGCTGGCGCTGCTCGACCTGGCGCTGCTTGAAGGGCAGCACGTGCTTCATCGCCTCCTCCTGGCCCTTGGCGGCGATGACCTGCTCGCGCGCCGAGGCCTCGGCAGCCGTCTCGCGGCGCACCTTCTCGGCCGCAGCCTCGAGCTCGGTCTGCTTGACCTGCTTCTCCTTGAGCTCCAGCGTGTAGCGCATCTTCTCGCTCGCCAGGCCCTCGGCCAGCAGGTTCTCCAGCCCTTCGCGGTACTCGTGGGGCAGGTCGACGTTGCCGATCTCCAGGCCGCGCAGCACGATGCCGTCCAGCGCCAGCTTGCGGCGCAGTTCGCCTTCGAGCGCCGCCTGGATGGGGCCGCGCTGGGTCGAGAAGATCTCGCGCACGGTGTGCGTGGCGATCTGGCGATAGACGATGCCCTGCAGTGCCGGGGCGATCACGTCGCCCTCGATGTCGTCGGGCAACGAGGCGGCCAGTTGCGGCAGGCGACTCGGATCGACGGTCCAGCGCACCGTCAGGTCCAGGCCCAGCGACAGGCCTTCGAGCGATTGCAGCGGCGCTTCGCCATCGGCGCGGGCGAACCGGGTCGGGTGGTAGCTGCGGTCGCGCACCGGCAGGTCGCGGACCTCATGCAGGCCGGGCAGCTTCAGCACCGAGCCCGAGCGCGCCTCGGTGATGCCGCCCGTCAGCGTGTTGGTGCGCAGCGTGACGGCGCCCCGCGGCACCTCGTGCACCGGCGGGTGCGTCACCAGCAAGGCCACCGCGCCGGCCACGGCCGTCAGGCCGGCCAGCCAGGGCAGCGCGCGCACCAGGCCCGCGCCGGCGCGCCGGCCGAAGCCGTCGGCGCCGGCGGTCGTGCGCTCGAGGCCGGCGCCTTCGTCGCCAAGGTCGGTGCCAAGGCCGGCATCGGCGCGGCGGGAGAAGCCGGGCAGTCGAGCCTTCAGCCGGGCAGCGGCGTTGCGGATCGATTGCAGGCGGTCGTTCATGAGGTCCTCCGGGGTGCCCGCTCACGGGCTGTTGGGATGTCGCTCATGGTCCGGAGACGGCGCGGAAGCCTCAATGCGGGCGCGTGGCGCCTCCCTTCACGGTCCGGAAGAAACCTTCACGGGGCGGCGGCGCGCGGGCGGCCGGGGCTGTCCATAATCCGGCGCCATGGTCATCCCCAGGAACAAGGTCGCCGTCATCGAGGACGACCGCCCCACCAGCGAGCAACTGGCCGGCTGGATCCGCGCCGCGCGGCCCGAGCTGCAGGTCGATCAATGGTTCGACCGCGACGCCGCCGAGGCCGCGCTGGCCCGCGAGCGCTACGAGATGGTCGTGCTCGACATCGAGCTCGGCCGCGAGCGCAATGCCGGCATCGCGCTGATCAACGAGATCAACAAGCTGGGCGCCGGCACGCCGGTGCTGGTGGTGTCGGCGATGCCGGCGGCGATCTACCGCGGGATCATGAAGGCGCTCGACGCCTGGGACTACCTGCAGAAGACCAGCTTCGACGAGGCCGAATTCATCGACACCTTCCTCGACATCCTGCGCGCCGCGCGGGCCCGCGCCAGCGCCGAGCCGGCCGCCGCCGCGCCGCATGCGCTGCAGCTGGACCCGCTCTGGCAGCGCAGCCCGCTGTGGAAGGGACAGCGCATCAACCTGCCGCTGACCGCGCAGCGCATCCTCGCCACGCTGCATCAGCGCGCGCCGGAGGTGGTGTCGTACGAGGAGCTCTACGACGTCGTGAAGAGCGGCCGCACCCGCGACAACGTGCGCAAGCATGTGTCCACGCTGCGCGAGGCGCTGAAGGAGGTCGATCCCGACTTCGACGCGATCGAGAACGTGCCGATGCGGGGATTCAGGTGGCACGGTCCGCGATGAAGGCGTCCGCATGAAGCTCGGGCCGGTCGAACTGCCGGCGCTGGCCGTGCCGCGCCTGGGGCCGGCGGCGTTCCGGCGTCGCGCGGTGGTGCACCTGGCCTTCCTGCTGCTGGCGCTGGCGACGGTCGGCCTCGTGCTGACGGTGCTGATCGACCAGAAACAGCGCGCCTACCAGCGCTACGCGCAGGGCTTCCGGCAGTCGCTGGCGGAGATCGTGCTGCAGCTGCGCCATCCGAGCGGCCAGCTCGCGCTACTCAATCCGAAGATGAGCGCCGGCGGCCGCAACGGCCAGGCGCCGGTGCTGCTGCCGTTCTCGGCGATCGACTTCGACGACCAGAACAAGGCCCAGCGCGCCGTGGAGATGGCCGGCTGCGGTCTGCGCTGGCCCGATGGCGCGAGCCTGTGCGCCGCCGTCGGCGCGAACGCTTATGCGGGCGGCTTTCTTTATCTCGTCGGCAGCTTGGAGAGCGGCCCGCTGACTGGGCGCCAGCATGGCGCGCTCGACCTGGCCGGCGTGCATCGCGCCCGCGTGACGCTGACGCTGCGCGGCGAGACGCAGACCTGGATCGCGCCGTTCGAAGGCGCGGCGGCGGCCGACGGCACCCAGCGCGGGCGGCTGACCGGCTTCATCGGCGCCGGGCCGCAGCTGCCCGGCAAGGCCCGGCCGGTGCGCGAGTTCCGCGGCTGGCTCTGGCGCGAGGGCCCCTGCGCCCAAGGCAGCAGCGGTCCGGACTGCGTGCGGCGGACCTTCTATTCGATCCGGCTGCCGGTGGAGGCTTTCCAGGCGGCGCTGTTCGATGGCGACGGCCATCGCGCGCGGCCGGTGTGGCCGCCGGCGGACCTCGACCAGGCGCGCGTGCGGGTGGAACTGCTCGGTCCCGCCGAGCCGGCGAGGTCGGCCCCGGGCGCGTCGACGGCCGCGGCGGCGGCTGACCCGTCCGCGAGCGACGCTGCGCGTGGCGACGGCCCGGTGCTCTTCGACAGCGCGCGGCCGGGCGCGTCGCTGGCGCAGTCGCTGGACCGCATCGGCGCCTCGCTGCAGCCCGGCGAGACGCTGCGCATCGAGCGCCAGGGCCGGCAGCCGCAGACCATCGCCGAGCGGCGCGGGCCGGAGCTGTCGGAGCGCGCGCTGCCCTGGCTGATCCACGTGATGCGCCGCCTGCCGGTGCGGGGCGAGGTGCTGGGCGTGGGCGCCGGCACCGATGCCGCCGAGGTGCGCTGGCTGACCGCCTCCGACGAGGTCGCCACGCCGAGCGGCCGCTACCGGCTCGAGCTGCGCGGCGACCTGCGCAGCCTGGACCGCCAGCTCGCGCTCGAGGCTCGGCCGCTGGCCTGGCTGGCGGCGGCGATGCTGGCCGCGGTCGCGCTGGCTTGGCTGATGGTGGAGCTGGGCCTGATCCGCGGCATCGCCGTGCTGACCAAGCGTGCGGCGGCGGTGTCCTACAACATGCAGGACGCGCGCGCGGATCAGCGCATCGGCGAGCTGGACGTGGCCGACCTGCGCGGCCGCGATGAACTCGGCATCCTGGCCGGCAGCCTGGCCGACGCGCTCAGCCGCGTGAAGGACGGCCTGCGTCGCGAGCAGCTGCGGGCCGAGCGCGAGCGCGAGATGTGGCATGCGGTGGGCCACGAGATCATGTCGCCGCTGCAATCGCTGATGGTGCTGCACGGCGCGCCGGACGATGCCAGCCACCGCTACGTGCAGCGGATGCAGCAGGCAGTGAAGGTGCTCTACGGCAGCGCACCGCCGAGCGAGGCGCTGGCTTCGGCCGACCTGCATCCGCAGGCGCTGGACCTGGTCGCCTTCTGCCGGGAGATCGCCGCCAACGCCCATTACGCCGGCATCGTCGGCGTCAGCTTCTCGACCGCCCTGCCCGAGCCGCTGCCGGTGCGCGCCGAGGCCTATGCGCTGGAGGACGCCGTCACCCACGTGCTGCGCAACGCGGACCGCTACCGGCCCGAGGGCACGCCCATTGCCCTCACGCTGGAGGTCGGCGAGCCCGGCGTGGTGCTGCTGCGCATCCACAACCAGGGGCCGCCGATCGACGCGGCGATGCTGGAGACGATCTTCGAATACGGCGTCTCCGACACCGCGCCGCAAGCCGCCGGGGAACGTCGCGGGCAGGGTCTGTTCGTCGCCAGGACCTATCTGGCGAAGATGGATGGCAGCATCCGGGCATTCAATGTGCCGGAAGGCGTGGTGTTCGAGATGAGCCTGCGCCGCGCCGCGGCCTGAGGCTTGAAACCCGCCGGAGCGGCCCGACGTGGCCTCGCGTCGCGCGCCCTTCCGGCCCGACCCAGCAGGAGTTCCCCATGCCGATGAATGCCCATTACGCGCTGACCGAGCCGATCCGCGACGCCGTCGACACGCTCTCCAAGGAGCATCCGCTGCTGGTGGAGTTCGGCGCCTCGTGGTGCCCGATCTGCGAGGCCGCGCAGCCCTTGCTGGTGGAGGCCTTCGGCGGCGGCCACGAGCGCATCCAGCACATCAAGGTCGAGGACGGGAAGGGGCAGCCGCTCGGGCGTTCCTTCAAGGTCAAGCTGTGGCCGACGCTGATCTTCATGCGCGACGGCCAGGAGGTGGAGCGGCTGGTCAGGCCCACGAACGCCGCGGACATTCGGGCCGCGCTGGAACGCATCGACGGCCCCTGACGGAGAATCGCGCCCCATGACCCAAGCCCATGTGCTGATCCCCAAGGACGGATCGCCCGACCTGCTGTTCGTGCTGCTGCACGGTGCCGGCGCCGACGCCGAGCAGATGCGCCCGCTGGCCGAGGCCCTGCATCGCCAGTACCCGCGTGCGGCCCTGGTGCTGCCCGAGGGCTTCGAGCCGTTCGATGCCATCCCGGGCGGCGGGGCGGGGTTCCAGTGGTATTCCGAGCAGGGCGACGACGCGGCCAAGGCGGCGCGCCTGACGGCGGCGGTGCCCGAGCTGATCGCGCTGGTGCGCCGCTGGGCGGCGAAGCTGGAAATGAGCTGGGAGCGCGTGGCGCTGGGCGGGTTCTCGCAGGGCGCCATCCTGGCGCTGGAGGCGCTGCAGCAGGAGGAGCAACTGGCGGGGCGCGTGCTGGCCTTCGGCGGCGCGTATGCCTACTGGCCGCAGCATGCGCCGAAGGAGGTGTCGATCCACCTGTTGCATGGCAAGGACGATGCGGAGCTGCCGTATCCCGCGTTGCTGAACGCGGCGCGCGAGCTGATGGCGCTGGGCGCCGACATCACCGCCGACGTGCTGCCCAAGGTGGGCCATGAGCTGCATCCGGAGCTCATCGAGCGCGCGATGGAGCAGCTGCGGACCTTCATCCCCGCGCGGCTGTGGCGCGAGGCCGTGCTCGCGGCCGCCGAGCAGGACAAGAGCGAGCCGAGGCATTGAACGCCTGAGCGCTTCTTTCTCCCTCTCCCGCTTGCGGGAGAGGGCAGGGGTGAGGGCTGCGGTCGCCGCAGTGCGGCCAACCTCAATCGAGCGTGACTTCAGTCCTCACCGTGCCGGCCCGATCGGCCCACGCGACCAGGCTCAACCGCGTGCCCTGCGGCGCTCTGACCACCCATTCACCGTAGGCACGATCGCCGGTGATGTCCCGCTCCGGCAGGAACGCCAGCTGCGTCTGCTTCGGCGCATGCCCCTCCAGCTGCGGCCCTTCCATCCGCGGCTTGCCGCTGATGAGCCCCACTTCGGGATCCACCGGCAGGAAGATCTCGAACATCACACCGCGGGTCTGCTTGCGCGCCAGCGCCTGCTTGGTCACGTAGGCCGGCAGCCAGCCGCTGTTGCCCACCGCCATCCGCACCCGCCACGTATCCGGCCCGAGCGCCCGGACCTCCGTCCTCAGCAGCTCCAGCTTCGGCAGGCTGAGCGCGATCTGGTTCATCCACGCCGGGAAGCGGGCCGCCTCGCGCTCGCGCAGGTGCGGCGGCGGGTTGCGCCAGAAGTTCATCTTGTCCCAGCCGCCGATCTCCACCGGCCCCAGCTGCGGATGCATGAACGCGGTCCACTCGACATGCGCCTGCCCGCCGCAGTGCTCGTCGCTCCACTTCAGCAGCTTGAGGTCGTCCTCGACCGGATGGTCGCGGAACCAGTCGATCCACTTGTAGCCGGTGATGCCCGCCTCCTTGTTGGGCGACCACAGCTCCACCACCCAGAACAGCGCCCCCAGGTGCTCGTACACCCAGTCCTGCGTGCCGGTGATGACCTCCTTGGGGTGGTACTTGAACTCGTGCCAGATGCTCACCGCCGGATAACCGGTGTGCTGCTCGCCCAGCCTGGAGAAGCGCTGGTAGGCCCACAGGTCCTCGGGCGCCATCTCCTCGTCGCTGCGAGTGCCGCAGGGCCGCAGGATCACGCCGCTGTGCGTGTGGAAGCTGATGGCCGCGCCGATGTTGGGATGGCCGACCATGAAGTCGACCATCGCGCGCACCTCGGGCTCGCTGGTCGGGTAAGGGCCGGCACCGACCTGCTCGAACTCCTGGCGCCAGCCGGCGGGGAAGTTCCGGTTCAGGTCCAGGCCCTCGCTGTCGCGGTTGACCTTGATGGTCAGGCCGTCGTGGTTGATGACCAGGCCCTCGGGCATCAGGCGGTAGTACTCGCCGCCGAATTCGCCGGGCTGGCGCGCGACCATCAGGCGCGGGTCGTCGGGATGCTTCTTGTAGCCGCCGTGCGGGTCGGGGACCCGCATCGTGAGGATGCGGCCGTCGCCATCGATGTCCTCGACGCTCAGGCCCTCGACGGCCTCCTCGTCGAACGGATACGGGCGCGTGGACGAGCGGATGTGGCGCGGCCGGTCGGCCAGCGCCAGCTCGGCGCCATCGGGGTTCAGGCGCGGGACCATGTAGATCGTGCGCGTGTCCAGCAGGTGGGTGACCTGCGCGTCGGTGCCGTACTTGCTCAGCAGGTCGTGCAGGTAGTACAGGCAGGTGGTGCAGGCGGTGAGCTCGGCGGCGTGGATGTTGCCGTCGAGCCAGAAGGCGGGCTTCTCGACGTCGATGCCGGTGGCGGTGTTGGTCAGGATGAGGACCCAGATCTCCCGCCCCTCGAAGCTCTTGCCGATCGACCGCACCGACACCAGGTTGGGACAGGCCTCCGCGTAGCTGAACAGCAGCCGGGTGAGCGCCTCGTAGCGGGGGAACTCGTCGAAGCGCGGGCTCGGCAGCGTGGGGGTCGACGCGGGCGCGGCGGCGGGCGGGAGAGCGGTCATGGGCGTCCCAGGGGCGGTGGCGGTGCGGCCGATTTTGCATGCCCAGGCCCCTGCGACCGAGAGGCCTCTCCAGCCCGCGACAGCGCGTTTACCCTGAGAACGGTTAAATTGCGGCCCTTGGGCGCGCAGGTCGACGACGACGGGCGCGCACCGCACGACATGAACGACGAGGCCGTCCGCGAGGGCGCCGAGGTGACTGCTGGAGAGATGGCTGTGAATCACTGCGAGAAGATCCCGTTGGGCACGCAAGGGGCGACCGAGTGGGAGGTGGTGCATCTGCCGTCGTCGCTGGGCGATTTCCAGGCGCGGGCCTTCCGCAGCCCGGTCACCGGCTCGGAGCACCTGGTGCTGTCGGTCGGTCCGCTGCAGGAGCGCGGTGGCCTGCTGCGCGTGCACAGCGAATGCCTGACCGGCGACGTGTTCCAGTCGCTGCGCTGCGACTGCGGCCCGCAACTGCAGGGCGCGCTGGACCTGCTGAAGGACGAGGGCGGCATCGTCATCTACATGCGAGGCCATGAGGGCCGCGGCATCGGCCTGGTCGAGAAGCTGCGCGCCTACGCGCTGCAGGAGGCGGGCGTCGACACCATCGACGCCAACCTGCGCCTGGGCCATGCCGAGGACGAGCGCGACTACGCCGACGCCATCGACATCCTGTGCCTGCTGGGCGTGAAGAGCGTCCGGCTGATCACCAACAACCCGCAGAAGCGCGACGCGCTGGTGGCCGGCGGCGTCGAGGTCGAGGCGCTGGTGCCGCTGCGCATCGCGGCCAATCCGCACAACGAGCGCTACCTCGAGACCAAGCGCAAGCGGATGGGCCACTACCTGGAGTGATCCCGGCGTGAGCCCGCTGCACGCCGCGCCCGCCGCCGGCTTCGACGCGCCGTTCGAGCTGATGGGGGCGTGCCACGAGCGCATGGCGCGGACGCTGGCGCTGCTGGCGCGCCTGGGCGCCCACGTCGCGGCGCACGGCTGCGACGGTCAGGCGCGGGACGCGGCCGGCGACGTGCTGCGCTACTTCACCCTGGCAGCGCCGCTGCACCACGAAGACGAGGAACGGCATGTGCTGCCGCGGCTGCGCGAACGCGGCCAGGGCGCGCTCGCCGACCGGCTGGGCGCCGAGCATCGCGAGATGGAAGCGCAGTGGGCCGCGATCGCGCCCACGCTCGAGGCGATCCGCGATGGCCGCCTGCGCGACGACGAGCTGCCCGGCGCGCGCGAACGCTGGGACCGCTTCGCGACGCTGTACCGCGGACACATCGAGGTCGAGGACCACGCGGCCTATCCGGCAGCGCTCGAAGCGCTGACCGGGCCGGAGCTTCAGGCCATGGGCGCTGAGATGGCGGGCCGACGGAAGACGCCGTGGCCCGTTACGCCCAGGGACGAGGCGGCGCCTCCATCCAGGTGACGGTTCACGCCGCGGCGCGTAGGCCGCGGGCCCCGGATCCGGCCGTCGTCGGGTTCCTGACCGGGCGGCGCAGATCCTCGGCGCAATGCCAGCGCCAAGGATCTGCGAGGTCAGAAGCGAAAGTCAGAAGCGGCGCTGCGGCCGACTACGCCGCCATGCGGCGGCACTCGTCCGCGCAACGCTTGCAAGCGACCGCGCAATCCTGGCAATGGGGATGCTCGTGCCGGGCGCACTCCTCGCCGCAGGCATCGCACACGGCGGCGCACAGCTGGCAGAGTTGACGGTCGAACTGACTGCCTCGCGCCATGTAGCTCGCCGCGAGTCGGCAGATGGCGGCGCAGTCCATGTCGAGGGCAATGCACTTCGCCATCATCTTGACGTCCTGCTCTCGCAGGCAGGCGGTGGCGCAGTGGTCGCAGGCATCGGCACAGGTATTGCACGCCTCGACGCAGGCTTGGTTGACTTGATGGGCCATGTCGGTCTCCGGTAGGCCGGCCGCTTCAAGGCCGGCAAAAAGGTTGGAGGCCGCTTCGCGGGCGAAGCGGCCGCTTGCGGAGACGCTCAGGCTTTGGGCGGTGGGTCGGGCGGCGGCCGTACATGGGACGCCATCCCGAACGGCGGCTTGCGCGCCCACTCGAAGGTGAGCTTGAGCAGCACCGCCGACGCGGCGCCGGAGGGCGCGGTCGGGACGGCAGCGAGCTGGCAGGGGCCGTGAAAGAGGCCGTGCGTGCCGGTGTCGGCAGCCGGCGCGTCGGCCACGGGGTAGTCGGGGGATTCGCCGTGCGCATGGCTCTCGCCGTGATCTGCCGACACCGCGCAGAGCATCTGGCAGATCACCGATGCCGTCGCCACCGGCACCATCGTGCCGAGCATGAACGCCACCAGCAGGCGCCGCAGCAGCGGCGACCGCAGTCGCATCAACAGCGCAGCCACTTGGACCTCGCCATCGCGCTCGACGCTGATTCCAGCAACATGTCTGCTCCCGGGAAGAGCCCTGCTGCGGGCAAGTGCCGTTCCCCGCCTGACAACGACGCGGTGCCTTCGGCGCGCCCCGCCCGCCCCTCGCCAGCGTGGCGACGACCCGCGTGACGAACCTCCGTGATGCGGCAAAAACGTCTGCTTCGGCCGCGTCGGCGCCGCCAGGGAACAGCCCCAGCCGCTTGACCTTCCCACTGGGGCAAGGTCCAGACTCCTCGAGTCGCGGGCCCCTTGGCCCGACGCCGACACCCCTCGACGTTCGCCAACCCCGTGGCCATGCCGGTCACCCAAGGAGTCCCCATGAAAACGCTGCACGCCTGTGCCTTCGCCGTGCTGTCCCTCGCCTCGGTCGCCGTTATCGCCCATGGCGACGAGGACCCCGCCAAGCCTCGCCGCCATGACGACGGAAAGGTCGAGGCGACCGCCTTCGGCCAAGAGGGCCGACCGGGGCAGGTGGTTCGAACCATCCAGGTCAACATGGCCGACAACATGCGGTTCACGCCGTCCGACGTGACGGTCAGGAAGGGAGAGACGATCCGGTTCGTCGTCCACAACAGCGGCCAGGTGCTGCACGAGATGGTGCTGGGCACCACGGACTCCATCGCCCAGCACGCCGCGCTGATGAAGCGGTTTCCCAAGATGGAACATGACGACGCCAACATGGCGCATGTCAAACCGAGCCAGACCGGCGACATCGTCTGGCAGTTCACCCAGCCCGGCGAGTTCCAGTTCGCGTGCCTGCAGCCGGGGCATTTCGAGGCCGGCATGGTCGGCAAGGTGATCGTGAAGTGATGGCCGCTCACGACCGCTTGTCACGCGCCCGCTGGCTGCCCGCCTTGCCGATCGCCTTCCACTTGCCTCGCAGCGCGATGCGCTCCAGCGCCGTCATCTCGCCGCGCCGCGCGTCGCGCATCAGCTTCTTGTAGTTGTCGAGCCGGTCGGGGTCGACCTGCGTCACCACGGCGCACCCGGGCTCGCCTTCATGGTGGCAATCCCGGAAGCGGCAATGCTGGGCGAGCGACTGGATGTCGTCGAAGGACGACGCCAGCGTGCGCGCGTCCGCATCGGGCCGGAAGGTGCGCAGCCCGGGCGTGTCGATGATGCAGGCGCCTAGCGCAGTGCGATGCAGCGAGCGGGCCGTCGTCGTGTGCCGTCCGCGGCCATCGCCCTTGCGCACGCCGCCCGTGTCCTGGGCGGCGCCGGCCAGCGTGTTGATCAGGGTCGACTTGCCGACGCCCGAGGAACCGAGCACCACGAGCGTCTGTCCGGCCTGCATCCAGGGATCGAGCTCGACGCAGGTCGCCGGCGAGAGGCCGTTGACCGGCAGCACCGGCACGGTCGGGGGCAGGCGGCTGCGCATCTCCGCGATGCGGTCCGGCGCGTCGGGCGCGAGGTCGCGCTTGGTCAGCACGACGACCGGCGTGACCTCGCAGGCCGTCACCATGGCGATGTAGCGTTCCATCCGGCGCGCGTTGAAGTCGGCGTCCAGTCCCATCACGAGCAGCGCCGTGTCGACGTTGCTCGCCAGCGGCTGGCGGCGCCCGTCATTCGCGCGCCGCGCGATCTGCGTGACGGGGTCGACGCGATCGGTGATCCAGGCCTGGCCGTGGATGTCCACCTGCATGCCGACCCAGTCGCCGATCGTCAGCGCTTGCGCGCTGGCTTGCAGCTGTTGCACCAGCCGGGGCAGCGCGCGCGCGAGCCGCTCGCCGCGGCCGTCGTGCAGCGTGAAGCAGTCGCGTTGGGATTCGATCACTCGCGCCAGGCGCGAATTCGGTTCATGGGCGCCGAGCTGCGCGGCGCGGGAGGCGATCAAGGGGGTGAGACCGAGCGCTTGCAGCGTCTCGAAGTCGATGTCGATCATGGGAGTCCATTGAATTTGGCTTCGTTCGCGCAGGCGCGAACCCGACCACGCGCGATGGCGCATGGCGTGAGCTGAGTGGGAAGCCGGCCGCGACTGGCGCGACGATCAATGGACCCGCGTTGAGCGCGGAGTCAGGAGCGCTGGGCGCTCAGGCAGCCGGACACGAGAAGGTCGACACGATCTGCTTGTTCCATGGTCTTCTCCTGTCGGGGTGGGTGGATGAAGGCCGCAAGTCTGCAGCGGACGGGGAGCGACGTCAATTTCGGCAAGATGTCGAATTCGGATGCGCCGGTTCGTCGTCCCTGCATCACCCCTCTCAAGGACTGCCCATGAAATACCTCGGCCTCGCCTACTACACCCCCGAAGCCTTCGCCGCGATGGCGCCCGAAGACGTCAAGGCCCTGGTCAGCCAGTGCCCGGCGCTGGACGAGAAGATGCGCGCCACCGGCAAGGTGCTGGTCTCCGCCTCGCTGGGCGACCTGGAAGGATGGAAGACGCTGCGCCCGCGCGGCGGCAGGACGCAGGTCACCGACGGACCCTATGTCGAGACGAAGGAAATGGTCGGCGGCCTGTTCATCATCGAGGCGGACAGCCAGGAGGAAGCGCTGCGCATCGCGTCCATGCACCCGGCCGCCACGCTGGGCGAGGAAGGCGGATGGGCGGTCGAGCTGATTCCGATGGACTTCTATCTGGGTCGCTGAGGACGGGGCGGAATCACGGATACGCCGCGGGTCGCCGCGTCGCGGCATTGCCTTGGCGCGCGAGCGGGTCGCGAGTCCGATACATTGCCGTCGACGCCGCCTCCGCGCGGCCACCCCTGCCGCGACCCCATGCCCCTGCGCCACCACACCGTCCCCGTCACCCCGTTCCTCCAGAACGCCTCCCTCGTCTGGTGCGACCTCACCCATGAGGCCGCCGTCATCGACCCGGGCGGCGAGGTGCCTCGGCTGCTCGCGGAGGTCGAGCGGCTCGGCCTGACGCTGAAGGCCATCTGGCTGACGCACGCCCACATCGACCACGCCGGCGGCACCGGCGAGCTCGCCCGCCTGCACGGCCTGCCCATCATCGGCCCGCACCAGGGTGACCAGTTCTGGATCACCGCACTGCCGCAGCAGTCCGCGATGTTCGGCTTCCCGCCGGCAGAGATGTTCACGCCGACCCGCTGGCTCGAGGACGGCGACACCGTCCAGATCGGCCAGGAAACGCTGACCGTGCGGCACTGCCCCGGCCACACGCCTGGCCACGTCGTGTTCCACTCGGCGTCCGCGCGGCGCTGCTTCGTCGGCGACGTGCTCTTCGCCGGCAGCATCGGCCGCACCGACTTCCCCGGCGGCGACCACGACACGCTGATCCGCTCCATCACCGAGCGCCTCTGGCCGATGGGCGACGACACCGTCTTCATCCCCGGTCACGGTCCCGAAAGCAGCTTCGGCGAGGAACGACGCACCAACCCGTTCGTCGGCGGCCGCTGGGGCTGAGCGGCGCCGCGCAGGCAACCCCGCGCCCGCGCTCACAGCGGCGACAGGCCGGTGTCCAGGAAGCGCGATTCCGGAAAGCCGCGCAGCGCCAGCGCCGCCAGTTCGACGAGTTCCTCGAAGCTGCGTTCCTTCTGCAGCACCGCCACGCCGCCCATGCGGTCAGCCGCGTCGGTCAGCTCTTCGCCGATGTAGCCGGTGGTGATGATCACCGGCACCCACGGCAGCGTCGCGCGCACGGCCGCGGCCAGCTCCAGCCCGTTCATGCCCGGCATGTTGAAGTCGGTGATCAGCAGCTGCATCGGCGTTCGCCCCTGCTCGATGTCCTTCAGGCAGTCGTCGGGCGACGCGTAGGTCCGGATGTCGTAGCCCGCCTTCTTGAGCAGCGCCTCCACCATCAGCAGCACGATCGGGTCGTCGTCCACGTAGACGACATGCTCGCCCTCGCCCGGATCGGCCACGCGGCTGAGCGCCGCGGTGTCGAGCGGCGCCGCCTCGTCGCCGACCACCGGCAGGTAGACGCAGAACTGCGTGCCCCGCCCCGGCGCCGATTGCACATCGATGGCCCCGCCATGCGCATGCACGATGCCGTGCACGATGTGCAGGCCCAGGCCGGTGCCCTGCCCCCGCGGCTTGGTGGTGAAGAACGGCTCGAACAGCCGCTTCGTGACGTCCTCGCTCATGCCGTGGCCGTCGTCGCGCACGCTCAGCGCCGCATAACGCGTCGGCGCCACGCGGCCGATCGCGAAGGCGCGCGGCGCGTCGAAGTGCACCGCGCGCAGTCCCACATGCAGATGCCCGTGGCCGCCCGGCATCGCCTGCCACGCGTTGGTGCACAGGTTCAGCACCACCTGCTGCACCTCGGCTGGATCCACCGTCGCCACGCAGTCGTCGCCATGCAGGTCCACCGTCAGCCGCACCGTGGCCGGCAAGGTCGACCGCAGCAGGCCGATGCTGTCCTCCACCAGCGGGCGCAGGCGATGCTTGGCCAGTTCCTGGCCGCTGCCCCGGGCGTAGGCGAGGATGCGCTGCACGATGTCCCGCGCGCGGTCGCCGGCGCGCTTGATCTGCTGCATGTGGCCGCGCAGCGGCGAGTTGGCCGGCAGCTCGTCCAGCATCATTCCCGCATGGCCGAGGATCGCCGCCAGGATGTTGTTGAAGTCATGCGCCACGCCGCCGGCCAGCGTGCCCAGCGACTCCATGCGCTGGATGCGCACCAGCTTCTCCTCCAGGTCCACCCGCGTCAGCTCGTCGGCCTTGCGCATCGTGATGTCGATGAACAGCACCACCAGCCCGAGCTCGCAGGGGAACGCGCGGCACTCGAACCACTTGCTCAGGCGCGGATTGAATTCCTCGTAGAGATGGGCCGTGCGCGACTGCATCGCGGCGCGCGCCTCGACATCGAAGCGCGCCCCCATGACGCCGGGCAGCGACTGCCAGTAGTTGCGGCCGATCAAGGCCTCCCGCTGCCGGCCGGTGGCGCGCTCGAAGGCGACGTTGACGAACTCGATGGTCCAGTCGTGCCGCAGCAGGATCACCGCGTCGGTGACGTAGTCGAGCGCCGCGCCGACATGCGCGGCGCCATCTTCAGGTGCGGCGGATGCACCCGATCCGTGCGACGGCTCTTGACGCGGCATGAACGCCCCCCGGTGGACGAGGCGCCAGTGTGGACCTCATTCGCCGGCCCGGCAATCACCGTGCCGCCCCCTGATTCGGGAGAGGGCCGATGGCATCGGGCTTTGCGCGCGCCGCGACGGCGCGCCGAGGGTCAGGATTTCGCCGGTGCGGGCGGCTGGAAGCGCTGCTCGGGCTTGGGCGCGCGGGCATACAGCCCCTGCACGCGCGGCAGTGTGCGCTCGATGTCGCGGATGCGGGTCGGGCCGGCCGGGTGCGTGGAGAGGAACTGGGGCGGCGCGCCCTTGCTCGCCTGTCCCATCTTCTGCCACAGCGTCACGCCGGCCTGGGGGTTGTAACCGGCGCGCGCGGCCAGCTCCATGCCGACCAGGTCGGCCTCGCTCTCGTCCTCACGACTGAAGGTCAGCGACAGCAGCTGGCCGCCGATGTTGGCGATGCCGCGGCCCATGTTGCCCAGGCCCAGCAGCGCCGCGCCGATCTCGATCGCGCCGTTGGTGGCCATGTTCTTGCCCATGCGCTCGCGCGCATGCTCGCGCAGCGCGTGCGCCATCTCGTGGCCCATGATCATCGCGACCTCGTCGTCGCTGAGCTGCAGCTGCTGCAGGATGCCGAAGTAGAAGGCGATCTTTCCGCCCGGCATGCAGAAGGCGTTGAGCTCGCGGCTGCCGATGAGGTTGACCTCCCAGCGCCACTGCTGCGCGCGCGGGTTCCAGGTCGCGGCGAACGGGATGATGCGCTGCGCGATCGCACGCAGGCGCAGCACCTGCGGATGATTGGCCGGCGCGAGCGCCTTCTGCGCCTGCGCCTGCCGCATCATCTGCGCGTACTGCTGCTGCGCGGCGGCCTCGACCTGCTCAGCCGAGACCAGCTTGGTGAAGCGGCTCTGCTTGCCGACGTCCACGCCCTCCTGCGCCCAGGCCGGCGTCAGCGCCGACACGCCGCCGGCGGCGAGCAGTCCGGTGAACAGGCGGCGGGCCGGCTGCGCGGGCGCACGGTCCGCGCCGCAGCGGCGGCAATCACAGCGGCCGAATCCGGCGGGAGCACCCGGCAGCTGCGGGTCGGCATCGGGGAGGAAGTCAGCGTCAACCATGGCGGCATTCTAGGGAGGCGACAATGCCCCCCATCATGTCCCAGCCGCCCTTGATCACGCCGTCCCCGGCCTGTGCCACCTCGCCGCTCGACCCGCAGCAGTTCCGCGCCGCGCTGGGCATGTTCGCCACCGGCGTCACGATCGTGACCGCGCGGGCGGAGGACGGGACGCTGGTGGGCCTGACGGCCAACTCCTTCAACTCGGTCTCGCTGTCGCCGCCATTGGTGCTGTGGAGCCTGGCCCGCCGCGCGGGCTCGATGCCGGTCTTCAGCCGCGGCTCGCATTACGCGATCAACATCCTGGCCGCGGACCAGAAGGCGCTCGCGCAGCGCTTCGCCACGCGCGACATCGACCGCTTCGCCGGCGTGGCCTTCCGCGAGGGCTGCGGCGGCGCGCCGGTGCTCGAGGGTTGCGCCGCGGTCTTCGAATGCGCCAACCGCAGCCAGTACGAGGAAGGCGACCACGTCATCTTCGTCGGCGAGGTCGAGGCCTGCAGCCGCGCCGACCTGGCGCAGCCGCTGATCTTCCACGGCGGCCGCTACTACACCGAGCTGCCGATCTGAGGCCTGGGCCTCACTCGCCCGCGTGACGGCCGACCGGCCAGAAGGGCGCCATCCGTTGCAGCGCGCGCCAGCGCCAGGCGCCCAGCGCGACGGTCACCAGGACCGACGCGGCCACCTGCCACAAGGCCGGGATGTGCCAGCGATGGGTCGCCGCGATGCTGAGGCCCACCAGCGCGACCATCAGCATCGTCAGCACCGCCGCCCGCGCGCCCTTGGGAAGGCCCTGGCGTGACCAGTCGCGCCAGACCAGCAGGGTGCCCGGCAGCGCCACCGCGGCGAAGTTCAAGCCCAGCAGCGGGCTGCCCCAGCCGTCGTCATGCCCGGGCGCCAGCGCCTGCAGCGCCATCATCATCGCCACGCCGGTGCCCCACAGCACCAGGTGATGCCGCAACAGCCGCAGCCCGACCACGCGGTTCATCTCGATGCCACGCGGCATGCCGGGCACCAGCGACAGCAGCGCCTGCTCGCGGCGCGTCTGGTGCAGCGTCGCGTCCAGCCCGAAGAACGGACCGATCATCGCGCTCATCAGGCCGATCGACAGGCCCGGCAGGGCCGCCCGGATCACCCGCCCGGCGCGGTCCGGCAGGAAGACCAGCAGCACCACTTCGGCGATCAGGAAGACGACGAAAAGCAGCAGCGTCGTCGAGGCCGTGGCCGACCAGTGCAGCCCGCGCAAGGCGACGAATTCGGCGCGCGCGGTCACGCTCGCCGTGGTCGGCCGCGCCGTGCGCAGCAGGTGTTCCCGCCACAGCGGATGCGCCCATTGGAAGCAACGGCCGAGCCAGGCCAGCGGTCCGCGCGACCAGACCGTGGTCGCCGGCACCGCGCTGCCCTGCATCGTCATCAGGTGCTGGACGCGCTGGCGCTGAGCCCAGGATTGGGCATGCGCGGCGCCGCCGGCCTGGAACAGATGCCACAGGCCCGCGCCCAGCAACAGCAGCACCGCGCCGGTCTGGGTGAAGGGCTGGCGCGCATGCCACTCGCGCGCGATGTCCATCACCTGCAGCGCCAACGGCAGCTCGCGCAGCGGCGGCAACGCGATCCACGGCAACACCCAGATCACCAGCCACATCACCGGCCAGCGCAGGCAGATGGCGAAGGACAGCATCAACGCCGCGGCGCCCATCGTGAACGCCAGCCCATGGTCGAAGACCAGGCCCAGCAGTCCCCCGCAGGCCGCGGCCACGCCGAGGAACACGCCCAGCGCCGACTCGCGCAGCCGCCTCAACTGACCCGGCATCAGGTGCGCCGACAGCGGATCGTTCAGGCCCAGCAGCGCATTCGCCGCCGCCCACCAGGCCAGGTGCAGCGCGATGGCCAGCGTCACGCAGAAGGTCCCGGCGACGGCCAGCGGCTGGTTGCTCATCGTCGCCAGCGCGGTCGCACCCAGCACCGGCAGGAGCAGCCACCAGACGCGCCCGACCTTGCGCCCCATCGCCCGCAGCACCGCGGCATGGCCGCCCAGGCCGGGCAGCGGCAGCGCGGCGCTCATTGCGTCAGCTCCAGGAACAGGTCCTCGAGGTTGAGCGCCTCGCAGCGCAGCACGGCATCGGGCGCGGGGGCGTTCCCCTCGGCGAATCGCACCAGCCAGCGCGGCTGCTCGCCCAGGTCGCGCCGGCTCAGCACCTGGCCGCCATGGGCGTCGACCGCCGCCTGCAGCCGTCCCACCGGACCGGCCAGCAGCCGGACCTCGTCGGCCAGTACGTCCTGCGGCGCCTGCAGCGCGATGCGACCGCGGCTGAGGAAGGCGATGTTGAAGGCCACGCGCTCGAGGTCGGAGAGGATGTGCGTCGAGAACAGCACCGTGGTGCCGCGGTCGAGCACCTGATCGACCAGCTCGCGCAGGAAGTCGCGCCGACCGACGGGATCGAGGCTGGCGACGGGCTCGTCCAGCACCAGCAGGTCGGGCTCATGCGCGAGCGCGCGGATGATCGACAGCCGCTGCTGCTGCCCCTGCGACAGCTGGCCCACGCGCCGGTCGCGCGGGATGTCCCAGCGCGACATCAGGCCGTCCACCTTCGCGTCGTTCCAGCGCGGATAGAAGCTGCGGAAATAGCGCAGCAGGTCCCCGGCCTGGAAGTCCTCGAACAGCGCGGCCTGCTGCGGCACGTAGCCCAGCCGGGCGCGCAGCGCGTCGTCGGGCAGCAGCGCGGGCTGGCCGAACAGCCGCACCTCGCCGGCCTGCGGCTCACGCAGCCCGAGCAGCGTCTCCAGCAGCGTGGTCTTGCCCGCGCCGTTGCGGCCCAGCAGGCCCACGACCTGACCCGGCGCGAGCGCCCAGTCCAGCCCGGCGATCACGCCCGGCTGCCCCTTGAAGTCGACCCGCAGGCCGCTCGCGCGCACCGGCGGCGCGCCGAGCGCGTCATCCGCCAGGGCCTGCGCCGAGGCACGGTCGCCCACCGCCAGCGCGTGGGTCATCGCCGGTTCCATCGCTTGAGTCATCGCGTCTCTCCCTTGTCTTCCAGCAGCGTCTTGAACAGCGCCAGCACCTGCTCGGGCGGCAGCTCGAGCTGCCGCGCCTCGGCGGCGGCCTGGGCGAGCACCGGCCGCAGCAGCTCGACGCGACCCCGCGTCTTCATCGCCTTCTGGTGCTGCGCCGCCACCACCATCGGCAGCCCGCGGCGACGCTCCACCAGCCCCTCCGCCTCCATCAGCCCGAAGGCCTTGGAGACCGTCATCGGATTCACCGCCAGCGCCTGCGCCAGCTCGCGCACCGACGGGATCTCCTGCCCGGCCACGAGCTGGCCGCTGGCGACGCGGCGGCGCAGTTGCTCGACCAACTGGCGGTAGATCGGCTCGGAAGAGCCGGGGTTGATGCTGAAGAGCAGGTCGGTGTCCATCGGCGGATCGTTGGCGCGTCGACCGGTGTCGTCGACGTGTATCGCTACAGTAATACAGCAGGGAGCGGGACGTCAACCCCGCGCTTGCGGCGCCTGCGTCGCGCTCACTCGACGGCGACGGGCTCGTCCTCGGTATGCCGGTCCGGCTCCGAGGCGCGGAGGATTTCGCTCAGGACGGACGTGGCGTAGTTGCCAGCGGGCAGCGAGAAGGTGAGCACCAGTTGATCGGCTTGCGGCCATTCCCACGACATCTCCGCGGGGCTCGCCACCAGGGCGCGGCGCTCCTGGTCCAGGCCAGCGTGCTCCATGCCGTCGCACAGGGTGGCGTGACGCTCGGCCACGCCGTTCTCCAGGGCCTGCGCCTGGTCGGTGGTGCTGACGCGACCCCGTCCCCAGAGCGGCCCGGTGGGCCGGCCCGCTTCGTCCATCACGTCGCCGGGCAGGGTCTGGCCCCAGAGCCCCTGCTGGATGCGCAGCGCCAGCACTTCATTGAAGACGAAGGAGCGCACCGCCGACAGGTAGATGCCCTTCTTCTTCGGGTTGCGCACGCGGATCTCGCGCGCCAGCATGGCGCGGCCCTGCTCGACGTTGCCGCCGTCGTGGCCGAAGCGCTGGGCGCCGAAGTAGTTGGGCACGCCCTGGGACGCCACGGCCTGGAGATTGGCCTCGATGGCGTCGCGGTCGCCGGTCACCTCCCGCAGCACGATGCGGAAGCGGTTGCCCCGCAGATCGCCGGGGCGCAGCTTCTTCACGTGGCGGCTCTGGCTCAGCACCTTGAACTCCGGATGTTGGAGCAGCGTCAGGTCGGGCGTCTCGCCCTTGGGCAGATAGATGCTGAACCACTGGCGGGTGACGGCGTAGCGGTCCTTGAGGCCGGCATAACCGACGTCCCGGTCCTGCACGCCGGCGGCTGCGGCCAGCTGCTGGGCGACGAAGGCGGTGTTGGCGCCGTTCTTCTCGATGTCCAGCCAGAGGTGCTCGCCCTCACCGGAGGGCAGTTGCAGCGGCAGTTCGGTCACGATGAAGTCCTCGTTGAGGCGTTTCAGCGTGGCGCTGGCACCGGTGGCCGGATAGGCGTTGGGCCATTGCGGCAAGGTCGTGTATTGAGGGTCGGTCATGAGCGGTCTGGCGGCACCCGGCGTGAAGGAGGAAAGGCGGTCGAGCCGGCCCGGGGCCGTCGAGGCGGCGATTGTCCCTCGCTGTCCGGATGCCTCGGCGGCCGTCGACGGAAGCGACGGCCATCGCAGCCGCGCGCGGAGAAGCCGCCACTGGCAATCGACCCGGGCGCGCGGCTTGCTGAGGCCGGCTGCGCATCCTCCGCGTTCAATGTCCGTTCTCCATGCCGCGTCGTCGTCCTCCCTCGCAACGCACCCTCGAACGTCAGCTGCGCAGCTTTGGTTTGCGCACGTGGCGGCCCGGCCAGCGCGAGGTCATCGACCGCGTGCTGCGCGGCCTGAACACGCTGGCGGTGATGCCCACCGGCGCAGGCAAGTCGCTGTGCTATCAACTGCCGGCGGCCCTGCTGCCCGGGCGCACGGTGGTCGTGTCACCGCTGATCGCCTTGATGAAGGACCAGTGCGAACGACTGGCCGCGTTGGGCATCGCTTGCGCGCAGGTCCACAGCGGCCTGCCGGCCGCGGCGCTGTCGGAGCAGGAGACCGCCGCGCTGGACGGCACCGCGCAGGTGGTGCTGCTCACGCCCGAGCGTCTGGAGGACAGCGACTGGGTCGCGCGCCTGGCCGAGCGGCCCACCGACCTGCTGGTCGTCGACGAGGCCCATTGCATTTCCGAATGGGGACACGACTTCCGCCCCGCCTTCCTGCGTCTGGGCGCCGCGCGCAAGGCGCTGGGCGCGCCGACAGTGCTGGCGCTGACCGCGACGGCCACCGGGGAGGTGATCGATGACATCGCCCGTCAGCTCGACATCCCGGCCGCCGGCTGCCTGATCGGCGGCAGCTATCGCGCCAATCTGCATTACCGCGTCGAGCCTCTGGCCAACGAGGCGGACAAGCTGCGGCGCCTGATCGAGATCGTCGCGCAGTCACCCGGGGACGATGCGATCGAGGCTGCGGATGCCGGCCCCTCCACCATCGTCTACACCGCGACGGTGAAGTCAGCGCAGGCGGTCCACGAGGCGCTGCTCGCCGCGGGCGTGGCCTCGACGCTCTATCACGGCCGCCTGCGCGCGGCGGCGAGGCACGAGGCGCAGGATCGCTTCATGCGCGGGGAGGTCCGCGTGATGGTCGCGACCAATGCCTTCGGCCTGGGCATCGACAAGCCGGACATCCGCCGCATCGTCCATTACCAGTTGCCGGCGGGGCTGGACGTCTATTACCAGGAGTCCGGCCGGGCGGGCCGCGACGGCGAACGCGCGGACTGCACGCTGCTGTTCGTGTCGGGCGACCGGTCGGTGCAGCAGTTCTTCCTGAATGGCCGCTACCCGGTGCCGGCGGATGCGCAGGCCTTGATCGAGGCGCTGCGCGAGACGCCGCCGGACGAAGCGGGATGGACGCTGGAGGCGCTGCATCGCCGTCTTCGACGGCCGCTCACCAAGCTGCGCGCGCTGGCGGCGCTGCTGGCGGAGGAGGGTTGGCTGTCGACCTCGGACGACAGCCTGCGGCTGGTCGATCCACCGCCGGGCGACGCCCAGGCCCTGCGCGCCTTGATGGGCCGTTATGAAGCGAAAGGCGAGCAGGACCGGCGGCGCCTGGAGCAGATGGTGTCGTATGCGCAGTCGGGGCGCTGCCGGTGGCGGGACATCCTGGAGGCGCTGGACGAGGCGGCGGTCTTCGATCGCTGCCACGGCTGCGACAGCTGCGAGCGGATGGATGCGCATGAGCGCGAGATGACGACCACCTCCGCCTGACAGCGCACCCGCCGTCGCAACCGCCCAAGTTCTTCTCAGCGCCCGTCCAGGTAGGGCGCCTTCCACGCGTCGAACTGCGCCTGCCACTGCGCGCGGGCGCGCTCGACCACCGGATCCGGGTCGGTGAGCGGGTCCAGCTGTGCGACCTCGCTCAGCCACTCGCGGTAGTCCTCGATCGCGTCGCTCGCGTACTCGTCCCCGTCCTCTTCGTCCTCGTCGATGAAGAAATACGCGCTCTCGTGGTCGACATACGGCTCGACGTCCAGGCCGCTGAGTTGCAGCAACTCGCGCACGTTGCGCGCGATCACCCATTCGCCGCCTTCGTCGCCGAACACGACCACCGGCCACGCCGCCGGCTCGCTGCCGTCATCCGGGTTCCACAGCGCGTAGAACGACCCCGAGCCGTTGGCCACGCCGATGGCCACCAGCCGCTCCAGGAATGCGGGGTCGGTGGACCAGCCGGCCTCCAGGCCGCGCTTCTCATGGTCGGTGAGCCACAGGCTCTGCGTGTACTGCGTCTTGACGACGTTCTGGAAGCCGCCGAGGCGGATGAGGTCCTCGGGCACCGGACGGCCCTGGAAAAGCGCGATGAACTGATGCAGGTCGAGCATGACGGCCCTTCAACATGGAGTCAGCGGGCGACGATAGCGAATCGCCGAGGGCCGTCGGCATGACCTAGGTCGTGGTGCTGCCTGCCACCGGCATCAACCTCGCTCGACGGACGGCTCGCCAAACCACCGCCGAACAGCCTGCTCCAACTCCGCGTCATCGCCGCCGCTGCCAGCCCACGCGACGACGCCGTCGGGTCGTACGAGCAATGCGCGCATGCCGAGGTCCTCCTTCACGCCGCTGGCGACATAGGCGATGCGGTCCGTCCAGCCCCGTGACCACTCGCGCAGCGGCGCCGCGGCGTCCATGTCCAACAGCAACCCCTGGCCCGTTTGCAGATGCGTCGCCAACTTGGTCCCGTCATCCAGCGCCAAGTCCGGCGCGCTTCGGCCGACCAACGGGTGGGCGTCGCCGAGGTCGTGGCGCAGCGTCGCGCCCCACACGCGTTCGGCGAAATACGTCGCCCCGTCGCGGGTCTCGATGAGGTCGCGCACGATCGCGGCCAGCGCTCGCATCGCCGGGCTCGGCCGCATCAGCGCCACCTGCGCGCGCGACCAGTCCAGCACCTGGGCGCCGACGGGATGCCGCTCGGCGGTGTAGCTGTCGAGCAGGCCTTCGGGGGCATCGCCGCGGATCGTCGCCGCTAGCTTCCATCCCAGGTTCATGGCGTCGCCGATCCCAAGGTTGAGTCCCTGCCCGCCCAGCGGCGAATGAATGTGGGCGGCATCGCCGGCCAGCAGGATGCGACCGCGGCGATAGGACGTGACCTGGCGGGCCCGGTCGGTCCAGGTCGTGGCGAGGCGTAGCGCCTTGACGCGGACCCCCGTGCCGCTGACGCGGCGAAGCACCGTCTGCACATGCTCAGCGGTGATCGGCGCGGTGCCGTGGAAATGACCGCCATCGAAGTCGACCATCGCGATGACGCCGGGCGGCTGGTAGGTGTACATGCCGGTTGCCGTGTAGTGACGGCCCGGAGCGAGCGCCGCGCCATCGGCCAGTTCCACGTCCACGGAGTAGCCGGTGAACTCCGGCTCGGTGCCGGCGAACTCGAAGCCAGCGGCCTTGCGCACCCGGCTGCGACCGCCGTCGCAGCCCACCAGCCATCGCGCGTGCATCGCCTGGCCGCCAGCCCGCACGCAGACGCTGTCGTCCGACTGCGTCAGGTCCTCCACGCGCACCCCGCGATGGATCTCCACGCCCAGCGCCGTAGCGCGCGCCGCAAGCGCCGATTCGATGCGGGCCATGGTGCTGGGCTGGCTCTCGCTGAACGGGCCTGGCAGGCGCCAGGGCCAGCGCGCGGTGTCGATCCTGTCGTGGAAGAACTGGATCCCCGCGAAGTGGCCACCAGGTCGTCGAGGTTGCTGCGCCCATGGTGGCGGCGGCACGGTATCGCCGCTGCCCGCGGTCCCGACGACGGCGTCGAGCAATCCGCGGCGGTGCAGCGCCTCGAGCGTGGGGATGGACAGGCCGCGGACGCCGAATGGCGGCTGCTTGAGCGGTGAATCGGGGCCGGTGGCCTGCTCGAGCACCAGCACCGAGCAACGGGCGAGCCGGAGCTCGCAGGCCAGCATCAAGCCGACAGGGCCTGCGCCCGCAATGATGACGTCGTATTGGGGGATCGCGCGCATGGACGTTTCCTCTCTCGATGACCGTTCGGCCGGAGCGATTCTTCGTCTTGAGAACCCCACCGACGAACCCGGCGATGCAGGACTGCATCGGACGTTCGTCGTGGGGACCCATGCGCGGGCAGAGTCAGAGCTTCCGTGAGGAAGGACCTGGGCTTACCAGACCAGATCTGCCTTTTTCGACGGGCGGAGTGTAGCGCCCCTCCCCGCATTCAACGCATTCAGGGCATCACCGTCCACCCGGACGGCGACCAGCGCAGCAGCACGTCCGTCAGCGGATTGGCGGACTTGCCCATGATCTCGCGCACCTGCGCGCGCAGCGCGTCGATCGTCGCGGCATCGTCGTCGCCGACGTAGAGCACCGTGTCATTGGACGGCGCGGCGACGATCAGCTTGCCCTTCTGCGCGTCGGCCAGCGGCTTCCAGTCGTCGATGAAGACGAGCCGGCTGGGTTGCGGCACCGGACCGTCGAGCTTGCCCACCTCGCCGGGCGCCGCGGGCTTGGCGGTCTGCAGCACCTGCGGCATCGCGTCGTAGGTGTTCTTGCGCGCGGTCTCGCGCACCTGGTCCACCGACAGGTTCAAGGTCTTGTAGTCCTTCTCGCTGATCAGCCGCGAGGCGCGCAGCGTGTCGAAGACCGGCACCGTCACCAGCGGACCGACGAAGGGCCGCGGACGGAAGGTGGTCGCGTCGCCGCCGACCTCGCGCTGCGCCTGCTGCACCGACGCGGCCGTGCGCACCGCCAGCCGCAGCGTCTCGCGCGTGGCCGGGATGGTCGCCGCGCGGAAGGCCTGCGTCCGCGTCTTCACGAAGGCGTTGACGTCGTCGGCGCAATGGCTGCGGTTGCCCTGGCACGCCGCGTAGAGCTTGTCGAGCGGCGTGCGCTCGCTGGCGATGCCCAGCGTCAGCGGCTCGCGGACGACCACGGTCGCATCGCCCAGCTGCAGGCGCAGTTGGCTCGCGACGTATTCGGTGAAGCCGGGCGCATCCGGCGGCACGACCGTCGATTGGGCCTGGGCGCCCATGGCCGCAACACCGAGCCATGCCAGCGCCGCGCAGGCGGCACGCAGGGCAGCGGCGCGCCGGCCAGGGGCGCGGGAAGGACGAAGACGCATGACGGGCATGAGGACCTCCGTGTTTTCATGGGGAGGCCCGGGCTGGGCAAGAGGCGCTCCCGCGCCCCGCCCCGCCGGTCGGTCAGGTGCCCTGCACGCGGTACTGGTCCGCCTTCGCGAGGCCCTCCATCGCCGGATCGCTGACCGACGGCGCGCCGGTCTCGATGTGGCCGGCGAAACGGCGCAGGAAGTCGGTCTGGCCGCCGACCCGCACCGACACGTCGTACCAATGCGCGGCGACGGCGACGCCCAGGCGCAGCTCGCTGCGACTGCGCGCCGGCACGTTGACGCTGCGCGGCGCGCCCGTCTGGTACTTGTTGTGGGCGACGCTGAAGGTCGCCGCCACCGGGCCGGTGTTGACCAGCGTCAGCACCAGTTCGCCGGTGGCCGGCGCGGCCTGGGCGATCACGTCCGGATTGGGCTGGCCGGCCGCCGCCGCGCGACGCGCGTTGCCGGCGATGTGGCGATGGAAACCGTTCGGGCCGAGGATCCACAGGTCGTAGGCGCCTGTCGTCTGAGGCACGAAGCTGCCGGTGAGCTGCTTGCCCGCCTCGACGGTGTAGCGGCGCGGGATCTCGTTCAGGCGTGTGCGGTCGTAGACGTGGAAGACCGCCGCGGCGGTGCCGGTGTTCTGGAAGGTGACCGCGATCGTCGTCGCATTGGGGCCGGCGCCGGTGCTCAGCGCCGCGGTCGCCTGCAGGTCATAGGGCAGTGGCCGCGCGGGGCGCACGCCGGCGTTCTGCGACGGCAGCTGCAGCGCGCCGGGCACCGGCGGCGTCGTCGTGCCGGGCAGCGCGCGGGCCCGGTTGGCGAGCGCCACGGTGCCGGGCAGCTTCGAGAAGAACTCGCTGTCCTCCGGATCGGCGAAGTTGAAGCACGAGGTCAGGTCGCCGGCGACAGCGCGACGCCAGGCGCCGATGTTGGTCTCCTTGACGCCGAAGCGCGCCTCGATGAAGCGCAGCACCGAGGTGTGGTCGGACACCTGGGAGTTGACCCAGCCGCCCTTGCTCCACGGCGACACGATGTAGAGCGGCACGCGCGGGCCCATGCCATAGGGACGGTGCAGGTAGGTCGGCGAGGCGCCGTTGAGGATCTCGCAGTACTCGCCGGTGGTGTCCACCGTCGATCCGCCAGCGAGCACCGCCTGTGCCGGGTTGGCGTTCCAGCTCACATAGGACGGCGCGGCCGGCGGCGGCACGTGATCGAAGAAGCCGTCGTTCTCGTCGAAGTTGATGAACAGGACGGTCCTGGCCCACACGTCCGGATTGGCGGTGAGCGCGTCCAGCACCTTGGCGGTGTAGTCCGCGCCCTGCGCCGGGCTGGACGGGCCGGGATGCTCGGAGCCCTCGGCGGTGGCCACGATCCAAGACACCTGCGGCAGGCGGTTGTTGAGCACGTCCTCGCGCAGCAGGTCCAGGTCGCGGGTGGAAATGCCGCGGTCCTTCAGCACCTGTGAGTAGCCCGGGCGGTTGTACCAGCCGTCGCGGAACACCTTGAAGCCGGCCAGCGAGTTGTCGGTGAAGTTGTCCGCCATGTTCTGGTAGACCTGCCAGCTGATGCCGGCCGACTGCAGGCGCTCGGGGTAGGTGGTCCAGGTGTAGTCGTCGAGCGGGTTCGGGTTGAACCAGTCGTGGCTGTTGTCGGTGGACGGGCCGTTGCCCTGGCGCAGCGGGTCGTTGGTGCCGGTCCAGAGGAACAGGCGGTTGGTGTTGGTGCCGGTCTGCGTCGAGCAGTGGTAGGCATCGCAGAGCGTGAACGCGTTGGCGAGGGCGAACTGGAACGGCAGGTCCTGCGCCGTGAAGTGGCCCATCGAGTGGTTCTGCTTGGCCTTGGGCCAGCTGTTCATGCGGCCGTGGTCCCAGGCGGCCTGCGCGTCGGTCCACGAGTGCGGCGTGCCGCTGACGCGCATGAAGGCGAAGTTCTGCGCGGTGTTCAGGTGGAAGGGCGCGATCGCGCCGGGCGCGGCGTTGTTGGCGGTGGGCTGGACCCAGATCGAGCGGCCCTTGACGTTGGCCGAGTCGGCCACTGGCGCGGGGAAGGGATCGCCGAAGCCGCGCACGCCGTTGAGCGTGCCGAAGTAGTGGTCGAAGGAGCGGTTCTCCTGCGTCAGGATGACGATGTGCTCGACGTCCCGGATCGTGCCGGTGCGCACGGCCGCCGGAATGGACAACGCGCGGGCGATGGCCGGCGGGAAGCTGGTCATCGCGGCGGTGGCGCCGGCGGCCGTGGCGACCGCGCGGAGGAACTGGCGGCGGGGGGCTTGCTGCTGCGTCATGGCGGGCTCCTCAGGCGGCGGATTGGGAGGCCTGGCGGCGGCGGATCACGAGCGCGGCGACGGCCAGGCCGCCCAGCGCGAGCGCGCCGGAGGCCGGCTCGGGGACGGCAGCGGCGAAGCTCAGGTCGTCCATGACGAAGAAGGCGGGGTCGTTGCTGCGGAACACCAGGCGGTCGACGAGGCCGGTGTAGCCGCTGGCCAGGAAGGCGGGCGTCTCGCCCAGGTTCAGCGTCGACGTCGAAGCGACCAGCAGGCCTCCGCGGTACAGGTCGATCGCGATGTTGACGCCGTCGAAGCCGGCGAACCAGGCGCCCTGGAAGGTGCTGGGGGTCAGGAAGCCGATGGCGCTGGTGGCGCTGCTGCCGTCGAAGCCGAGCGTGGCGCGGCGCTCGCCCGAATGCGGCGTGTACGGGGCTTGCTCACCGGCGTACTGGAACCAGGAGCTGGCGGACCAGTCGAGGCCGGCGTAGTTGGCGGGGACGATGCCGTCGGTGGCGAGGTCGTCGAAGGTGACGACGGTGGCGGACGCGAACGAGGCGGCCAGGGCCAGCGTCAGCGGCAGGCAGACGCGGGCGAGGCGGCGGGCAAGGGGCTTGCGCATGGGGACTCCAGGGAGGTCGGCGGATGGGGATTGCCACCGCGGCGCGGCACGCGCGGGCCCGACTGGAGGGTCAGGCCTTGACGGCGCAGGGGCGGTGGAACGCGGCGGATGTTCAGAGGCCGAGGTGACAGACCGGTGAACGGTCGATGTCATCGACAGGCTTGGCACTTGCCCCGGGCGGCGCTGTCGCCCGAAGCGGGGGCGCGTCCCCGAACCGACGCGCGGCTGTCATGTAACCCTGGGTGTTGCGCGTCTGCGAGCAAGGGTATCGACGGTGACGCGATGCATCGCCGGGCCACCTCTCGTGGGCCTGACGGACACCCCCCATGATCAGGATGCGCAGGGGGACCCGCCTCCCTCGATCAGTTCCCCCATCGATCCCGCAATTCGGAGGAGAGACACGCGGCCGGCGGCTGCCGACACTGCAGGCCTTCGGGTCACGGGACCCGCACGAAGGAGCCGCTCATGAGCGCCATGACCCGATTGCTTCCAGCCACGCCCTCGAGCGCCTGCCAGACGGCCCCTGCCGCCGCGGACTCGTTCGAGCACCTGATCCACGCGCTTCGCCATCCGCAGGCCCTGTTCGACGACATGGCCGATCCCCAGCTCTTCACGCGATGCGAGATGGCCGATTGGGATGCGACCACTGCGGCCATGAGGCAGATCCTCGATCGCTACGGCGTCACGCCGGCACAGGTCCTGGCGAAGCTGCGCCTGGCCGCGGAGTTCATGCGGCACCACGAGATTCCGCTCGAAGGGTCGCCGTGGTTATGCACCCACCACGATGAATGCGACATCTGGGCACGATTCGACATTCATACGGCGCTGATCGGGCCAGACATCGCGGTCTGGCAAGACCGCTTCGATGATGTAGTCGCGAATCGCGACCTCCGCGTCGAGTGCTTCCAGATCTGGCTGCTTTCGCGCGGCCCGCATTGACGTCAATCGCCGCGTGAGGCCTCCATGTCTGTCAGCAGCCGCAATCTCTTTACCCTGGCACGCAGCTTATCCACCAGCACGGACGAAGCGACCTTGCGAGCGGCCATCAGCCGCGCCTACTACGCGGCCTATCACCGGTGCCTGGACTGGGAGCGGCAGTTGCCGCGGCGCGGCAGCGATACCGGGGTGCATGGCGTTCACGCCTGCCTCATCAGCCGCCTGGAGAGCCCACATCGGCATTGCAGTCCCTTGCAGGCCCAGCGCTCGAAGGCGATCGGCAAGCAGCTTCGCGAGCAAAGGGACCGACGCACGTTCGCGGACTACAGCATTCACGGCCACCTCCCGCGCCAGTTCGTAAGTGCTCAACTGACTTCGACCGCCGATCTCCTCAAGCAATGTGACCAGTCCAACGGGTTGCCAAGGAGCGGCAAAAGCAGGACACGATGACACGCCTTCGCCGATGCCATGACGGCCCGCTACGGCGCTGCCGCTCCGTTAGCCACCGCTGCGCCGCTATGCCCGGCTCCGTGCGAACGCCTGGTACCAAGCCACCGCATCGGCATTCGCCATCGCATCGCGCTTCATGACCTGTTCCGCCGCCGCGCCGAGCAGCAGCTTCTTGATCGGCAACTCCATCTTCTTGCCCGACAGCGTCCGCGGAATCGCGGTCACCTGGTGGATCTCGTCCGGCACATGCCGCGCCGACAGCGCCTTCTTGATCGACGCCCGCAGCCGCTGCTCCAGGTCCGCCTCCAGCGCCACCCCGTCCCGCAACTGCACGAACAGCAGCAGGCAGCTCGGCCGTCCGAGGTACTCCAGGTCCACCACCAGGCTGTCCAGCACCTCCGGGTGCGCCTCCACGGCGCGGTACAGCTCGGCCGTCCCCATGCGGATGCCATGCCGGTTGATCGTCGCGTCCGAGCGGCCGTAGATGATCCCGCCCCCCGACGGCGTGATCCGCAGCCAGTCGCCATGCCGCCAGATCCCCTCGCCGTTGGGGCCGCGGTACATGTCGAAGTAGCTCGACAGGTAGCGCTCGTTGTCCTGGTCGCCCCAGAAGTACAAGGGCATCGACGGCATCGGCCGCGTGCAGACCAGCTCGCCGACCTCGTCGATCAGCGCGCGGCCCTGGCCCTGCGCGTCGGCCTCCGAGAACGCATGCACCGCCGCGCCCAGGCTCCGCACCTGCATCTGGCCGCGCACCAGCGGCTCGGTGATCAGACCGGTCAGGAAGGCGCCGGCGAAGTCGGTGCCGCCGCTGATGATGCAGATCCAGATCGGCTGCCCGTCCGGCTTGGGGCCCTGCGCCCAGATCCAGTCGTAGCTTTCGTCCGCCAGCGGACTGCCGGTGCTGCCGACCGCGCGCAGGCGGCTCAGGTCGCCATGGCGCAGGGGCTCGACGCCCGCCTTCAGGCAGCTCGCGTAGAACGCCGCCCCCGCACCGAAGAAGGTCGCGCCCGACAAGGCCACGAAGCGCCACAGCGTGCTCCAGTCCGGCGCGTCCTTCGGGCCGGCGGGACTGCCGTCGAACAGGCAGATCGTCGTGCCGCCCATCAGCGCGCCGACCTGGCAGTTCCACATGATCCAGCCCGTCGAGCTGTACCAGTGGAAGCGGTCGCCGGTCTCCACCGTCGCGCCGACGTTGTTGTGGATGGACCCCTTGAGCATCTCCAGCAGTACGCCGCCGTGCCCGTGCACGATGGGCTTGGGCAAGCCGGTCGTGCCGCTGGAGTAGACGATCCACAGCGGATGGTCGAAGGGCACCGGCTCCGGCGCGCGCGACACCGGATGGCCGACCAGGTCGTCCCAGCGATGCGCACGCCGCGCCGGGCCGCCCGAGCCGGCTTCCCGTGCCAGCGGCGCGGGATCCGCCCGCGGGTCGAGGTTGGCCAGCAGCACGACATCGCCCACCGTGGGCAGCTCGTCGAGCAGCTGCGCCAGCATGCCCATGCGGTCGATCTCCTGGCCGGCGTAGCGCACGCCGTCGGCGGCGATCAGCACGCGCGGCTCGATCTGACGGAAACGGTCCAGCACCGCCACCGGTCCCATGTCCGGCGAGCACACCGACCAGACCGCGCCGAGGCTGGCCACCGCGAGGAAGGCCACCGCCGTCGCCGGCACGTTGGGCAGGTAGGCGACGACTCGATCGCCGCGGCGCACGCCGAGCTCGTACAGCGCGGCCGCCAGCGCGCCGACCTGGCGCTGGAGCGCCGGCCAGCTCAGTTCGCCGAGTTCGCCCCGGGCCAGCATCGCCTCGTCGGCATGCACGATGGCCGGGTGGCCGGCTGCGTCGGCCGCGTCGACGTGGCGCAGCGCCTGCGCCGCGACATTCAGCGTGGCGCCGCGGAACCACACCGCGCCCGGCATGCGCTCCTCGCAGAGCGCCGCTTCGAACGGCGTGGATGAGCGCAGGTCGAAGTGGTCCCAGATGCTGCGCCAGAACGCGTCCAGCTCCGTCACCGACCAGGCCCACAGCGAGGCGTAGTCATCGAAGACCAGGCCGCGCTGCTCGCGCAGGAAGCGGCGGTAGTGGTCGATCTGCGGCGTCGGGACCATGCGACTCTCCTTGTCGAGGTCGGGAAGGTAGCGCAGATCCGGCGGGGGGCGCGTCACGCGTGCGACCGGCAGTGAGAGTCAGCGCGGGGGCCGCTTCGTCGTGTCGATGTCGACGTAGGGCCAGAAGATCTGGTTGAAGTACGGCCGGCGGAAGCCAATCAGCCAAGGCTGGGCCAGGTCGTTGACGATCCGGTGCACGCGGAACTTCTGCGGCATGTAGGCGGTCAGCAGCTTCTGCGCATCGCGCAGCAGCGCGGCGCGCTCCGGGCCATCGGGCAGCACCATCATGCGGCGATAGATCTCGTCGTAGCGCGCCAGCTTGAAGCGGCCCAGGTTCTGCCCGCCCGAGGCCGGCCCGTACATCAGCTCCAGCCCGAGCTGCGCATCCGGCGTCGAGCTGTTGAAGCCCAGCTGCCAGATCATGAGTTGCCCGGCGCGCGCCGACTTCAGGTTCTCCGGCCACTGCGCGGTCCGGATGCGGATCTGCACGCCCAGCTTGTCCATGTCGCGCTTCCACAGCTCGTCGTAGGGCTTGGAGCGCGAGTCCGGCGAGGACGCGATCTCCAGCACCAGTGGGCGGCCGTCGGGCTGGTCGCGCCAGCCGTCGCCATCCTTGTCGACATAACCGTAGGTGTCGAGCAGCGCCTTGGCGCGCGCCAGGTCGAAGTCGCCGTTCTCGCTCTTGTAGTCGGGGTCGTAACCCCAGGTCATCGGCGCCACGACCGACTGCGCCGGCACCGCCTGGTGGCGGCGCGTGCGTGTGATCTCGGTGGCGATGTCCGTCGCCAGGCCGATCGCGCGCCGCAGCGCGACCTTGTCCGGCGTGTAGCCGCCGACCGTCGGGTCTTCCATGTTGAAGTAGTACATCGTGCGGTCGCTGGCCAGCACGCTGTAGAGCTGGATGCCCTGCTTCTGCAGGTTGGGCGCGATCCTGCCGTGCGGCGCGGCCACCTCCGCGTACTCCTCGGGCAGCAGGTAGAGCAGGTCGAACTCGCGGTTCAGGAAGGACAGCCAGCGCGGCTGGCCCTCCTCGATGATGCTGATCTCGACCGCATCGATCATCGGCAGCCTGCGGCCCTTGAAGCGCGCCAGCAGCGCCTGGCCCTCGGCATCGCCGGGATTGGGCTGGGCGTCGTAGAAGACCTCGCGGTAGCTCGGATTGCGCACCAGGCGGATCAGCGAACTGCGCCGCCAGCGGTCCAGCATGAAGGGCCCGGTGCCCACCGGGTGCTCCATCGTCTTGCCGGCATAGGCCTCGATGACCTCGCGCGCGACCGCGCCGTAGGTGTCGCCGCCGGCCAGGTTGTAGAGGAAGCGCGGACGCGGCTCGGCGAGCCGGAACTGCAGCGTGTAGCGGTCCAGCGCGCGCACGCCCTCGACCGGCCGGTCGTAATCGAAGGGGCGCTTGCTCTTCAGCGCCTCGACCCGCAACTCCTCCAGCCCGAGGATCCCTTCCTGCTTGAAGGTCGAGTACAGCGGCGCCTTGGTCGCCGGATCGTAGAAGCGCTTGAGGCTGTAGACGTAGTCCTCGGCGGTCAGCTCGCGGCGCCGGCCCTTGAAGGCCGGGTCGTCGGCGAAGTAGATGCCGGGCCGCAGCCGGATCGTCCAGGTGCGGAAATCGTCGGACACCTCCGGCATCGCCGCGGCCGTGTTGGGCTTGAGCTTGAATGGCCGCGCCAGATAGTCGTAGTTGTAGAGCGATTCGAAGATGTGGGCGGTGACGATGCGCGAGTACAGGTCGCTCAGCTGCGCCGGATCGAAGCCGGTCTCGGCCACCAGGAAGGCGTAGCGCAGCACTTTCTCCGGCTGTGCCGCGGGCGTCTGGACCGAGGGCGAGCCGCCCGCCGCCGGCGGGGACGCCGCGGCGCCGGCGCTCGTCGCGACGGCCAGCGAGGCCGCCATCAGCCCCAGCGTCCAGGCTCCGCGGCGCATCGCGCCGGTGATCCGATCGAGGAAGACACCGTGCGGGACGGCATTCGGAGCGGGGCGGCGTGCGCGCATGGACGTCGGGACCTCGGAGGCTAGTGCTTGAACTTCGCGGCGGCGTCGGGATCGATGTCCACGTACTCCCACCAGTTCTGCCAGAACTGCGGCCGGCGGTAGCCGATCAGCTGTGGCTGGGCGATGTCGGTGATGAAGCGGTGGCCGCGGTACTTGTAGGGCATGTAGGCGGTGGCGTAGCGCTTGGTCTCGTCGAAGATCTTGAGCCGCTCCGGCCCGTCGGGCAGGTGCGAGGCCTCGTCGTAGAGCTTGTCGACGGCCGGCAGCCGGAAGCGCGCGTAGTTCTGCGCGCCGATCTGGCCGCTGTACATGCGCGCGAGCGAGTCCTGTCCATCGGGTTTGGCCGCCGAGGTCGCCAGCGACCAGATCTGATAGCGGCCGGCCCGCAGCGCCTTGAGGTTCTCGGGCCACTTGGCCGGCTTGAACGCGATGCGCAGCCCCACCGCGTTGAGGTTCTTCTGGACGATCTCGTCGATCTGGCGCTGGAACTGTTCGGGCGTGGTCAGGCTTTCCAGCACCAGCGGCGTGCCGTCGGGCCGGTCGCGCCAGCCGTCGCCGTCCTTGTCGACATAGCCGTACAGGTCCAGCAGCGCCTTGGCGCGCGCCGGGTCGAAGCTGCTCATGTCGCTCTTGAACGCCGGGTCGTAGCCGGTCGTGCCCGGCATGTAGAGCGACTGGGCCGGGATCGCCTGGCCGCGGCGCACCAGGCGCAGTTCGCGCTCGACATCGATGGCCAGCGCGATCGCCCGGCGCAGCGCGATCTTGTCCGGCGTGTAGCCGCCCACCAGCGGGTCCTCCATGTTGAACACGGTGAACAGCACGTCCGAGGCCACGGTCCGGTAGGCATGCTTGCCCTGCTTGGCGAGGTTGGGCGCCAGCTTGCCGTTGGGCATCGCCTGGTTGATGAAGTCCTCCGGCGTGCGCTCGATGAAGTCGTACTCGCCATTGAGGAAGGACAGCCAGCGCGGCTGGTTCTCCTCGATGACGCCGATCTCGACGCGATCGATCATCGGCAGGCGGCGGCCCTTGAAGCGCGCCTTGAGCGCCTGGCCCTCGGCATCGTCCGGCGCCGGATCGACCTCCTGGTCGTAAAAGCGCTCGCGGTAATGCGGGTTGCGCTCCAGCACCATCAACGAGCTGCGCCGCCACTGCTTGAGCACGAAGGGCCCGGTGCCCACCGGATGCGCCATCGAGTCGCCCGGATAGGCCTCGATCACCTCGCGCGCGACCGCGCCGTACAGGTCGCCCTGCGCGAAGACCTCCATCAGCCGCGGCCGCGTCTCCTTCGTCCGGAACTGCAGCGTGTAGCGGTCGAGCGCGCGCAGGCCCTCGATGGGCTTGTCGTAGTCGAAGGGCTTGCCGGACTTGCGCACCTGCGCGTGGTATTCGTTGAGGCCAACCAGCTCAAGCTCCTCCACCTCGCTCCACGACGGCGAAGCCACGGCCGGGTCGGCGAAGCGCTTGAAGGTGTAGACGTAGTCCTCGGCCGTCAGCTCCCGCCGCCTGCCCTTGAAGGCGGGATCGTCCGAGAAGTAGATGCCGGGGCGCAGCTTGACCGTCCACAGCTTGTAGTCGTCGGCGCTCTCCGGCAGCGCCGCCGCGGTCAGCGGTTTCATCTTCGCGGGACGCGCCAGCTGGTCGTAGGTGTAGAGCCCCTCGAACATGTGGGGCGTGACCATGCGCGAATAGAGGTCGCTGACCTTGGCCGGATCGAAGCCGGTCTCGGCGACGCGGAACGCGTAGCGCAGCACCTTGGGGGTCGAGGCCGAGGCCGGGGACGCCGCGGATGCCGGGGACGTCGCGGGCGCGCTCGCGCCGTCCGCCGCCTGCGCGGCGCTCAGGCCGGCCAGCGCCAGCAGGGACGCGAGGACGGCCCCGCGCAGGTTCGAGGACGGGCGGTGGGCGCGGATCGTCGTCATGGCGGGGCGGTCGTCGAAGCGCTCAGGGCTTCTTGTTCACATGGGCCTTGGCCAGCGCGTCGGTGTCGATGTCGACGAAGGTGTAGAAGTCGCGCTGGTAGAGGTTCTTGTCGTAGCCCAGCACCCAGGGCTGGGTGATGTCGGTGTAGATGCGGTGCACCTCGACCTTGTAGGGCATGTAGGCCGTCAGCAGCCGCTGCGCATCCTGCATCACCGCGACGCGCTCGGGACCATCCGCCATCGAATGCTGCTTACGGTACAGCGCGTTGAACTCGGGCAGGTCGAAGCGGGCCTTGTTCGACTGCCCCTTGCTGCCGCCGTAGGCCAGGCCCAGGAAGTTCTCGCCGTCGGGGATGTCGGCGCTCCAGCCCATGCCCCACATCTGCAGCTTGCCGGCGTTGGCGGCCTTCAGGTTCTCCGGCCACTTGGCGATCTTGAACTTGATGCGCACCTTCAGCGCATCCATGTCCTTCTGCCAGAGCTCGACGAGCTGGCGGTTGCGGCCATCGGGCTGGGTCGCGTACTCGAGCACCAGCGGGCTGCCGTCGGGCAGGTCGCGCCAGCCGTCGCCGTCCTTGTCGACGTAGCCATACAGGTCCAGCAGCGCCTTGGCGCGGGCCGGGTCGTACTGGCTCATCTCGGTCTTGAAGGCCTTGTCGTAGCCGGTCACGCCCGGCGAGATGATGCCCTGCGCCGGGATCGCCTGGCCCTTGCGGGGCAGCCGCACCTGGCGCTCGACGTCCACGCCCAGCGCGATCGCGCGGCGCAGCGCGATCTTCTCCGGCGTGTAGCCGCCGACGACCGGGTCCTCCATGTTGAAGTAGGACGCCGAGATGTCCGCGCGTTCGTAGCGGATTGCCCGCATGCCATCCTTGGCGAGGTTGGGCGCGAGCTTGTTCTGCGGGATCGCCACCGGCGCGAAGTCCTCCGGCAGCTCGTCCATGAAGTCGAATTCCTTGCGCAGGAAGGCGAGCCAGCGCGGCTGGGATTCCTCGATCACCGAGATCTCGACCCGGTCCACCATCGGCAGCTTGCGGCCCTGCAGCTTCTTGACCGCCTCGACCAGCGCGGCCGGGCGGTCCGGGCCGACCTCCTCGTGATAGCGCACGTCGCGGAAGTTGGGGTTCTTCTCCAGCACCATGCGCGAGGAGCGGCGCCACTCGGCCAGGCGCCAGGCGCCGGTGCCCACGGGGTGTTCCATGATGCGGTCGCCGTAGGCCTCGACGACCTCGCGCGCGACGATGCCCACCATCGGATCGGCGAAGTGGTACAGGAAGCGCGGATCGCTGTTGGCGACGCGGATCTCGACCGTGTAGCGGTCCAGCGCGCGCGCGCCGTCGACGGGGCGCGCGTAGTCGAACGGCGTCTTGTTCTTCAGCGCCTCGGCGCGCACCTCGGACAGGCCCAGGATCTTCGCGCCCTCCAGGCGGTAGAGGTGGCCGCTCTTGTTGCGCGGGTCGTAGTGGCGCTTGACGGTGTAGACCAGGTCCTCGGCCACCAGTTCGCGCTTGTGGCCCTTGAACGCCGGATCGTCGGCGAAGTAGATGCCGGGCTTGATCTTGAAGACGAAGCGCTTGTGGTCGTCGAAGACCTCGGGCAGCCCGTCGGTGATGTTGGGCTCGAGCCGGTAGGGCCGCCCCAGGAAGCTGTAGCGCAGCGGCGCGTCGAAGATCGCCGAGGTCACGTTGCGCGAGTACAGGTCGGTGACCTGCACCGGATCGAAACCGGTCTCCGCCACGCGGATCGCGTAGCGCAGCACCTTGGGCGCGGGGGTGGCGGCCTCGTCGGCGGCGCGGGCGGTCGACGGGATCACCGTGAACATCGCCAAGGCCGCGAGGGATGCCGAAAGTAAGAGCGCCTGGGATTGTGTCCCGGCCATGCCGCGTCGCATCTGGAAGCCGTCCTTGAATTCGAAAGCGCGCCAGTCTAGTGGGCGATGTCCGCGCCCGCCATGCCAACAACCCCGAGAGCGGGACCCGCCCCGTCGCCAGGGCGCACTGCGGATGGATGCGCCTGCTTCCACGAGCGTGCTTCATCAGTTTTCTTCGATGGATTCAGGGCAAATGCCGGTGCGGCGGTGAGAGGCGCTCACGTAGACTCGCGCGTGATTTTTCGACCCGCAGGCCCCGGCCGTCACAAGCGTCCGGGGTTTGTCTTTATCGGTCGCCGGACGCTCGCGCGATCCCGGCGGCGCTTGCTTGGAGTTCCGCGGTCATGGCGGCATATCTCATCAGGCGCCTGTGGCAAATGATCCCCACGCTGTTGGGCGTCGTGCTGCTGGTGTTCTTCCTCTTCAAATGGTTTGGCGGCGATCCCGCCGAAGTGCTGGGCGGCCTGAACGCCAGCCAGGACCAGATCGAAGCCATCCGCGAGCAGCTCGGCCTGAACAAGCCGGTGTGGGAACAGCTGCTGATCTTCCTGCAGCAGATCGTGACCTTCGACTGGGGCAAGAGCTGGGCGACCAACGAGTCGGTGGCCAACCTCTTCGCCACGCGCATGCCGGCCACGCTGACGGTGATGCTGCCCATCCTGGTGCTGGAGGTGATCCTGGCGATCCCCTTCGCGCTGGCCGTGGCCTACATGCGGGGCAGCCTGACCGACCGCGCGGTGATGATCCTGACGACGGTGGCGGTGTCGATCTCGCTGCTGGTCTACGTGATCGTGGCGCAGTACGTCTTCGCCTTCCGGCTGGGCTGGTTCCCGGTGCAGGGCTGGAGCGACTCGCTGTGGACCAACCTGACGACCTACGCGCCGCTGCCGGTGTTCGTCGCGGTGGCGGTGGCGCTGTCGCCGTACACGCGGCTGTACCGCACCTTCTTCCTCGACGAGATCGGCCACGAGTACGTCCGCACCGCGCGTGCCAAGGGCCTGACCGAGAAGACCATCCTGCTCAAGCATGTGCTGCGCAACGCGATGATCCCGATCATGACCAACATCTCGGTGGCGCTGCCCGGCGTGTTCGTCGGCTCCTTCCTGCTGGAGGTCTTCTTCTCGATCCCGGGCCTGGGCCGCGAGATCCTGCTGGCGGTCAACCGCAACGACTATCCGGTGATCCAGGCCTTCGCGATCTATATCGCGGCGCTGACGATGGTGGTGAACCTCGTCACCGACCTCCTCTACAAGCTGGTTGACCCCCGGGTGGTCCTCAAATGAGCGCAGTGCTGTCCAACCAGGCCGCGGTCGCGGCGCCGAAGCGCTCGCAGGGCGTGTGGGCCGCTTCGTGGCGACGTCTGAAGTCCGACAAGGTCGGCGTGTTCTCGATGGTGGTGGTGGCGCTGTCGCTGCTGCTGGTGCTGGCCGCCGGCCTGGGCCTGGTGGCCCGCGACTGGCAGAAGGAGACCGGCGTGCCCAACGCGCCGCCGACCTTCATGGGCCCCGCGCCCGCCGAGGCGGCCGGCGCGATCGCCCAGCCCAAGGGGCCGAACGTCGACCTCAGCGACATCGACCCGCTCGCGCCCAAGTACGCCGAGTGGACCGAACGGGCCAAGCAGTACAAGACCGACGAGGCGCCGCGCGCGCAGACGCTGGCCTTCGGCGCCGACCGGCTGGGCCGCGACGTGCTGGCCAAGGCGATCAAGGGCGCGGAGATCTCCATCATGGTGGGCGTGCTGGCCGCGCTGGTGGCCACCCTCATCGGCACGGTGCTGGGCGCGCTGTCGGGCTTCTACGGCGGCAAGGTCGGCGACTTCCTGGAGTGGGTCTACAACGTCTTCACGGCGATGCCCAACATCCTGCTGATCTTCGCGTTCGCCGTCGTCTTCGGCCGCGGCGTGCTGCCGGTGGTGATGATCCTGGGCCTGGCGGGCTGGACCGGCATCTACCGCCTGGTGCGCGCCGAGTTCATGAAGCATTCGGTGCGCGAGTACGTGCGCAGCGCCGAGGCCATCGGCGCGAGCAAGGCCTCGCGCATGTTCAAGCACATCCTGCCCAACGTGTCGCACGTGGCGTTGGTGCAGCTGTCGCTGCACGTCGTGGGCTTCATCAAGAGCGAGGTCATCCTGTCCTACCTGGGCCTTGGCGTGAGCGTGGACCAGGTGTCCTGGGGCACGATGCTGGCGGAAGCCCAGAGCGAGCTGATCCTGGGCTACTGGTGGCAGCTGGCCGCGGTGACCGGTTTCATGGCGGTGTTCGTCACCGCGTTCGCCCTCTTCACGGATGCGCTGCGCGACGCGCTCGATCCCAAACTGCGCGGTCTGGAGTAACGCCATGCTGTTGAGCATTCAAGACCTGAAGGTCGCCTTCCGCATGGGCAGGACCGGCGGCGTGATGCAGCGTCAGCTGGCCGTCAAGGGCGTGAGCTTCGACATCCCCGAGAACCGCACCGTCGCGCTGGTGGGCGAGTCCGGCTCCGGCAAGAGCGTGACGGCGATGTCCATCCTCAACCTGCTGCCCGACAACGCCGAGCGCAGCGGCGCGATCCTGTTCCAGGGACGCGACCTGCTCAAGACCTCGCTGCGGGAGCTGCAGTCGGTGCGCGGGCGCGAGATCGCCTGCGTGTTCCAGGACCCGATGAGCTCGCTGAACCCGGTGTTCCCGGTCGCGGACCAGATCATGGAGCCGCTGATCAAGCACCTGGGCATGAGCCGGCGCCAGGCGCTGGTGCGCGCCGAGGAGCTGCTCAACGAGGTCGGCATCCCCGACCCGAAGCGGCGGCTCAAGAGCTACCCGCACGAGATGTCCGGCGGCCAGCAGCAGCGCGTGATGATCGCGGTGGCGCTGGCCTGCAATCCCAAGCTGCTGATCGCCGACGAGCCCACCACCGCGCTGGATGTGACCATCCAGCGCCAGGTGATGGAGCTGATGGCCAGGCTCAAGGACACGCACAAGATGAGCATGCTGTTCATCTCGCACGACCTGGGCGTGGTGGGCGAGATCGCCGACCAGGTCGTGGTCATGCGCCATGGCGAGGTCCGCGAGCAGGCGCCGGTGGCCGACATCTTCCACCACCCGCAGGACGCCTACACGAAGGCGCTGCTGGCCTGCCGGCCCTCGCTGACGGAGAACCCGGCGCGGCTGATGGTCATCGACGACCACATCGCCGGGCGTTCGGCGCAGGGCGCGGGCAAGGCCAAGGATCCGGCCGCGCCGGTGATCCTGGAGGTCAAGGGGCTGCGCAAGAGCTTCTTCTTCAAGTCGGGCCTGTTCGGCAAGACCGAGTTCAAGGCCGTCAAGGGCGTGGACTTCCAGCTGCGCAAGGGTCACACGCTGGGCGTGGTGGGCGAGTCCGGCTCCGGCAAGACCACGATGGGCCTGACCCTGCTGCGCCTGCACGAACCCACCGGCGGCGAGGTGCTCTTCGAGGGCCGTGACCTGCTGAAGATGACGGGCCCGGACTGGCAGAAGATGCGCCGCCGGATCCAGGTCGTCTTCCAGAACCCGTATGCGTCGCTGAACCCGCGCTTCACCATCTCGCAGACGCTGCTGGAGCCGATGGAGATCCACGGCATCGGCGCCAGCCACGAGGAGCGCCTGGCCACGGCCAGCGCGCTGCTGCGCAAGGTCGGCCTGGACGAGACCGCGCTGCACAAGTACCCGCACGAGTTCTCCGGCGGCCAGCGCCAGCGCATCGCGATCGCGCGCTGCCTGACGCTCAAGCCCGAGGTGCTGGTGCTGGACGAGGCGGTGTCGGCGCTGGACGTGTCGGTCCAGGCGCAGGTGCTCAACCTGCTCAAGGACCTGCAGGACGAGTTCGGCCTGAGCTACATCTTCATCAGCCACGACCTGGCGGTGGTGAAGTTCATCTCCGACGAGGTGCTGGTGATGCAGCACGGCGACGTGGTCGAGCAGAACGACGCCCGCGCGCTGCTCCTGGCGCCCAAGCAGGAGTACACGAAGCGCCTGCTGGGCGCCGTGCCGCGCGGCTACCAGGTCGCGGAGCCCGCCGCCAGCGTGGCCTGAGCCCACCCGACGCCGACCGGAAGGGGGAGCGCCGCCCCGCCCCCGCACCATCCCTGCACCATCCCTGCATCAAAAGGGAACTTTGCACAATCGCGAAGTCCAGGTCCCTCGCTCGCGCGGGGGACCTCCTGCTCCCCCACGAAGCGGTGGCTAGAATGGCTCGCAAGTTTTGTGCCGTCAGGATCCCCCCATGTCGCTTCGTCGCCCCTTGCTGTTGTCGAGCGCGCTCGCGCTGGCCCTCGCCGCGCCTTGGGCGCAGGCCTCCAAGGACGACCGCACGAAGCCGCTGAACCTGGTTTTCGACCGCGAAGGCGCGATCGACAAGGTCCGGCAGCGGTCCGAGTTCAACGGCAACGTGATCATGACCAAGGGCTCCATGGAGCTGCGCGCCGAGCGCATGGACGTCCAGGAGACCAGCGACGGCTACTACCAGGCCTACGCCAACGGCACCTCCGCCAAGCAGGTCCACTTCCGTCAGGACCGTGACACCCCGGGCGAGCGCATCGAGGGCCGCGCCGACCAGATCGAATACGACACCCGCACCGAGACCATCCGCCTGGTCGGCAACGCCGAGGCGCGGGTGATGCAGGGCGACCAGCTCAAGCAGGCGCTGTCCGGCGCCACGCTGAACTACGACAACCGCACCGAGCGCCTGGTCGTCGAGACCGGCGCCGCCTCGCCGCATCCCAGCGGCCGCGGTCGCGTCGTGCTGATGCCGCGCAATGCCGCGAGCGAACCGCCGCCGGCCAGCAGCGCCCCGCTGCCGCTGCGTCCCAGCATCAACCTGACGCCCCGCCAGTCGCCCCAGCAATGACCCAAGCCCGCACGAACACCTCCCGGAGCCGCCTGCAGGCCTGGGGGCTGCAGAAGTCTTACGGCGTCAGGAAGGTGGTCAAGGACGTCCACCTCGACCTGCACAGCGGCGAGGTCATCGGTCTGCTGGGCCCCAACGGCGCCGGCAAGACGACCAGCTTCTACATGATCGTCGGCCTGGTCCGCGCCGATGCCGGCGAGATCCAGATCGACGGCCGCCCGGTGCAGACCCTGCCCATCCACCAGCGCTCGCGCATGGGGCTGAGCTACCTGCCGCAGGAAGCCTCGATCTTCCGCAAGCTCAATGTCGAGGAGAACATCCGCGCGGTGCTCGAGCTGCAGCTCGACGACAAGGGCAAGGCCTGGTCGTCCGCGCGCATCGACGCGGAGCTGGACAAGCTGCTCAACGAGCTCTCGATCGAGAAGCTGCGCGACACGCCCGCGCCGGCGCTGTCCGGCGGCGAGCGCCGCCGCGTCGAGATCGCCCGCGCGCTGGCCACGCAGCCGCGCTTCATCCTGCTGGACGAGCCCTTCGCCGGCGTGGACCCGATCGCGGTGCTGGAGATCCAGCGGATCATCCGCTTCCTCAAGCAGCGCGGCATCGGCGTGCTGATCACCGACCACAACGTGCGCGAGACGCTGGGCATCTGCGATCGCGCCTACATCATCAGCGAGGGGGCGGTGCTCGCCGAAGGCACGCCCCAGCACATCGTCGAGCACCAGGACGTGCGCAGGGTCTACCTCGGCGAACACTTCAAGATGTAGGGCCGGAGCCGGACATGAGGCCGACGCTACAGGTTCGCCTGTCCCAGCATCTCGCGCTGACGCCTCAGCTGCAGCAGTCCATCCGTCTGCTGCAGCTGTCGACGCTGGAGCTCCACCAGGAGGTGGAGCAGATGCTCGCCAGCAATCCGCTGCTGGAGACCGACGAGGAATTCGACGCCCCGCTGCCCACCGCCACGCAGGAGCGTCTGACCGAGCGCGAGGAACGCGAGGAACGCGTCGCGCAGACCGAGTCCGAGGCGCCGCCCGGCGACGCGCCCGCGGGGGAGGAGATGCGCGCCGAGGAATTCGGCACCACCGAGCGCGACGACTGGGAGAACGGCACCGAGGGCGACGACTTCGACGGCATCCGCGAGACGCCGGGCAGCGCGGCCTCGTCCTCGGGCGACGACGACGAGCGGCCCGAGACGGAGGCGCCGTCGGAATCGCTGCAGGACGTGCTGCGGGCGCAGATCCCAGGCATGAACCTGAGCGCGGTGGACCGCGCGGCGTTGCTGGCGCTGATCGAATCGCTGAACGACGACGGCTACCTTGAGGATCCGCTCGAGGAGCTGGTCGCCGCGATCCTGGGCGAGGAGGCCGACGCGGAGCAGCGCGAGGAGTTGCTGGACCGCTTCAAGGTGGCGCTCAAGTGGCTGCAGTCGATGGAGCCGTCCGGCGTCGGCGCGCGCGATCTGTCCGAATGCCTGGAGCTGCAGCTGCGCACGCTGCCGCGCTCGCCGGAGCAGGCGCTGGCGGTCGTCGTCTGCCGCCGCCATCTGGACCTGCTGGCCAAGCGCGACTGGCGCCGGCTGATGTCGCTGACCGGCGCCGACGAGGAACTGCTGCGCGACGCGCAATCGCTGATCGCCGGCCTGGAGCCCAAGCCCGGCCGCCGCTACGCGCAGAGCGACAACCGGCCGGTCATCCCGGACGTGATCGTGCAGAAGGCCGGTCGCAACTTCCGCGTCTCGATCAACCCGGACGTGCTGCCCAAGCTGCGCATCAACGAGCTGTACGCGCAGGCGCTGCGCGCCACGCGCGGCGGCGTCAGCAATTCGCCGCTGGGCGGGCAGCTGCAGGAGGCGCGCTGGTTCATCAAGAACATCCAGCAGCGCTTCGACACCATCCAGCGCGTCAGCGAGGCGATCGTCGAACGCCAGCGCGGCTTCTTCACCCATGGCGAGCTGGCGATGAAGCCACTGGTGCTGCGGGAGATCGCCGATGAACTCGGGCTGCATGAGTCGACCATCTCGCGCGTCACGACGGCCAAGTACATGGCCACGCCGTGGGGCACCTTCGAGCTGAAGTACTTCTTCGGCTCCAGCCTGTCGACCGAGGCGGGCGGGAATGCCTCGAGCACGGCGGTGCGGGCGCTGATCAAGCAGTTCATCGCCGCCGAGGATGCCACCAGCCCGCTGTCGGACAGCCAGCTCTCGACGATGCTCGGCGAGCAGGGCATCACCGTGGCGCGCCGCACCGTCGCCAAGTACCGCGAGGCGCTCAAGCTCGCGCCAGCCAACCTGCGCAAGTCGCGCTGAGCGCCGGCCCCGCGTCGCGGGGCAGCAGCCCCGATCGCCTGTCGGTGGGACAATCCGCCGCTTGATCCCCGGGCGCCGCGGCGCCCGCTTCCTCACGCCGCCCCACGATGTCCGATACCGCCTACCACCTGTTCCTGCCCTGCGCCGCCGGCGTCGAAGACTGGCTGGAGGCGGAGGTTCGCGACATCCTCGGCCCGGACGAATGCCTGGACGGGCCCAAGGCTTTCCGCGGCGGCGTGGGCCTGTACGGCACGCTGGCCGCGGTGATGCGGCTGAACCTGCACAGCCGGCTCGCGCAGCGGGTGCTGATCGAAGTGGCCCGCGAGGAATACCGCCACGAGGACGACATCTACGCGATCGCGCGCACCGTCGACTGGACGCGCTGGATCACCCCGCGCCAGACGCTGCGGGTGGACACGACGGCGCAGCGCTCGCCGCTGCACAGCCTGAACTTCGCGACGCTGCGGGTGAAGGACGCCGTCTGCGACGTGCTGCGCGAGGCCAGCGGCGAGCGCCCCAGCGTCGACACGCGCTGGCCGGACCTGCCGCTGCAGCTGCACCTCACGGAATACCTGGCGACGGTCTACGTCGACAGCTCCGGCGAATCGCTGTTCAAGCGCGGCTGGCGCGAGGACAAGGGCGATGCGCCGCTGAAGGAGACGCTGGCCGCGGCGATGCTGGCCGCGGCGGGCTGGAAGGGCACGCGCGAGGCGGGCGGCGCGCTGAGCGATCCGTGCTGCGGCTCGGGCACCATCCCGGTCGAGGCGGCGACCATCGCCTGCAACATCGCGCCGGGCATCCAGCGCCGCTTCGCCTTCGAGAAGCTCGCGCCGTTCCAGCCGCTGCTGCCGGCCTGGCGCGCGATGAAGGAGCAGGCGCGCGCCGCGGAGCATCCGCCCGAGGTCCCGATCTTCGCCAGCGACGTGTCGTTCCGGATGGTCGACTTCGCGCGCCGCAATGCCGAGCGCGCGGGCGTGGCGCAATACATCCAGTTCAACGGCGGCGATGCGCTGGAGCGTCCCGCGCCCAAGCTGCCGGCGGACATGCCTGGCACGCTGATGCTGAACCCGCCGTATGGCGAGCGGATCGAGGTCCGCGGCAAGGCCGGTGCGCACCGGATGGACGGTGGCGCGCTGTCCGAGGAACGCGACGCTGGGGACGACTTCTTCCCGCGCCTGTCCGCGCACTGGAAGCGCGCCTACACGCAGCACGAGGCGGGATGGACGGCCTGGCTGCTGTGTCCGGAGATGAAGCTGCCGAGCAAGATGCGGCTGAAGGAGTCGCGCCGCATCCCGATGTGGAACGGCCCGATCGAATGCCGGCTGTTCAAGTTCGACCTGGTGGCCGGCTCGGCGCGCCGGCAGAACGCCGGGACCACTGACTCCGACGAATAACTTCGCCGGCTGGGGGCCTCCTTGTTGGGGATGCGGTCACCCCCTACGATGCGATTTCTTTCCGAGGAAATGACCGAGATGATTCACGCCGAACTTGGACCCGACCTGGAGGCCATCGTGCTGGATCTGATCGAGAGCGGAAAGTATTCGTCGCGCACGCAGGTGCTGCGCGACAGCGAGGAGTTGAAGGACTGGCGGGAGGCGCAGGCCCTGGCGTTCACCGAACTGCTCGACAGTCGCCTGGCGACACCTTCCTCCGAGTACATCCCGGCGGAAGAGGCGTTCGACAGCCTCTTTCGCGAGCTCGGCATCACGGACGACGGCAACGAATGAAGGTCAGCCTCCACCCGGAGGCGCGGGCAGACTTGCGGTCGATACACCAGTACATCGCGGCGGCGAATCGGCGACGCGCGGACTCATTCCTCAAGGAACTGCGCGAGAAGATTGCCAGCCTTGGCCGCATGGCTGACTCGTATCCGCTGGTGCACGGCTACGAAGGCCGCGGCTTTCGCCGACGCACTCACGGGAATTACCGAATCTTCTATCGCATCCTCGATGTTGGTGTCATCGAGGTGACGCACGTAATGCACATGTCGCGTGACCACACACCGTTGCTGAACACCTGGCGTGGCAACAAGGAGCAAGGATGAATCAGCGGTCGACGACCAGCCTGCCTGAGACGCCGGTCACGCCGGCGCAGTGGCGCGACTTCGACGCGAGCATTGAGCGGGGGGCTGCGGGAGATCAGCGAAGGCGGAGGCATCCCTGCGCAGGAAGCGTTCGAAACGCTCTATCGCAAGTTCCGGGACCTCCGCCCCATCAAGCCTCGCTGAGGGATAGCCAACCCAACACCGCCAGCGGCGCCGTATCCGCCCGCAGGATCCGAGGACCCAGTTTCGCGGCGCTGAAGCCTCGCGCGCGGGCCGATTGCTCCTCGGCCTCGCTGAGGCCGCCTTCGGGGCCGCTGAGGACCACGATGCGTCCCGCATCGCCCGCCTCCGGCGCCAGTGCCGACAAGGGCTGCGCCGCCACCGGGCTCAGCAGCCAGCGCTGTTCATCGGCATCGTCGGGCAGGTCCGCCAGCCACTGCGCCAGCGTCTTCACCGGCGCCACCTGCAGCGGCTTCGACCGCCCGCATTGCTCGGCCGCCGCGATCGCGACGCCCTGCCAGTGCGCCCGCTTCTTCTCCGCCCGATCGCCCTGCAGCCGCAGCACCGAGCGCTCGCTCATCAGCGGCTGGATCGCCACCGCGCCCAGCTCGCAGGCCTTCTCGACGATGCCGTCCATGCGGTCGTTGGCCGGCATCACGACCGCCAGCGTCACCGCGCGCTTCATCTCGCGATCGACCGGCTGCCGGGACTTGAGCGCCACGCGGACCTCGCTGCGGCCCATGGCCGTCACCGCGGCGGTCCACTCGTCCCCGCTGCCGTCGAACAAGGTGACCTCATCGCCGGGCTGCAGCCGCAGCACCTGCACATGGCGCGCCGCGCCGGGTGGCAGCGCGAGTTCAGCCTCGAGCGCAAGCGCGCCCAGCGGCTGCTCGACAAACAACCTCGCCGCCAAGCCTCACCCCTTGAGCTTCTGCACCCAGGCGGCGAAGGCGGTCATGACCTTGCGCAGGAAGGCTTCCGTCTCCGGCTTGGCCAGGCTGCCGTCGTCCTTGAACATCTCGTTCGCGCCGCCGAGGTACACCTCCGGCGAGGGCAGCAGCGGCGCGTTCAGGCAGGCCAGCACCTGGCGCAGATGGTGATGGGCGCCGAAGCCGCCCAGCGCGCCCGGCGACAGCGTGATCACCGCCGACGGCTTGCCGTCGAAGGCGTTGTGGCCGTAAGGCCGCGAGCCCACGTCCAGCGCATTCTTCAGCGCGCCCGGGATCGAGCGGTTGTATTCGGGGCTGACGAACAGCACGGCGTCCGCCGCCTTGATGGCATTGCGGAATTCGACCCAGGACGCCGGCGGCTCGGCCGCCTCGTCCTCGTTGTAGAAGGGCAGCTGGCCAATCTCGACGATCTCCAGCTTCAGCTCGGCCGGGGCCAGCTGCGCCAGCGCGAGGGCCAGCTTGCGGTTGAACGAAGCCTTGCGCAGGCTGCCGACGAGTACCGCGACGCGATAGGGCGAGGACATGGATGAGCTCCCAACAAAGGAAGGACCGCCCCAGGGCGGTCCGGTTCAGTTGAAGCCCAGTGTCGCACGCAGTTCGTGGGCCGCGGCGTCGCCCTTGGTGGCGCGCACGCGGTCGATGATGTCCAGCGCCAGCGTCTGCAGCTGGTTCATGTCGCTGCACTGCTCGACCTCGAGCGCCAGCTTGTAACCCTTGAGCAGCCCCTGCTGCTTGGCGAAGGTGCTCAGCGCGGTGTAGAGCTGCGCGTAGTCGAGCGACGAGGTCGGCACGCCGGCCAGGCGCGAGGGCGCCGGCCGCGACGGCGAGGCGCCGCTCATGCGCGAGGACGGCCCCGCGCCCATCGGCGTCGCGATCGACGCCGGCCCCATGGGCCGCGACAGCGGCGCACCGGCGGTCGCCTTCACCAACTGGTGCTGGATCAGCAGTTCCAGGTCTGCCGGCGCGGCGCCCTGCACCATCGCCACCCAGTCGGCACCGGTCTTGCTGGCGTCGATCACCAGCAGCAGATTGCGGGCCACGCGCGCCTGCACCAGCGCGCGCGACTTGATTTCCGCTCTCCCGGCCTCGGTCTTTTCGTAACGTTCTTCGAGCACGGCCTTGTCTCCTCCACAGGAGGGCGAACTTTAGGCGGACACGGGCGGGTTTCGCCCGCGAGCATTCCCGAAAACTGCTACCGACTGCTACTTTTTGTCGCGCAATTCACGGCGCAACACCTTGCCCACTGGCGTCTTGGGCAGCTCGGTGCGGAATTCGATGATCCGCGGCCGCTTGTAGCCGGTCAGGTTGGCCTCGCAGAAGGCCTTCACGTCGGCTTCGGTCAGCGCCGGGTTGCGGCGCACGATCACGACCTTCACCGCCTCGCCCGCCTTCTCGTCGGGCACGCCCACGGCCGCGCATTCCAGCACGCCCGGCATCTGCGTCAGCACATCCTCGATCTCGTTGGGATAGACGTTGAAACCGCTGACCAGGATCATGTCCTTCTTGCGGTCGACGATGCGGAAGAAGCCGCGCTCGTCCACGGTGCCGATGTCGCCGGTGCGGAAGTAGCCGTCGGCGGTCATGACCTTGGCGGTCTCGTCCGGCCGCTGCCAGTAGCCGGCCATCACCTGCGGGCCGCGGATCGCGATCTCGCCGGTGCCGCCGGGCGGCACCTCGTTGCCGTCATCGTCCAGCAGCGTCACCTCGGTGCCCGACAGCGGCAGGCCGATCGAGCCGGTGTAGGCGGTGCTGTCGGTCGGGTTGCAGCAGGCGACCGGCGAGGTCTCCGACAAGCCGTAGCCCTCGACGATCGGGCAGCCGGTCTTCTCCAGCCACAGTCGCGCGGTGGCCTGCTGCACGGCCATGCCGCCGCCGACCGAGATCACCAGCCCGCTCCAGTCCACCGTGTTGAACTGCGCATGGTTGGCCATCGCCATGAAGAGCGTGTTGACCGCCGGCAGGCTGTGGATCTTGTGGTGGCTCAGTTCCTTGAACACGGCCGGCAGGTCCCGCGGATTCGGGATCAGCACATTGCAGCCGCCCACCCGCATCGACAGCATCAGGTTGGTCGTGAATCCGAAGATGTGATACAGCGGCAGCGCGCAGACGCTCATCAGCTGCTCGTCAGCGGGTTTCTTCTTCAGCGCCGGCTGGTACCAGGCCTCGCACTGCAACGTGTTGGCCACCAGGTTGCGATGCAGCAGCACCGCGCCCTTGGACACGCCGGTCGTGCCGCCGGTGTACTGCAGCACCGCGATGTCATTGGGGCCCACCGTCGGGCGCTTGTAGGTCTGGCCGCGGCCCTTGGCGACGGCGTCGTTGAAGCGCACCGCCGACGGCAGCTCGAAGGCCGGCACCAGCTTCTTGACCTTGCGCACCACGTAGTTGACGACCATGCCCTTGGCGAAGCCCAGCATGTCGCCCATCGCCGCCAGCACGATGTGCTTGGTGGGCACGCTCGCGAGCACCTGCTGCAGCGTGGCGGCGAAGTTCTCGATGATGACGATGGCCTTGGCGCCGGCATCCTTGAGCTGGTGCTCCAGCTCGCGCGGCGTGTACAGCGGATTGACGTTGACGACGACGAAGCCGGCCCGCAGCACGGCCGCGACGGCGACCGGGTACTGCGGCACGTTGGGCATCATGATCGCGATGCGGTCGCCCTTCTCCAGGCCCAGGCCCTGCAGGTACGCGGCCAGCGCGCGCGAGGCCTCGTCGATCTGCGCGAAGCTGATCGAGCGGCCCAGCATCTTGTAGGCGGCGCGCTCGGGAAACTGCTTGAACGCGGCCTCCATCAGCTCCACCAGCGAGGGATAGACATCCGCATCGATCTCGGCGGGCACCCCGGCCGGATAGTGCTTCAGCCAGTTCTTCTCCATTGTTCTGTCTCCAAGGTACGGCGCGGATTCTCGCTGATCGCCATGCGCCCCCCATCAGGGGATTCGATAGAGCGCACAAAGTGGAGAGATGACTCCAGAACGCACCGGGAACGACCGCGATCGGTGTCGATCGCGCGTTGACGTTCAGTCATCGGCGTGCAGCGGCAGGCGCAGCAGCAGCTCGGTGCCGCCCTCGACGGCGGCATCCTCGGGCGGGCGCCAGTCGATCGCGGCGCGGATCCGCTCGGCACGCCGGCGCATGCCGCGCAGGCCATTGCCCTGGCGCAGGCCGACGGCCATGCCGCGGCCGTTGTCGACGATCGACAGCAGGACCTGTCCGCGGGCCGCGTCCACGCGCGTCGAGAACCGGACCCGCGTGGCCCCGGCGTGGTGAATGATGTTGCTCAGCGCCTCCTGCACGATCCGAATCAGCTCGCGGCCGCCGGTGCCGCGCAAGGTGGGCAGCAGCGGCACGTCGGTCAGCTGCCAGTCGAGCTCCAGGCCTGCGTCCTGCAGGCGCGGCGCCATCCGGTGCCGCAGGTTGGCCAGCAGCAGCGTCAGGTCGCCGTCGGTGACGGCCAGCGCATCGACGGTCAGGCGCATCTCGCGGATGCATTCGTCGAGCTGGCCCACCAGCGCCTGCGACGGCACGCCGCGCTCCGCGCACAGGCGCGCGGTCACGAGCTGCGAGCCCAGGCCATCGTGCATCTCCTGCAGCAGGCGCTCACGCTCCTGCGCCGCGGAACGCTGCCGCTCGCTGTCCTGCAGGTCTTCCCAGCGGTCCTGCAGCTCGCGGGTGCGCGCGTCCAGCGCCTGCTCCAGCCGCACCCGCGCCATCGCCTGGTCGCGCAGCGAGCCGACGAAGCGCCGCTGCAGCGCCACGCCGGCGATCGCGATCAGCACCGCATGGCCGACGACGTTGATGTCCACGACGCTCATCTGGCGCGACATGACCAGCGCGAAGGCGCTGACGTAAAGCCACACCCAGCCCGACAGCGCGACGGCGCAGGCCGCGGCGAGGTGGGCACCACGACCCGACGCCAGCGCGGCGCGCGCGGCCAGCGCCGCCGCGGCCACCAGCACGACGAGGCGGCTGCCCAGGGCCCACCAGGGCCAGGGATGGTGGAAGTCGGTCCAGCTCCAGCCGAGCATCGCCGCCGCGGCGTCGATCACCAGCCCGAGGCCCAGGTAGGCGGCGGCCATCCGCTCCGCCCAGCCCGCGGCCAGGCCGGACAGCCGCGCCACCAGGAACAGCAGCAGCGCCTTGGACAGCACGTCGGCGACATCGAGCGCCACGCGCCACCACGGCGCGGGAAACAGCGCGCCGTTGAGCAGGTAGGGCGAGAGCAGCAGCGCGGTGCAGAGGCAGAACACGCCGGTGACGCCGTAGAGCCACTCCTGCCGCAGCGCCAGCCACACCATCAGCATGAAGGCGCCGATGACCAGGCCGGCGAGGGTCGTCGTCACCCGCGCCACCTGCCAGAAGCGCCGCCCCTCCTGGAGCGCGCGGATCTGGGACGCCGGCCCCAGCAGCGGCGCCGACAGCCCCGCGCCCTCGAAGCCCGGCCGCGCCAGGCGCAGGCTCAGCCGATGCGAGCCCGCCGGCAGCAGCGCCGGCGGGATGCTGACCTGCAGGCGCCGGCCGGCCAACAGCAGTCCGCGCTGGGCGAGGTCGTCCTCATCCTCGGACGCGTAGCCGCCGCCCGGCCCGGAGGTGGCGATCAACTGGCCGTCGAGGTAGATCGAGGCCGCGGGCCGGTGCTGGATCACGAGCCAGTACGGCACCTGCGCCGCCCGATCGAGGTGGAAATCGAGCGCGAACCAGAGCGGGCCCGGCGCATCCGTGTCGTGGATCTGGACCGGCAGCACCACGACGTGGCCTGGCGCGAGGGAGGTCATCGGCGTCGTCGGCGCCGTCGCGGGCATCGGTGTCGGCGTGGCCGTCGCTTCGAGCGGGCGGGACACGATGGCCGACGCGGCGGGTACGGGCACCTGCGGATCGAGCAACGCGCCGGGGATCTGCGCGGGGTCCAGGGCGTCGCCGGGCAGCAGGCGCGCCTCAGCCAGCCGCAGCACCTGGGGCGGCATCGCCGTCCCGTACTGCTGCGAGAACAGGTGGACGGCGCCCAGCAGCAGCAGCGGCAGCACCACCAGCAGCGCGAGCCGGCGGATCGAGATCGCCGACGTCGCCGGCCGCGCCTCCATCGCGCGAGTCCATACCGCCAAGTGGCCCCCTACGGCATCGCCAAAAGGAACGCCGGCCCGAGATGGAACCGGCGCGGCCGATGCTAGGTCAAGGGGCGGGGCGGGACAACCTTGGACCTAGGGGCCGCTTCGTCCCGTCTGTTTCAGATCACGGCGCTCTGGACATAGAGCTCGAAGTCGAAGCGGGTCGTGGCGCTCTGGTTCCCGGCCTGGTCCACCTGCTGGAGGAACGCGGCGACCTTGCCCGCCGTGCCGGCCGGGAGCCCCATGTCCCCTGTGGTGATGGTGTGGCCGGTGCCACCCTGGTAGTAGTCCTTGCCGTCGACACTGACCTTCAGCCACCACTTCGCGTTGGGCTCGAGATTGCCCAGCCGCAAGGTGCCGTCGGAAGTGATCCTGTCGTTGTTCCAGTAGCCGGTGTCGTTGACCAACTGCACCGTCGGCGCGACGGGCTTGACGTTGTCCAGCGTGAACGAGCGCTGCGTGATCGTCACGTTGCCGGCCAGGTCCTGCTGACGGACGTGCAGCGTGTGCGACCCGTCCTTCAGCCCCGCGGTGCTGACGCTGCGCCCATGGTCGGCATCGCTCAGCCAGGACTGGCCGTCCCAGCTGTAGGCCCAGTCGTCGGTGGCCGCCACGTCGATGGTCCCGTGCCTCATGTGCGGAGCGGTGGTGAACGGGCCGTCGATCGGGGGGTCGACGGGCAGCCGGATCAGCGCACCCTTCGGTGGGGTGAGGTCCACGTTCACGGTGACGCGGCTCGCCTCGCTCGTGTTGCCCGCCAGGTCGACCTGGCGCAGCCAGACCTGTTGCTCGCCTTCCTTGCCGACCTCGGCGCCGCGCAGCCCGCCGCCGGTGCCGGCGCGCCAGGTCGTGCCGTCGAGGCTGTACTGCCAGTGCGCGTCTCGGTCCAGGCGGCCGACATGGATGTCGCCGTCGCGGCCCAGCCAGCCGTTGGCCGGCGCCGAGGGCGTCAAGGCCGCCGGCGCCTGCGTGTCAAGCTCGAACGACAGCCGGCTCGAGACGCTGCGATGGCCCTGCGCATCGAACTGCTCGACGATCAGGTCCTTGCGGCCATCCGCGCCGAAGGCGGCGGCCGCGATGCGATCACCGCTGCCCGCGACCCAGGACTCACCGCCGTCGAGGCTGTAGCGCCACCGGCCGCTGCCCAGCAGGGCGTCGATTTGGACGTCCGCGCGCGAGGTGATGCCGTCGTGGTCCGACACGCCGGTGTCCATCACCAGGCGCGGGCGCGGCGCGGGGACGTCGGGGGTCGGCTCAGGGTCGGTGCCACCGGGTTGTTCCGGTTTCGGTTGCTCGGGCTTGGGCTCTTCGGGCTTCGGTTGCTCAGGCTTTGGCTCTTCGGGCTTCGGCTGCTCCGGCTTGGGCTCCTCCGGCTTGGGCTCCTCCGGCTTCGGTCGCTCGGGCTGGGGCTCTTCCGGTTTTGGCTGTTCGGGCTTGGGTTGCTCAGGCTTGGGTTGCTCGGGCTTCGGGGACTCCGATTCGGGCTTCTCCGGCTTCGGCCCTTCGGGTTTCGGCTGCTCGGGCCCAGGGGCTTCGGGCTTCGGCTGCTCCGGTCCGGGCTGCTCCTGCTCGGGGCGTTCCGGCTTGGGCGTCTCGGGCTTCGGTCGCTCCACCTCGGCCACGGGCGGCTTGCTGCTCGAGCCGCCCGCGGCGGCCACCGCGACGCTGGCCGCGCCGCCCACGCCGAGCAGGCCGAGTCCCGAGGCCAGCAGCGCGCTGGAGCGATCGGCGCGCGACGCGTCGGCGCCATCGGCATCCGCCTTCACGGGCGCGCCGGCGTCCGAAGCCGGCGGCTCCGTGGGCTCTGCCGGCGTGGCGGGTGGCGGCGGCGCGCCATCGCGCGCGGGCGCATCCGGGTCAGCGGGCGGCGCTGCGTCGAGGTCGTCCTCGTCGCGACGACGGCGCGATGGCGCATCGCCCCCTGGCGCCGGCGACATCACGGCACGGACACGGGACAACGGATCGGAGGGAGTGGTCATGGCAAACAGACGGCGATGGAAAGCCTCGCAGTCTGTTCAAGCGCACTCGGATGCGCATCGACCTTCAGCGGTGGTGCGCTTGGACGCCTTCCCCTTCAGTCGGTAGGTGTCCTACTGAAACTAGCCGGGGAGGACGGCCACGCGCCGATCGCGCGGATCGCACCACACCGCCTCACACCCCTCGGTCACTCCACCGCCTTGACCATGTCCTCGACCACCTTCTTCGCGTCACCGAAGACCATCATGGTCTTGTCCATGTAGAAGAGTTCGTTGTCCAGGCCCGCATACCCGGCCGCCATCGACCGCTTGTTGACGATGACGGTGCGCGCCTTGTAGGCCTCCAGGATCGGCATGCCGTAGATCGCGCTGCCCTTCTGCAGCGCGGCCGGGTTCACCACATCGTTCGCGCCGAGGATGATGGCCACGTCGGTCTGGCCGAACTCGGCGTTGATGTCCTCCATCTCATGGACCTGGTCGTAGGGCACCTCGGCCTCGGCGAGCAGCACGTTCATGTGGCCGGGCATGCGACCCGCCACCGGATGGATCGCATAGCGGACGGTGACGCCCTTCTCGATCAGCTTCTGCGCGAGCTCCTTGACCGCATGCTGCGCGCGCGCGACCGCCAGGCCGTAGCCGGGGACGATGATCACGCTCTCCGCGTTGCCGAGGATGAAGGCTGCGTCGTCCGCGCTGCCGCTCTTCACATTGCGCTGCTGGGCGGCCCCGGCGGCGGTGGCGCCCTCGGCGCCGAAGCCGCCCAGGATCACGTTGAAGAACGAGCGGTTCATCGCCTTGCACATGATGTAGCTCAGGATCGCGCCCGAGCTGCCCACCAGCGAGCCCGCGATGATCAGCATGCTGTTGTTGAGCGAGAAGCCGATGCCCGCCGCGGCCCAGCCGGAGTAGCTGTTGAGCATCGACACGACGACCGGCATGTCGGCGCCGCCGATCGGGATGATCAGCAGCACGCCCAGCACGAAGCCCAGCGCCGCGACCAGCAGGAAGTCCATCGCGCTCTGCGAGTGCCAGAAGCCGACGATGAAGAACACCGCCGCCAGGCCCAGTGCCAGGTTGAGCCAGTGCTGCCCGGGGAAGGTGACCGGCGCGCCCTGGAACAGGCGGAACTTGTACTTGCCGCTGAGCTTGCCGAAGGCGATGACCGAGCCGGAGAAGGTCACCGCGCCGATGAAGCAGCCCAGGGCCAGCTCGATGCGGTTGCCGCCGGGGATGGGTGCGTAGCGGGGCGCGATGCCGAAGGCATGCGGCTCGACGACCGCGGCCACCGCGATGCACACCGCCGCCAGACCGATCATGCTGTGCATGAAGGCCACCAGCTCCGGCATCTTGGTCATCTCGACGCGCTGCGCCATGACGGTGCCGATGCCGCCGCCCACCACCAGGCCGCCCAGGACATAGGCCAGCCCCAGCGTCTGTCCGCCGGCCAGCTTCAGGATCAGCGCGCCGGTGGTGAGCACGGCGATGGTCATGCCGACCATGCCGAAGACATTGCCGCGGATGGAGGTCGTCGGGTGGGAGAGCCCCTTGAGCGCCTGGATGAAGCAGACGCTCGCGATGAGATAAAGCAACGTGACGAGGTTCATCGACATCGGTCAGCCCTTCGCGTTGCCGTGGCCGTCGGCCGGGGTCTTGCGCTCCTTCTTCTTGAACATCTCCAGCATCCGCCTCGTCACGAGGAAGCCGCCGAAGACGTTGACCGCCGCGAGCGCGACGGCGAAGGTGCCCATGAACTTGCCCAGCGAGGTCTCGGTGAGCGCGGCGGCCAGCATCGCGCCGACGATGACGATGGCCGAGATCGCGTTGGTCACGGCCATCAGCGGCGTGTGCAGCGCCGGCGTCACCGTCCAGACGACGTGGTAGCCGACGTAGATCGCCAGCACGAAGATCGTCAGGTTGATCAGGGTGGGAGAAACGGCATCCATCCGGGACTCTCCTTGCGGGCGCGCGGCCCGGTCGTCATGGCCTCGCGGCCTCCAGCAGGGTGGCCGCTCAGGCCTGGCGCAGCACCTGGCCCTCGTGCGCGACGAGGCAGGCGGTCACGATGTCGTCGTCGGCCGGCAGCGCGAAGCCGCCTTCCTTCGTCAGCACCAGCTTCAGGAAATCCAGCACGTTGCGCGCGTAGAGCGCGGACGCGTCCGCCGCCACCAGCGAGGGCAGGTTGGTCTCGCCCACCAGCGTCACGCCGTGCTTGCGCACCGTCCGGCCCGGCTCGGTGAGCGGGCAGTTGCCGCCCGCCGGTGCCGCGATGTCGACGATGACCGAGCCCGGCTTCATCGCACGGACCATCTCCTCGGTCACCAGCACCGGCGCCGGCCGTCCCGGGATCAGCGCGGTGGTGACCACGACATCGGCCTGCGCGACGCGCTTGGCGACCTCGACCTGCTGGCGCTGCAGCCAGCTCGGCGGCATCGGGCGGGCGTAGCCGCCGACGCCCTCGGCGGCCTGGCGCTCCTCGTCGGTCTCGTAGGGCACGTCGATGAACTTGGCGCCGAGGGACTCGACCTGCTCCTTCACCGCGGGGCGGACGTCGGAGGCTTCGATGACCGCGCCCAGCCGCTTGGCGGTGGCGATCGCCTGCAGGCCGGCGACACCGACGCCCAGCACGACGACCCGCGCGGCCTTGATCGTGCCGGCGGCGGTCATCAGCATCGGGAACAGGCGCTGGTAATGGAAGGCAGCCAGCATCACCGCCTTGTAGCCGGCCAGGTTGGCCTGACTGGAGAGCACGTCCATGCTCTGCGCGCGGGTGGTGCGGGGCGCGGCCTCGAGCGCGAAGGCGGTGAGCCGCGCCTCGGCCAGGCGCTGCAGGCCGTCGCGGTCGAAGGGATTGAGCATGCCGGCGAGCACCGCGCCGGGCTTGAACAGCGCCATCTCGCCGGGCTCCGGCGCACGGACCTTCAGGACGAGGTCGCAGGCGAAGGCCGCCTCGCGCCCGACCAGTTCCGCGCCGGCGGCGGCATAGGCCTCGTCGGTCACGCTGGCGTTCAGGCCGGCGCCCTGCTGCACGCGCAGCGTATGGCCCTGCGCGACGAGCTTCTTGACGGTCTCCGGCGTCGCGGCGACGCGCGCCTCCCCCGCCGCGGTTTCCTGCGGCACACCGATCAGCATCTGGAATCCCTCCATCCTGAACCCGGGTCGGGGCGAGCTTAACCGGGGGACCGCCTCGGGCGAGACGCGCCCGCGACTGGGGTTTTCACCAACCCATATCCATGAGCAAGCTGTGGCAAACCTGTTTCGAATGGTGAACTACAGTCGTCGAAGGGGGTCAAAGCGACGTTAAATGACGACCGAAAGGAGTCAGACCATGACAAAGAAAATTCTCCTCAGCAGTGCGTTGGCCTTGGTGGCCCTGATGCCGATGGCATCCCGGGCCGCCGATGTGGGAGTCTCGGTGAGCATTGGCGAACCGGGTTTTTATGGGCAGATCGACATCGGCACCGTGCGCCCGCAGGTGGTGTACGAGCGGCCGGTGCTGGTGACCCGGGTCCCGGCGCCCGCGCCGGCGGTTTACCTGCGCGTGCCACCGGGCCATGAGAAGAACTGGGCCAAGCATTGCGCGCGCTACAACGCGTGCGGCCGGCCGGTCTATTTCGTGCGGGACGAGTGGTATCGGGACGTGTATGCGCCGCAATACCGCCGGGATCACAGCGAATACCGCTGGCGCGACGACGGTCGCCGCGATTACCGCGATGACGATCGCGGTCCCGGCAAGGGTCATGGTCGCGGACGCGGTCACGACAAGGATCGCGACGATGACCGCGGCCACGGACATGGCCGGGGCAACTGAGCCTCTCGCTGAAGAATGAAAAAAACCCCGGCAAGCCGGGGTTTTCTGTTTTCAAGCGGGACGAATCAGATGACCGTCTGGCCGCCGTCGTAGAGGATCGTCACTTGCGGCTGAGCGGCGTAAAGACCCAAATCAATCCTCAGCACATCTTTGGGATCGACAGACGGATCACCCGTGGTATTGATGCTGAAGTGACAATTGGAATCGGGCGACCCGGCATTCAATCCGCCAATGTAGTCGCGCAGATTGGCGCCGTCCGGGATGGTCATCACGGCGCTCAAGTCGATCACATCGCCTTGGTCCTTGTCGTAACCGACGATGGACAGCTTCTTTCCGTCCGCGGCGTTGACCTTGAACTTGTCCATGCCGCTGGTGCCGGTAAAAAGCGTGGGATCGGAATTGGTCGCTCCATGGGCGCCCAAGACGTCATCCAGCTGCAGCGTGAAATCGAAATGTGCAGCAGCGCTTTCCTTGTTGCTGGCATTCACCTGCACCACCTGCACGTTCTTGAGGCCGGGAATGCCGCCGAACTCGCTGGCGGCAATCTGGTGGTCAGCGCCACCGGTCTTCCACGTCACGCCATTGTCGAGGCTGTATTTCCAAGTCATTCCCTTTACCAAACCCGTCACTTGAAGAGCCCCATTGTTGGTAACCCGATCTTCGTTTGAAGGACCAGTGTCCGACATTAGCTTAAGGCTTGGACTGGGAGGAGGCGCAAATTTTCCCACTCCTGTGAGGGTTTTGGAGTACGACACGCTTTCATTGCCCGCCAGATCGAGCACGCGGAATTTGAGCCACGTTTGATCAAACTCTGCGGACAAGTCTTGATAGAAGTCGAATGTTTCCGTTGAAAGATCGTGCCAAGTACCCTCACCAAGCGCCCATTGGACGAAAATATCAGCCGCGTTCCAATCAAATAGTTCAGGGAACCGCACGGTAGTTCCCTTCACCTCAAGCGGCCTAGCTCCTTGCAGACTGCTATAGCCCTCAAAATAAAGAAACACGGTTTGGTTTTCGAAAGGGATCGGAGTCGTATCCAGAAGGAAAGTGAAGACGTTTGATTCACTCGTCGATCCGTACTCGTCCGTTTGTAGAATAGAAACCGACTTCTGACCGTCGCCGACGAACTCGCTGCCGGAAATGGTTCCGGTCGAGCCACCGTCTTTCCAGGTATTGCCGCCGTCAATGCTGTATTTCCATGTTGCGCCCGGCAACAGACCGGTCACCGTCAGATCGGCTTTATTGGTGAGTCGGTCGTCGGCGTAGAAGCCGGAATCGACGGTAAGGGCCACCGTCGGAGCAGGCGGACGCTGAGGCGTAGGTTTCGTCGGTTCCCCGGGCTCCGGCTTATCCGGATTCGGATTAACCGGCGTTTCGGGCGTTTCAGGTTTTCCGGGCTGCTCCGGAGTGGGCGGCTCGACGTCCGGCTTGGGCGTTTCGGGCTGTGGTTGTTGTTCGTCGGGTTTCGGCGCCTCGGGTTGAGGCTGCGGTACCTCTGGCTTGGGGGTTTCCGGTTGCGGATGTTGCTCGTCCGGCTTCGGTGCCTCGGGCTGAGGCTGCGGAACTTCGGGCTTTGGAGCTTCGGGCTGCGGCTGTTGTTCGTCCGGTTTCGGCTTCTCGGGTTGAGGCTGCGGGATCTCCGGCTTGGGCGCTTCCGCGATGGGGGGTTTCCAGTCTCCCGACTTCCCTCCACCGCCGCCGCTTGCGGCACCGACCAGTCCGATCGCTCCGAGCGCCACGCCACCGATCACCAGGCGGCGGCTGCCGGTGCCATCGGCTGCGTCGTCAGGCGCAGCGGCTTCTGATCCACGTTCCGTCGGCGCCGGCACGTCTGCTGCGGGGGCCTCAGCGGCAGCGGCCTCATCGCCGGGCGGAAGCGCTTGCTGTTCCTCGTCGAGTTCTTCCAGGCGCCGCGCCGCTGGCTGCCCCTGACCGGGGATCTGTTGCGCGGCGGACTGCCGCAGTGGCTTGATGCGAGACATGGCGTTGGGACCTTTGCCGAGTGGAAAACCCGGCAGTCTTTCGACCTCGCCCGCGCGCGGCATCAGCCTCCATTCACACGATTCCCCCGAGACCCTCACCTGTTTATGGGATATCGCCCCACGCTTCTGCGCGCTGTTCGCCGCCCCTTGTCATTCGTCCCCCTCACAATCCGCCCGTTCCCACATCGAGGTGGCGCTCCCCGGCATCCGCTGCCACCGGACCAGCCGCCCCCAGGAAGGACCATGACCGAACGATTCAAGCCCAGCGTCACCGTCGCCGCCGTGATCGAGCAGGACGGCCGCTACCTGCTGGTCGAGGAGCTCACCCGCGACGGCCTGCTGCTCAACAATCCCGCCGGCCATCTGGAGCAGGCCGAGTCCGCGATCGATGCCGTCAAGCGCGAAGTCCTCGAGGAAACCGCCCGGCCGTTCACGCCGGACGCCTTCCTCGGCGTCTACATGTCGCGTTTCCTGCGCCCGGACCGCGGCGACGACGTGACCTACGTGCGCCTGGCCTTCACCGGCCGGGTCGGCGACCAGATCCCCGGCCGCCCCTTCGACGAGCCCATCCAGCGCACCCTCTGGCTGACGCTGGACGAGATCCGCGCCAGTCGCGACCGCCATCGCAGCCCGCTGATCCTGCAGTGCGTCGAGGACCACGCCGCCGGTCGGCGGCTGCCGCTGGAGGCGGTCGCGGCCCACCCGTCGCTGTACGCGCCGCGCGCCTGGCCGCATTGAGCGCGGCCGGCGCTGCGATCGCGCTCAGAGCGTCATCGCGGCGCTGATCGCCTGGTCGATGTGGCGCGGCTCGCGCCGGCAGGCCTCGAGCTCGTTGATCGCGCAGCGCGACAGCGTCACCAGCGACTCGCGCTGGCGCTCGCGCAGGCGCCGCGGCAGGCGGTCCATCACGCACAGGCTGCCGACGACCTCGCCGGTGGACAGCGACAGCGGCACCGACGCATAGAAGCGCACATACGGCGCGCCCTGCACCAGCGGGTGGTCGAGGAAGCGGCTGTCGTGCCAGGTGTCCGGCACCTCCTGCAGTCCGCCGTGATGCATCACGTGCGAGCACAGGCCACGTGCGCGCGGCATCGTCCGCAGCGGCAGGCCGGAGGTGCCGATCAGCCGCAGCTGCTCGCCATCCACCAGGCCGACCGCGGCCATCGCGCCGCCGCTGATGTCGCAGGCCAGGTCGGCCAGTTCGTCGAAGGCCGAGTGGCCGCGCGGCGGCAGGTCCAGCCCGTCGACGGCGGCCTGGCGCTCCGGCTCGTCCGGCCGCAGCGGCGGCAGCCAGCCCTGCAGCAGCGTCAGCACCTCCGCGGTCTGGGTGCTCTTGTCGAAGAAGCCGGAGATGCCGTGCTCGGCGCAGGCGCGCCGCATGTCCTCGTAATAGCTGTTGCTCAGCACGATCGCCCGCGCGCCGATGCCCAGTTGCCGGATCGCCCGCAGCACCCGCAGCCCGCTGCCGGGCTGCAGCGCCAGGTCCATCACCACCACGTCGGGCTGGGTCCGGGTGATCGTCTCGATCGCGGAGGCCTCGCAGGCGGCCTCGCCCGCCACCTGGATCCGGCGTTCTCGCGCCAGCAGCGCCTGCAGCTGCGCCCGGATGGTGATGGACCCTTCGACGATGACGACGTTCATGATCGGTGCTCCCTGTTTCATTCAGTTTCTTCGGACGCCGCGTGCCGGAGGAGTCGGCGACCACCGGCCCCGCTGTGCGCGAAATCGCCAAGCGCTTGTCAGCCATCCCTCACACACAACCCCCCGGCGGCGTGGGTCGTGAACGACTTCACGCGGCCGGCCCCGCGCCGGACAGGTGTTGCGGACCTTTGGGACAATCGCGCCCCATGAATCCCAAGAAGCAACGCATCGTCGTCGGGCTGTCCGGCGGCGTTGATTCCGCCGTGTCCGCCTGGCTGCTCAAGCAGGCGGGCCATGAAGTCGTCGGCATCTTCATGAAGAACTGGGAAGACGACGACGACAGCGAGTACTGCTCCTCCAACATCGACTTCGTCGACGCGGCGGCGGTGGCCGACGTGATCGGCATCGAGATCGAGCATGTGAACTTCGCCGCCGAGTACAAGGACCGCGTCTTCGCCGAGTTCCTGCGCGAGTACCAGGCCGGCCGCACGCCCAACCCGGACGTGCTGTGCAACGCCGAAATCAAGTTCAAGGCTTTCCTGGACCACGCGATGCGGCTGGGCGCCGAGAAGATCGCCACCGGCCATTACGCCCGGGTGCGCGAACAGGACGGCCAGGTGCAGCTGCTCAAGGGCCTGGATCCGCTCAAGGACCAGAGCTACTTCCTGCACCGGCTCAACCAGGCGCAGCTGCGCAAGACGATGTTCCCGGTCGGCGAGCTGCCCAAGACCGAGGTGCGCCGGCTGGCCGAGGAGATCGGGCTGCCCAATGCGAAGAAGAAGGACTCGACCGGCATCTGCTTCATCGGCGAGCGGCCCTTCCGCGAGTTCCTCAACCGCTACCTCTCCCACAAGCCCGGCCCGATCAAGGACGAGCGCGGCCGCAAGCTGGGCGAGCACGTCGGCTTGTCCTTCTACACGCTGGGCCAGCGCCAGGGGCTGGGCATCGGCGGCGTCAAGGAGAAGGGCGCGCCGCGCGGCGGCGGCGAGCACGAGCCCTGGTTCGTCGCCCGCAAGGACCTGGCGAGCAACACGCTGGTGGTCGTCCAGGGCCACGGCCACCCGCTGCTGCAGAGCCGCGGTCTGGTGGCGCAGGACCTGAGCTGGACCGGCCAGGCGCCGGCCTTCGGCGGCTTCGGCGCCAAGACCCGCTACCGGCAGGCCGACGCGCCCTGCGCGCTGACCCCCGGCGAGGGCAGCATCCGCCTGGACTTCCCGCAGCCGCAATGGGCGGTCACGCCCGGCCAGAGCGCGGTGCTCTACGACGGCGACGTCTGCCTGGGGGGCGGCGTCATCGCGGAAGCGATCGCGTAGTCCGAAGGCCACGTCCGCCGGCTGGCCGTCCCGGGTGCCCAGCCGACCAGGGCCGGCGCGGCGGCGGTCCGCTGCCCGTCGCACGCCCGCCGGCAGCTCATCCAGCGATTCGGGGCACTCGTCGCATGGCCGGAACCGCCGCGGCCGGTGTCCCATGACAATGCGCACCTTCCCTGCCGGACGTCGCCTGTGGCACGCTGGCGTGTTGCCGCCTCGCCTGGATGGACCCCTTGGATCGTCTGCTCGCCCGCATCGCCCAGCCCGCCTTCGTGCTGCGCATTGCCGCCCTGGCGATCTGTCTGCTGGAGCTGGGCTCGGCGGTCTGGGGCCTGATGGGCAACGCGACCGAGCCCTACGACGGCGTCCTGGCCAGCCTCTACCGCCGCACCGGCGGCGACACCCACGACGCGCCCTTCGTGCTCACCTGCCTGGCGCTGGTGATGCTGTTCGCGTGGCACTTCTGGCGGCTGGCGCGCCAGCAACACCTGGACCTGCCGCCGGCCGACGCGCTCGCCCGCGTGCTGCTGCTGGACGTGCTGGCGCTGCTGGTCACGCCGGGTCTGCCCTTCCTCGTGACCGTGCTGGCGGCGCTGCTGCTGAACGTGCGGCGCGCCTTCAATTTCGCGCTCGCGCAGGTCGTGATCAGCGTGGCGCTGTACTGGCTGCTGCCCAGCGAGGCCCAGCGGCTCGAGCAGCTCCAGCCCGACCTGCCCTGGTGGCTGAACAGCCTGGGGCTGTCGATGTCGATGGTGGCGCTGCACGGCATGGCCTTCGGGCTGGGCCGGCTGGCCGCGGCGGAGGCCGAGCGCAGACGCTGGTTCCAGGCCATGCTGGCCGAGAAGGAATCGGGCGAGCGGCTGCAGATCGAGCAGCTGCGTTATGCCGAGCGCCTGCACATGGCGCGCGAGCTGCACGACGTGATGGGGCATCACCTGACCGCGCTCAACCTGCACCTGCAGCTGAGCGAGGCGCTGCTGCGCCGCCACGACGAGCCCGGCGCCGCGCAGGCGGTCGAGAAGGCCAAGCTGGGCGCGGCGGGGCTGCTGGCGGAGGTCCGCGCGGCGGTGTCGCGCGAACGTGAGAGCCAGCGCATCAACCTCGAGGCCGCGCTGCGCACGCTGGCCGACGGCATCGCCAGCACGCAGATCGAGCTGGCGCTGGATCCGGTCGCGCAGGACCTGACGCCGCGCTGCGCGCACGCGCTGCTGCGCTGCGTGCAGGAGGCGGTGACCAATGCGGTGCGCCATGCCGGCGCGACGCGGGTGCGCGTCAGCCTGGAGGCGGTGGACGAATCCGGTCCGCAGGTCCGCGTGCGGGTTGACGACAATGGCCGCGGCACGCGCAAGCTGCGCGAGGGCAACGGCCTCAAGGGCATGCAGGAACGCATGGCCGAACTGGGCGGGACGATGCAGGTGCTGCGGCATCACCCCGGATTCCTGATCGAACTGAACTGCCCGCGGCGCGCCTGAACCGGGAATGCGCCATCCAGCAAGGAGACGACATGAGCGACAACACGATCAAGCTGCTGCTGGTGGAAGACCAGCAACTGGTGCGCGAGGGGCTGAAGGGCCTGCTGGCGCTGCACGACGACATCCGCCTGGTGGGCGAGGCGTCGGACGGCGCGGAGGCGCTGGAGCTGCTGGCGCGCGAGCAGCCGGACGTGATCCTGTCGGACATGCGGATGCCGCGGCTGGACGGGATCGGGCTGATCCGGGCGCTGGCGGCGCGGGCGCTGAAGATCCCGGTGGTGCTGCTGACCACCTTCGACGACACGGCGGCCTTCGACGAGGCGGTACGGGCCGGGGCGCGCGGTTTCCTGCTGAAGGCGATCAGCCCGGACACGCTGGTGCAGGCGCTGCGCGACGTGGTGGGTGGCTCGACGGCGCTGCGTCCGCTGCTGACCGAGCGCATGGAGCGCGCGCCGGTGGAGCGCGCCTTCGCGGCGACGGCGGAGCCCGAGCCGCTCAGCCCCAAGGAACTGCAGGTGCTGCGCCTGGTGGCCAGCGGCCGCAGCAACACCGAGATCGCCGCGCTGCTGGGCAACAGCGAGGGCGTCATCAAGAACCACTGCTCCGCGGTGTTCGCGAAGATGGGCGTCCGCGACCGCACGCAGGCCGTGCTGCGCGCGATCGATCTGGGCTGGATCTGAGCACCGCCTCTCCCGCTCCCCACCCCCTCTCTCACCTTCTTACTCCCTCTCCCACGACGTGGGAGAGGGTAGGGGTGAGGGTCTTCGCAGGTTCCCACCCTCACCCCTCCCTCTCCCGCCCCGCGGGAGAGGGTGAAAGAAGGGAGAGAAGGGAGAGGCTGAAAGCCTTAGATCCAGAGGTCGTAGTCTTGGAGCGCGCGGATGCGCCGCTCGACCGACAGGAATCGGGCGGCGCCGACTTCGCCGATGGCCCGGACCACGCGCGGGTGGTACTTCTTGTAGAGCTTCTGCTCAGCGTCGACGTACCCCAGGTAGCCCTTGGAGAAGTACTTCGACTGCGCATTGGTCGGCTTCTCGCCGATCTGCACGAATTCCACCGACATGCGGGTGAACTGGCGGTTCAGCGTGGCCAGTTCGCGCTCATAGGCCTCGTAGACCGGCACGAACTTCTTGGCCTGCGCCTCGTCGAGCTGCAGCGCCTTGAGGACGACGCCCTTGCGGTCGGCCCGCACGGCGTCGCGCAGCGATTGCGCCTGGGTGGCATCGGGCACCGGCGCCGGATCGGCGAAGGCGGGGAGCGCGGCGGCCAAGGACAGGCACAGCGCGGACAGCGCGGCAAACTTCTTCATCACTCTTCCCTCGTGAAAACGTCGGAACTTCGACGTCGCGCGGATTCTAGGAAGCCGGGTATGCCCTGACCCTCGGGGACTTCACGGGGAGACGGCCGCGCGCTGCTGCCGCCAGCGCGCCCGCCAGCCGGCGCGTGGCGCATCGGCCACGTGCAACACCAGCTCGGTGCCGGCGCCCGGCGCGCTGCGCACCGACAGGCACGCCGCCATGAGGCGCGCCCGCTCGCGCATGCCGCACATGCCGTAGCGCCCGTCGCGCGGCTGGCGGGACTCCCAGTCCGACGGCAGGCCGATGCCGTCGTCGCGCACCGTGAGCGTCAGGCCGTCGGCGCGGTAGTCCAGCTCCAGGCTCACCTCGCTCGCCCGCGCATGGCGGTCGGCATTGGTCAGGGCCTCGCGCGCGATCAGCAGCATTTCATCCTCGATCGAGGCCGCCAGCGCCCGCGGCGTGCCGGTCACCCGGATCCGGAACTGGCCCGGCGGCCGCACCAGGTCCTGGCCGGCCCGCGCCAGCCGCTCGGCCAACCGACGGTCCGAGCCCCGGCCCTCGCCGCCGTTTGCGTCGTCGTCGCCCTCGTCGTCATCACCCCAGCCGCCGCGCTCGGCGGCGTCCTCATCGTCGATGCGCTGACGCAGCTGGCCGACGCGATCGCGCCCTTCGGCCAGCAGCCCCTCGGCCCGCGTCAGGTCGCGCTCCATCTTGTGCCGCAGCGCCTGGTCGGTCACGCGTCGCACGCTCGCATCCAGCCCCAGCAGCAGCCCCTGGAAGCCCTGCAGCAGCGTGTCGTGCAGGTCGCGCGCGATGCGCTCCCGCTCGCGATGGCGCACCTCCAGCCGCATCCGCAGCCGCGCCTGCAGCGCCCGCACCCGCAGGCGATACCCGCCCCAGATGGCCCCCACCAGCGCCAACGCCAGTCCCCAGCGGAAGGCGGCGTACTCGTGCAGCGCCGGCGCGATGCGGAAAGCCAGCACCGACGGCCGGCGGCTCCACAGCCCGTCGGGATTGGAGGCCAGCACCTCGAAGCGGTAGTCGCCCGGACCGAGGTTGGCGTAGGTCGCCTCGCGCTGCGTGCCGGCATCGCGCCAGTCCGCGTCGACGCCCACCAGCCGGAAGCGGTAGCGCACCTGCTCCGCCTTGCTCAGCACGCGGGCGGCGTAGCGCAGCGTCAGCGCATTGGTGCCCTGCGGCAGCTGCTGGCCCTGCGCGGCCGGATAGCTCTGCCCGCCGGCCATCAGCGCCTGCACGTCGACGCCGACCTCGCGCGAGTTGCGCGGCGTGCGCGCCGGGTCCAGCCAGACCACCCCGAGGTTGGTCACGAACCACAACCGGCCGCGGGCGTCGCGCACCGCGGTCGGCGTCGCCGAGGCCTGACGGGCGATGCCGGGCAGGCCGTCCGCCGCGTCCAGCAGCTGGTAGCTCAGCGGACTGGCCGAGGCCTCGAACAGCGCGGGCACTTCCGCCGCGGCCAGGCGCACCAGGCCGCGGCCGCCGTTGAGCCAGAGGTCACCGTCGAAGGACTCGACGATGCCCGACACCCGGCCGAAGGCCGGATCGCGCTCGATGGGGATGGTGGTGAAACGGCCGTCCCGGCCCAGCGCGACGCCGTTCTCGCCGGCGACGACCAGGCCGTGGCGGGTGTTGCGCACCGTCAGGATCCGGCCGGTGCGCAGGCCCTGCTCCGGCCCGAAGCGCAGGCGCCGGTCCAGGTCGTCGATGGCGGTGAGCACGCCGTCGTGACCGAACCACACGGCCCCGTCCGCGTCCACCGCCAGCGAGCCCGGCGGCTGGCCGTCGAGCTCCCCGTCCCTGACGCGGGCGATGCCGGCGCGCGTCGCGTGGAACACGCCGACCTCGTGCAGCGACAGCCACAGCCCGCCGGTCGGATCGGCGGCCATGCCGGTGGCGGCGGCCCGCGCCCCGGCGGGCAGCGGCTGGGCCCAGCGCTCCCAGCGCCCGCCCGGCGGCGAGCGCCACAGCGTCTCGTTGTCCCACAGCCAGAGCGAGCCGTCGGTCGCCCGCACCGCCTGCGTGGCCGGCCGGCGCGAGCTCGGCCGCGGATCGATGCCGGTCTCGCGCACCGGACCGCCAGGCGGATCGACCCGCCAGCTCGCCGAGGAACTCGACAGCAGCACGCCGCTGCCGTCCGGCTGCACGTTGAAGCCGGTCGAGGCGGCATCCTCCAGCCGCGTGACGCTCCGGATGCGGTGCTGGCGCAGGCTGCTGACGCCGACGTTGGTGCCGACCCAGATCTCGCCGTCGTCGCTTTCCACCAGCGGCACGGTGATGGACGAGCCCAGGCCATCGGCGACGGTGAACCACTGCCCGCGCGACCAGTCCAGCTGCTCGCCCGCCATCAGGCGGGCCGCGTCCGCGGCCTCGGTGCGGAACACGCCGCGACCGTTGACGGTCACCCACAGCCCGCCGTCGCTGGCGAACAGCATCTGCTTGACCAGCGTGGACGGCCGGCCGTCGCGCTCGGACACCACGCTGGGGGAGAACGGTGCCGCGGCCAGGTCGTCCATCCGCACCGGCGCGGGCGCTGGCGCGGTGTCCGGCAGCTGCGCCCACGAGCGCCAGGATCCCGGCACGCCCAGCGGCCGCACGCCGCCGCGGCCGTCGGCGATCCAGAGCCGGTCCTGGCCGTCCTGCGCCATCACCGCGCTGCGGCCCAGCGGCACGCCGGTGTCCTCGAAGCGCTCGGCATTGGCGGCGAGCCGGTACAGGCGCTCGCCGGAGCTGACCCACAAGGTGCCCTGGCGGTCGCGGAACAGGTACTCGGCGCCGGCCGCGGGATAGCCCTGCGCCTCGCCGATGCGCTGCCAGCGCTGGCCGTCGAAACGCGCCAGGCCCTTGCCCGCCGCGGCCCAGAGCGCCCCGCCGGCGCGCACCAGGCGCAGCACGCGGCCGCCGGGCAGCCCCTGCGCCGCGCCGTAGCGGGTCACGCCGTCGTCGCGCAGGCGCAGCACGCCGCCCTCGAACAGGCCGATCCACAGCGTGCGGTCCTCGTCGACCAGCAAGGCGTTGATGTTGAACGCCGGCAGCGGCTGGTCGCCGGGCCGGTAACGCTCGAAGCGCAGGCCGTCGAAGCGGTACAGCCCCATGCCGGTGCCCAGCCACAGCACGCCCTCGCGCCCGCCGCCCAGCGTCCAGATATCCGCCGGCGCGCCGTCGCGGACGTTCCAGGAGCGGTGGGAGAAATCGGGCAGGCCCTCGGCGGCGGCCCCCGCCGCAGGGTGGGCGGTCGCGGCCGCAAACGCGACCACCAGCATCCATCCGATCCACCACCTCGCCACTTGACCTCCCTCTGTCCGGCGCCATGCCGGCCGGCGACTGTGCCGACCCGGGCCCCCTGCGGTCAAGCGCGCGTCGTCCCGGTCATGCGGCCGGCAGCGGCTGGAGCCGGTAGAGCCCTTGCGCGGCGCCGCGCGACGGACGCGCCGGTAGCGGCACCGGATCGTCGGCCACCGGCTCGTCGTCCAGCAACCCGCGGCGCAGCGCCTCGGTGGCGGCCTGGGTGCGGCTGCGCGCGCCCAGCTTCTGCAGCAGCGTCTTCACATGCGTCTTGACGGTGCCCGCCGCGACGCCCAGCCGCAGGCCGATCGACTTGTTGTCCAGGCCCAGGCAGAGCATGCGCAGCACGTCGCGCTCACGCGGCGTGAGCTCGTCCCCGAGCCAGCCCTCGGCCACGGCACCGGCCGCCGTGCGGCAGAGATAACGCCGTCCGGCCGCGACGGCACGCGCGGCGTCGCGCAGTTCCTCGAGCGCGCAGGCCGCATGCACGTAGCCGAGCACGCCCGCCGCCATCGCGTGACGGACGCGGCCGCCGTGCGTGACCGGACTCACCACCAGCCACTGCGGCGCAGGCACGCCGCCCGAGGCCGTGCCGGCGCCGCCGCGGCGCGGCGCGCCGGCCAGCGACTGCAGCGCGCCCTCATGATCCGCGATCACCAACCGCACCGACGTGCTCCGGCTGCCCGGCCCCGCCGCGCCCAGCGACGGGAAGCCGGACGGCAGCCCGTCGTCGCCGGTGTCGTGCGCGCGGAAGAAGGGCGACAGCGCGGCGGCGATGCCGGCGCGCAGCAGCGGATTGCGATGCACGACGATCGCGTCGAGGACGGCGGGGGGGCGCTCGATCAGGGACATGGACAGCTCCCGGGGGGCGGTGAAGGGCGGTGGCGCGGGGGCGCCGGAGGACTGCGCCGATCATCGGAAGCCATGCTGCACCGCGATAGCCCCGGTCGAGTCGATGCCCGCTACCCGAAAGGGTAGTGGCCCCCTGGAAGAGGGACGCCCCGAAGGGGGTCGCCCTATGATCGCCGCCATGCTGCCCGCGCCCGAACCCATCCGCGTCCTGACGGTCGACGACCACCCGCTGATGCGCGAGGGCATCGCCGCGGTGCTGGGCGAGCAGCCCGACATGGCGCCGGTGGGCGAGGCGGCCGACGGCTGGCAGGGCCTGCAGGCCTTCGAGCGGCTGCGCCCCGACGTCACGCTGATGGACATCCAGATGCCGGGCATGGACGGCCTGGAGGCGCTGTCGCGGCTGCGCACGCTGAGCCCGGGCGCGCGGGTCATCGTGCTGACCACCTTCAAGGCCGATGCCCAGGCCTGGCAGGCGCTCAAGCTGGGCGCCTCGGGCTACCTGCTCAAGACGCAGCTGCGCACCGAGCTGCTGGACGCGATCCGCGCGGTGCATCGCGGGAACCGGTGGATCCCCAACGAGGTCGCCCAGGAGATCGCCGCGCACGCCGGCCAGGAGCAGCTCTCGGGGCGCGAGATCGACGTGCTCGAGCACATCGCGCAAGGCCTGAGCAACCGCGAGATCGGCGGCCTGCTCTCGCTGTCCGAGGACACGATCAAGGCGCGCGTGAAGATGATCCTGGCCAAGCTCGACGCCCGCGACCGCACCCACGCCGTCGTGCTGGCGCTCAAGCGCGGCCTGCTGCGCCTCTGAGCTCCCCCGAGCGTCCCCGCTCATTCCCTCTCCCCCGCGGGGGAGAGGGCGAGGGTGAGGGGGTCGCCCGCCACCTGCCTCTGACGGGAGAGCGCTGGCTGCGCCATCGGCGGCTGTCGCGCCGGACATCGGTTTCCTAGGATGCCTTCATCCCTCGGAGACCCTCGATGACGATTCCTTCGACCCCCTCGGACCTCACCCGCCGCGACCTGCTCGCGCTGGGCGGCCAGCTCGCGCTCGCCGCGGCGCTGCCGCTGGCGCTGGCCGACGGCGCCGAGGCCGCGGCCTCTTCCTCCCCCTCCACCCCCTCCCAACACCCCCTACCAGGAGCCCCCATGAGCTACGTCACCACCAAGGACGGCACCCAGATCTTTTACAAGGACTGGGGCAGCGGCAAGCCCGTCGTCTTCTCCCACGGCTGGCCGCTGAGCAGCGACGCCTGGGAAGACCAGATGCTCTTCCTCGGCCAGAACGGCTTCCGCGTGATCGCCCATGACCGCCGCGGCCACGGCCGCTCCAGCCAGAGCTGGAACGGCAACGACATGGACACCTACGCCGACGACCTGGCCGCCGTGCTCGACAAGCTCGACATCAAGGACGCGATGCTGGTCGGCCACTCCACCGGCGGTGGCGAGGTCACCCGCTACGTCGGCCGCCACGGCGTCAAGCGCGTGTCCAAGGTCGTGCTGGTCGGCGCCGTGCCGCCGACGATGATGAAGTCCGCCGCCTACCCGAACGGCCTGCCCAAGGACGTCTTCGACGGCATCCGCGCCGGCGTGCAGAAGGACCGCTCGCAGTTCTACAAGGACCTGACGACGCCCTTCTTCGGCGCCAACCGCCCGAACGCGCAGGTCTCGCAAGGCATGCGCGACAGCTTCTGGCTGCAGGGCATGCAAGGCTCGCTGAAGTCGCAGTTCGACTGCATCAAGCAGTTCTCCGAGACCGACTTCACCGAGGACCTGAAGAAGATCACCGTGCCGACGCTGATCATCCACGGCGACGACGACCAGATCGTGCCGATCGGCAACTCCGCCGAGCTGTCGGTGAAGCTGGCCCCCAAGGCGACGCTCAAGGTCTACAAGGGCGGCAGCCATGGCCTGGCCGCCACCAGCAAGGACCAGCTGAACGCCGACCTGCTGGCCTTCGCGAAGTCCTGATCCCGCCAGTAGTCCGCTTCAACGATCCCCTCGAGGGTCCGCGCCGTTCTTCACCGCCGCGCGGACCTTCGTTTCCCCGTCCCTCCAGGAGACCCCCATGAGCAAGCTCGCCAAGGCCGTTCCCGGCGCCAAGTTGCTGAACCCCACCGACCACACGCTGGTCATGATCGACTTCCAGTCGCAGATGGCCTTCGCCACGCACTCGATCGATGCCAACAACCTGCGCACCCACGCCTCGCTGGTGGCGCAGGCGGCCGCCGGCTTCGGCGTGTCCACCATCCTGACCACGGTCGCCGAGAAGAGCTTCTCCGGCCCGATGTTCGACGAGGTCACCGCGCCCTTCCCCGGCAAGAAGATGCTGGACCGCACCTCGATGAACACCTGGGAGGACGTGGCGGTGATCGAGGAGATCAACCGCATCGGCAAGGACCGCATCGTGCTGGCCGGCCTGTGGACCAGCGTCTGCATCGTCGGTCCGGCGCTGTCGGCGATCGACCAGGGCTTCGAGGTCTACGTCATCACCGACGCCTGCGGCGACGTCTCGCTGGAAGCGCACAACCGCGCGGTCGAGCGCATGGTGCAGGCCGGCGCGCAGCCGATCACCTCGCTGCAGTACCTGCTGGAGCTGCAGCGCGACTGGGCTCGTGGCGAAACCTACGACATGACCACCGGCATCGCGAAGAAGGTCGGCGGCGCCTACGGCATCGGCATCAACTACGCCAAGACGATGTTCAACGCCCACGAGGGCTGAGCTTCGACGGCAGCGCAAAGGCGGTCCTCATGAATGCATATGTGTTGTCGGCCGCCGTGGGCCTGCTCGTCGGCGTGATCTACGGCCTGCTCAACGTGAGGTCGCCGGCGCCGCCGGTGATCGCGCTGGTGGGCCTGCTGGGCATCCTTGCCGGCGAGCAGATCCCGCCACTGCTGCGCCAGTGGCTGCAGCGCGATCCGGCGCAGGTCAGCTGGGTCGACCAGAAATTGCGCCCGCACATGTTCGGGCACATGCCCGGATGCGAGAAGACGAAGACCGCGGCGGCCCCCGGCGCGGCGCCCGAGGCGACCACCGCCCGGCGCGCGAGCACGGCCCCGGCGGCGAACGCGGAGTCCCACGATGCCTGACACCTCCTTCTCCCGCACCGCGGGCATGACGCCCGACCTGGTGCTGTTCAACGGCCGCTTCACGACGCTGGACCGCACGCGGCCGAGCGCCGAGGCGGTGGCCATCCAGGACGGACGTTTCCTCAGCGTCGGCGGCAACCAGGAGATCCTGGCGCTGGCCGGCGCGACGACGCGCCGCATCGACCTGAAAGGCCGCGGCGTGCTGCCGGGCCTGATCGACAACCACCTGCACATCATCCGCGGCGGCCTGAACTTCAACATGGAGTTGCGCTGGGACGGCGTGCGCAGCCTCGCCGACGCGATGGCGATGCTGAAGGCGCAGGTCGACATCACGCCCGCGCCGCAATGGGTGCGGGTGGTGGGTGGCTTCACCGAGCACCAATTCCATGAGAAGCGGCTGCCGACCATCGACGAGCTCAATGCCGTCGCGCCGGACACGCCGGTCTTCATCCTGCACCTCTACGACCGCGCGCTGCTGAACGGCGCGGCGCTGCGCGCCGTCGGCTACACCCGCGAGACGCCCGAGCCGCCCGGTGGCCAGATCCTGCGCGACAGCGCGGGCAATCCCACCGGCCTGCTGCTGGCCAAGCCCAACGCGTCCATCCTGTACGCGACGCTGGCCAAGGGGCCGAAGCTCCCGCCGGAGTACCAGCTCAACAGCACGCGCCACTTCATGCGCGAGCTCAACCGGCTGGGCGTCACCGGCGCGATCGACGCGGGCGGTGGCTTCCAGAACTATCCCGAGGACTACCAGGTCATCCAGCAGCTGTCCGACGCCGGCCAGCTGACGATCCGCCTGGCCTACAACCTGTTCACCCAGAAGGCGGGACAGGAGAAGGAAGACTTCCTCAACTGGGCGAAGTCGGTCCCCTACAAGCAGGGCAACGACTACTTCCGCCACAACGGCGCCGGCGAGATGCTGGTGTTCTCCGCCGCGGACTTCGAGGACTTCCGCCAGCCGCGGCCCGACATGGCGCCGCAGATGGAAGGCGAGCTCGAGGAGGTGGTGCGCATCCTGGTGCAGAACCGCTGGCCGTGGCGCATGCATGCCACCTACGACGAGACGATCTCGCGTGCGCTGGACGTGTTCGAGAAGGTCCATCGCGACACGCCGATCGACGCGCTGAACTGGTTCTTCGATCACGCGGAGACGATCTCGACGCGCTCGATGGACCGGATCGCCGCGCTGGGCGGTGGCGTGGCGGTGCAGCACCGCATGGCCTATCAGGGCGAGTACTTCGTCGAGCGCTACGGCGCACGAGCCGCCGAGGCGACGCCGCCGGTGGCCGAGATGCTGCGCCGGGGCATGAAGGTCTCGGCCGGCACCGACGCGACGCGGGTGGCCTCGTACAACCCGTGGGTGTCGCTGTCCTGGCTGGTCACCGGCCGCACTGTCGGCGGCCTGCAGATCACGCCGCAGCGCAACTGCCTGGACCGCGAGGCGGCGCTGCGCATGTGGACGGAGAACGTCACCTGGTTCTCGAACGAGCAGGGCAACAAGGGGCAGATCGCGGCGGGCCAGCTGGCCGACCTGGTCGTGCCGGACCGCGACTTCTTCGGCTGCGCCGAATCGGACATCGCCGACACCAGCGCGCTGCTGACTATGGTCGGCGGCAAGGTGGTGTGGGGCGCCGGCGATTTCGCGTCGCTGGATGAATCGGCCCCGCCGCCGGCGATGCCGGACTGGTCGCCGGTGCGGCGCTACGGCGGCTACGGCGCCTGGGGCGCGGAAGGCAAGCCGCTGCAGGCGGCGATGCGGCGCACCGCGTGCTGCGACACCGCCTGCGGCGTCCATGGTCATGCGCATGCGAATGCCTGGGCGTCGGAGGTGCCCGCCTCCGACCTGAAGAGCTTCTGGGGCGCGCTGGGATGCGCGTGCTGGGCGGTCTGAGGATGGACTTGAAGACACGAGCCGCCCCGATGCGGCGCGCCGAAGCCGGGCGCAACCGGCGGCACCTGGAGGCCCCACGATGAGCGAGTACCGATCCACCCGTCTGTTCTCCCCCGCCGCACCGCGCTGGGTGGAGGCGGTGCTGCAGTGGCCCACCTTCGGGGTGATGCTGCGCCTGTGCCTGGCGTCGGCCTACCTGATCGGTGGGATCGACAAGGCGATGGACTTTCCCGGCGCGGTGGCGGAGCAGGCGCATTTCGGCCTGCAGCCCGCGGTGCTGTGGGCGGTGCTGGCGATCGTGGTGGAACTGATCGGCGCGTTGCTGCTGATCCTGAACCGCTGGGTCTGGCTGGCGGCCGGCGCGCTGGGCGTGCTGACGCTGGTGGCGATGCTGGTGGCCAACGACTTCTGGCACCTGAGCGGCCAGGCGCGCTTCATGGCCAAGAACGCCTTCTTCGAGCACCTGGGCCTGATCGCCGGGCTGGCCTGCGCGGCGCGGATCGCGGTGCTGGAAAGGAAGGTGCTGGCATGACGGGCGTGAAGCGTTTGCTGGTGGCCAGCCTGACGCTGGGTTTCATCGGCGGCTATGTGGACACGGTGGGCTTCGTGGCGCTGTTCGGGCTGTTCACGGCGCACGTGACCGGGAACTTCGTGCTGATCGGCGCGGAGCTGAGCCGCGCCAGCGGCGGCGGCGTGCTGCTGAAGCTGCTGGTGTTCCCGACCTTCGTGGTGTCGGTGGCGCTGGCGCGGATGGTGGCCCTGCGCTGCGAGCGGACGAAGACGGTGGCGAGCCGGCCCTTGCTGGTGATGCAGGCGGCGCTGCTGGTGGTGGCGCTGATCTGCAGCGTGCCGGCCGGTGCGGCGCTGGCGCCCGACGCGCCGTGGGCGATGGCCACCGGTCTGTTCATCACCGCGGCGATGGGCGTGCAGAACGCGGCCGGCCGCCTGGCCTGGCCGGCGCTGACGCCGACGACGGTGATGACGGGCAATGTGACGCAGGTGGTGATCGACAGCGTGGACCTGCTGCGCGGCGCGGCGGGTCCCGATGTGCGGGAGCGGCTGGGGCGCTTCATCTGGCCGGTCGCGGCCTTCGCGGTGGGCGCGCTGACGGGCGCATTCGCCTATGCGGCGTGGAAGTTCTGGGCGCTGCTGCTGCCGCTGGTGATGCTGGCCGGGCTGGTGGTGATGGATGTGAAGGCGGATAAGAAGGGCTGAGCCGGCCGGCGGCCTGTCGTCTATGCCGCGACCGCCGCGTGCGCCGCGGGCATGCGCCCAGGCCGCCGCTCAGTCTTCGGCGTAACGCGTCCGCAAGAAGTCGACGAAGGCCCGCAAGGGCGCGGGCACGTGGCGCCGGCCGGGGTAGTACAGGAACGGGCCGGTGAACGGGCGCCACCATGGCTGCAGCAACGGCTCCAGCGCGCCGCTGGCCAGATGGGGCTGGAGCCAGTCCTCGAACAGGTGGATGACCCCGCTGGCGGCCAGCGCCGCATCGATGGCGAGGTCCACGCCGCCGCCGGCCCGCACGACCAGCGGTCCGGCCGGATCGACCGTCACGACCTCCGACTTGCGCTGGAACTCCCAGGGCGGCATGGCACCGCTGGCGAAGCGCACCCGCAGGCAGGCGTGCTGCAGCAGGTCGCGGGGATGCAGCGGCCGGCCGCTGCGCGCGAGGTAGCCCGGCGCGGCGGCCGTCGCCATGCGCTGGCGACGCGGGCCGATGGGCAGGGCGATCATGTCCTGCTCCAGGCGTTCCTCGTGCGGATGCCGGCATCGCAGCCCGCCGCCACGACGTCGACGAAGCCTTCGTCGACCACCACTTCCAGTCGGATGTCCGGATAGGCGGCGAGGAAAGGCGGCACCAGGGCCGGCAGCACCAGTCGCGCCGCGCTGACGGGGAGGCGCCAGGCGGGGGGCCGATGGGTCGTGGCTGCCCGCCCTGTCCGCCGACGAGCTGACGAGGGCGGTGCACGACAACCTGCGCCACCTCGGTCTGGAGTCGCTGGAGCTGGTCAACCTGCGCAGCATGCTGGACGTCCACGGGCCGGCCGAGGGCTCGCTGGAGGAGCCGCTCACCGCCTTGGCCGAACTGCAACGGCAGGGCCTGATCCAGCACATCGGGCTGAGCAACGTGACCGCGCGGCAGGTCGAGGATGCGCGCCGCCTCTGCGCCATCGTCTGCGTGCAGAACCATTACAACCTCGTCCATCGGAACGACGACGCGCTGCTGCGGCAGCTGGCCGGGGACGGCATTGCCTATGTCCCGTTCTTTCCGCTCGGTGGCTTCACGCCCTTGCAGTCGAGCGCCTTGTCGGAGGTCGCCGACCAGCTCGGCGCCACGCCGATGCAGGTGGCGCTGGCCTGGCTGCTGCAGCGCTCGCCCAACCTGGTGCTGATTCCGGGCACCTCATCGGTCCAGCATCTGCGAGAGAACCTCGCGGCCGCTGAACTGCGGCTGCCCGAGGAGGCGGTCGCGCGTCTGGACCTGATGGGCAAGGTCGCTCCGCACGCATGACCGGACGCTGGTGATGCGGGGCCCCTCGCTGCGATCGGCGAGGATCCCATAGAGACTTGCATCGAGACAATTTCAGTCGTTTACGGGCTTCAACCGCTGATTGCAAACTCGGCCGCGAACGCGGCGCCTGGCCGCTCTCCAGCCAGGCAAGACATGGCACGCGGACGTTCTCTTCAAACGCCACAGCCATTGCCATGACCTCCGTGTTCCCCAAGAAGTCGCTCGTCCTGCTGCCCCTGCTGCTCGGCGCCGCCCTCAGCCACGCCGAGCCGACGACCACGCTGAACCAACCCGCGGCGCTCCTGGAGGCGCTCGACGCGGGCCAGAAGGTCTCCGTCACCATCGACCTGAGCCGCTGCCAGCCCCAGTCCGGCGGCCGGCCGTCGCAGACCAAGGGCGGCCTGTTGGCCATCGATGCCTATCGCGTCCTGCCCGACGGGACCATCTCCTTCGCCGACACGCATTTCACGGCGTCCGACAGCGCCGCGCCGCTGTTCCAGACGCTGCGCTATCAGGTCAAGGTCGACGGCAGCGTGAACTTCCGTCAGGTGCTCTTCAACCTGCCGGACTACGCCCTCGTGAGCCAGTCGAGCTTCAACCGCGCCATCGGCAATGGCGTGGCGTTCAGGACCGCGCGTCGCGGCTGGTGACGCTGCGCGCCGGGAGAATGCGGGCGCACCAGCATTCATGACAGGCCCGGAGCAGAGTCGATGCGCAAGCTCAGAAGTGGAATGATGAAGATCGCCAGCGCCGCCGCCATGGCGATCGCTGCCGCCGTCCCGGTCTCGGCCAAGACCTACGTCTATGTCTCCGCGGCGCAGGACGGCGTCATCGACGCGTTCGAGATGGACGCCGCCGGCGCGCTCACGCCGCTGGGCAAGACGGCGGCTGGCAAGCTCGTGATGCCGATGGCGGTGGATCCCGCCAGACGGCATCTGTACGCGGTCGTGCGCTCCGAGCCATTCCGCGTGCTGACCTACGACATCGATGCCGCGAGCGGCGCCTTGCGCCAGAAGGCCGACGCGCCACTTCCGGACAGCATGGCCTACGCGTCCACCGACCGGACCGGACGCTTCCTGTTCACGGCCTCCTATGACGGAAGCCGGATCGCGATCAGCGCGATCAAGGACGGCCTGGTCGAGCAGGGCGCCATCCAGGTCCTGCCCACCGGGGAGAAGGCGCACAGCATCCGGATCGACCCCGGCAATCGCTTCCTGTACGTCACCAACCTCGGCAGCGATCAGATCCTGCAGTTCGGATTCGACGCCGCCAGCGGCAAGCTGACGCCGCTCGATCCAGCGCTCGTCAAGACCAAGCCGGGCAACGGCCCGCGGCACATCGAGTTCTCCCCCGACGGTCGATTCCTCTACGTGATCAGCGAGCTGAGCGGCAACGTCATCCAGTTCGAGAGGGATCGCGATCGGGGGACGCTCACCGAGCTCTCGAGCACGCTCACGGTGCCGGCGAGCGACGAGCAGCGACGCATCTGGTCCTCCGACATCGCCATCACGCCGGACGGCCGGTTCATGTACACGTCCGAACGGACGAGCAGCACGATCTCGTTGCTGACGCTTGCCGCGGCGTCCGGCAAACCGAGCCTGGTGGACGCCTATCCGACGGAAACGCAGCCGCGTGGCATCCGCATCGATCCGACCGGGAAGTTCCTGCTCGTGGCCGGAGAGAGATCGGAGCGGCTGTCGGTGTACCGCATCGATCCGGACAAGGGCGCGCTCCGGCTGATCGGCCGGCAACCGGTGGGACGGGCCGCGAACTGGATCGAGATCGTGGACCTGCCCTGAGGGGCGGCCATTTCGGCTGAAGGTGGGCGTCCGGCTCGAAAAGGAAAAAAAGCCCGCGGCGTGAACGCCAACGGGCTTCCTTCATCTTGATCATCCGACCCCGGCATAGCCGGGATCGCTATCGATCAGAACGGAATATCGTCATCCATGTCATCGAAGCCGGTCGCCGGCTTCGGCGCGGGGGCCGGGGCGCGAGGCGCCGCGGCGCGCGGGGCCGGCGCGCGCGGTGCGTCGAAGTCGCCGCTGTCGCGACCGCTGCCGCCACTGCCGCGCTCCGACGAGCGCTCACGGCTGTAGCCACCACCGCCGCCGCCGCCCATGTCGTCGCCGCCGCCTTCACGGCCGCCCAGCAGCTGCATCTGCTCGGCGATGATTTCCGTCGTGTAGTTGTCCTTGCCTTCCTTGTCCTGCCACTTGCGGGTCTTCAGGCGACCCTCGACATAGACCGGACGGCCCTTCTTCAGGTACTCGCCCGCGATCTCGGCCAGGCGGTCGTAGAACACCACGCGGTGCCATTCGGTCTCCTCCTGGCGCTCACCGCCTTCACGGCTCTTCCAGTTGCGCGTCGTCGCGATGCTGACGTTGCACACCGCGCTGCCGCTGGGCGTGTAGCGGAGTTCGGGATCACGGCCCAGGTTGCCGAGGATGATGACTTTGTTGACCGAGGCCATGAGGGTTGCCTTCGCTTGCGTGTCGTTGAATGTTCGGAATGGGAAACTCGGCGCCGCCCATCGCCCGGGACATCGGGTCGGAAACAGCGGCGCAGGGGGCGGATTATGCCGCCCGCCCATTCCGCCGACGATCCCCGGGAAACGCCGATCCGCTGCCTGCTTCGTGGCAGCCGATCACCGGATTCAGGGCCGCCGTGGCCGCCGCGCCCGCGCGGACCGGCCGTCAGCCCATGCGGCGCCGGCTCTGCTTGTGCGCGTACATCGCCGCGTCGGCCTGCTGCATCAGCTCCTCCAGCGTCAGCGGTCGGTCGGCGGCCATCGCGGCGTCGCCGACGCTGAAATCCAGCGCATAGCCCCGCTGCGCCCTCAGGTTGAGCGCCCCGACCTGCGTGCGCACCCGCTCCAGCGCGGGCGACATCTGCTCGGTCGCCGTGCCGCTGAGCAGCACCACGAACTCGTCGCCGCCGGTGCGCGCGATCACGTCCGAGGCCCGCAGGCAGAAACGCAGGATGTCCGCAAAAGACTTCAGCGCCCAGTCGCCCTCCGCATGGCCATAGCGGTCGTTGACATGCTTGAAGTGGTCGAGGTCGAAGTACAGCATCGTCGCCGGCCACTGCTTGCGCCGGCACAGCGCCAGCACATGTCCGGCCTGCGATTCGAAGCCGCGACGGTTCGCCAGCCCGGTCAGTTCGTCCACCATCGCCATGTACATCGCCGCGAACTGCTGCTCGACCATGAAGGCCAGGTCGCGCAGCGTCGCCTGGTCGTCGGCGTCGAAGCCGCGCGGCACCCGGTCGATCAGGCACAGCGTGCCGAGCCGGTGACCGCTGGGCGCCCGCACCGGGCAGCCGGCGTAGAAGCGGATGTGCGGCGCCCCGGTCACCAGCGGGTTGTCGACGAAGCGCGGATCGGCATGGGTGTCCGGGATCAGCAGGATGTCGTCCGACAGGATGGCGTGGCCGCAGAAGCTGACGTCGCGCGGGGTCTCCGGCACGTCCAGGCCCTGCGCCGACTTGAACCACTGCCGGTCGGCGTCGACCAGGCTGACCAGCGCGATCGGCACCTCGAACAGGCGCCGCGCCATGCGCGTCAGGCGGTCGAAGCGTTCCTCGGGATCGGTGTCCAGCACCTGCAGCACGCGCAGCGTGGCCAGCCGGGCATTCTCGTCGTCAGGCAACGGCGCAGCGATCATGAGCAGGTCTGTGCGGTGCGGAGGAGCAAGGCGCTCGGAAAGCGCCGTCCACGACGGATCGGGACCGGGTGAACGGCGGGCCCGTCGATGTGCAGGACAATCGAGGGCTCCATGAGTTCGTCCAAGCATCATCCCGTCCCGCTAGCCATCCTGCAAGAGGTGTTCGGTTACAGCGCCTTTCGCGGCCAGCAGGCGGCGATCGTCGACCACGTGACCGCCGGCGGCGACGCGCTGGTGCTGATGCCCACCGGGGGCGGCAAGTCGCTCTGTTACCAGATCCCCGCGATCGCCCGGCAGCGCGCTGGCCATGGCGTCACCGTGGTCGTCAGTCCGCTGATCGCCCTGATGCATGACCAGGTTGGGGCACTCGAGGAAGCGGGCGTCGAGGCCGCCTTCCTGAACTCCACGCAGACGCTCGAGGAAACCCAGCGCATCGAGCGCGAGATGCTCGCCGGGCGCCTGACGCTGCTGTACGCGGCGCCGGAGCGGGTCAACACGCCGCGCTTCATCGCGCAGATGCAATCGCTGTACGAGCGCGGCCTGCTCGCGCTGTTCGCGATCGACGAGGCGCACTGCGTCAGCCAGTGGGGCCACGACTTCCGCAGCGAATACCTGTCGCTGAGCCTGCTGCACGAGCGCTTCCCCGACATCCCGCGCATCGCGCTGACCGCCACCGCCGACGACATCACCCGCGCCGACATCATCGAGCGGCTGCAGCTCGACAGCGCGCGGATCTTCGTCGCCTCGTTCGACCGGCCCAACATCCGCTACCTGATCGTCGAGAAGGACAGCCCGCGCGAGCAGCTGCTGCGCTTCATCCAGGACGAGCACGAGGACGAGGCGGGCGTCGTTTATTGCCAGAGCCGCAAGAAGGTCGACGAGACGGCAGAGTGGCTGCGCGCCAAGGGCATCAACGCGCTGCCGTACCACGCCGGCATGGAACAGGAGCAGCGCAAGCGCCATCAGGACCGCTTCCTGCGCGAGGACGGCATCGTGATGGTCGCCACCATCGCCTTCGGCATGGGCATCGACAAACCCGACGTGCGTTTCGTCGCCCACCTGGACCTGCCCAAGAACATCGAGGGCTACTACCAGGAGACCGGTCGCGCCGGCCGCGACGGCGAACCGGCCCAGGCCTGGATGGCCTACGGCCTGGCGGACGTGGTGCAGCAGCGCCGCATGATCGACGAGAGCCCGTCGTCCGACGAATTCAAGCAGGTGCAGCGCGGCAAGCTCGACGCGCTGCTCGCGCTGGCCGAGGCCATCGACTGCCGCCGCGTGCGGCTGCTGGCCTACTTCGGCGAGGACAGCCAGCCCTGCGGCAACTGCGACAACTGCCTGAATCCGCCCGCGACCTGGGACGCGACCGAGGCGGCGCGCATGGCGCTGTCGTGCATCTACCGCTTCCACCAGGTCACCGGCTTCAGCTTCGGTTCCGGCCACCTGATCGACGTGCTGCGCGGCAAGGAGACCGACAAGGTCGCCCAGTACCGGCATCACGAACTGTCGACCTGGGGCGTCGGCGCCGCGCTCAGCGAGCAGCAGTGGCGCGCGGTGATCCGCCAGCTGATCGCGCTGGGCTATGCGGTGACCGAGGGCGAATACAACACGCTGTCGCTGGGCGGCGATGCCAAGGCCGTGCTGCGCGGCGAGGTGCGCATGCTGCTGCGCCAGCCCGCGGTGCCGACGCGCAAGAGCAAGTCGAGCCGCGGCGGGTCCTCGTCCAGCCGGCGCTCGGAGGCCGAGGCCGATCTGGACGCCGCGGCGCAGGCGCGCTTCGACGCGCTCAAGGCCTGGCGCGCCGAGGTGGCGCGCGAGCACGGTCTGCCGGCCTACGTGATCTTCCAGAATGTCACCCTGGCCGAACTGGCGCGGGCGCAGCCGCGCTCGCTCGACGAGATGTCCGGCATCAGCGGCATAGGCGCGAAGAAGCTCGAGGCCTATGGCGAAGCGCTGCTGCGGGTCCTGGCCGAGGACTGAGCCGCTTGGGCCCTCGATCGCGTCACGCGATCGTCACCATCAAAACTCACCGACAAAAAGAAGAACGCCCGGCAACTGCCGGGCGTTCTCGTGGGCGATCGCTACAGCTGGACCGTCGCGGTCGCCGCCTTGACAGCGCAACCGCCGGAGCTCAGCAGAGCTGGGTCGTGCAGCCGGCCGGCGCGGCCGAAGCCAGCTGCTGGCCGTCGGCCGCGGTGTCGCGGCGGCCGGTGATGTAGACGGTGGGCAGTTGCTCGCGCTTGGCGGTGATGACCACCGGATCCAGCGTGATGACGGCCGCGCGTTGCTCGCGCTGGTCCTGCACGTGCAGCAGGCTGACGGCGATCGCCAGCGCGGCGCCGATGCCGAAGGCAAAGGCCTTGAAGCTGGTGCGGGCGGTCTTGAAAGAGGGGGTGCTCATGTCGATCTCCTTGATGGGGTTGCGTGTGTCAGTGAAGTCAGTGTCGTCATCGCGCCCCCGTTCCGCGAGCCGCAAGCGACGAATGCGCGCGGCGACGGAGTGAACTGCGCGGAACCGCGACGAATGGATGAGCCCGGACCGTCGATCGCCGGGATGCCCCATTCCATCGATGTTCCCGACGATCGAGCCGAAAAAAAAGAAGCCCGCTGGTCAGGCGGGCTTCGAAATGCCGGGGGAAGCGTGGCGTCTATCGGAGCGCAGGCCGCGGGGTCATCCGCGCGGCTTGCTGGCCTGGTCGGCCTGAGGTCCCGGCATGGTCTGCTCGGCCCAGTGCAGGGGCAGGGGATGGGACGGACGCGCGGCCTCGTTCGTGTCCGCCAGCCACAAGGCGATGACGGCGGCGCTGGCCACGGCGGCCAGGGCGGTGAGGAAGGTCTTGGCGGCGTCGTTCATGGTGGTCCCCTGCGGTGCGATCCCTGTCCTGGCATTTCAACGAGGATGCACTGTGCGCCGCCACCGGCGGCAAGACCACGACGACGCGACGAATTGCCGCAATCGCGCGCCGAAATGCCGGTCGGCCGGGCGAATGGATCCTGGGGGCGATCCTGGCGGGGCTTCAGCCGCGCGCGGCCCGCGCCGCCCCACCCTGGGGCGGCCAGACGGCCAGGCGCGCCGCGAGCGCGGCGGCCGGCTGCGGGCGGCAATAGAAATAGCCCTGCTGCTGCCAGCAGCCCAGCGCCAGCAGCGCGTCGCGCTGCGCCTCGGTCTCGACGCCCTCCGCCACCACGTCGATGCCCAGCGCCTCGGCCATGCCCATCATGGCGCGCACCAGCGCCCGGTCGTCGGCGCTGCTGGGCAGGTCCCGGACGAAGGCCCGGTCGATCTTCAGCCGCGCCGGGCGCAGCAGCTTCAGGTAGGCGAGCGAGGAATACCCGGTCCCGAAGTCGTCCACCGACAGGCTCAGCCCCAGCTCGGACAGGCGCGCCAGGGTCTGGAGCACCGTGTCGGTGTCGGTCAGCAGCGAGCTTTCGGTCAGCTCGATCGCCAGTTCGCCGGGCGCGACCGCGTGGCGGCCCATCGCCTCGGCGATCCGCTCGGCCAGCCGGGGCTCGCGGAACTGCAGGGCCGACAGGTTGATCGAGATCGGCCCCGGATGCCGCCCCGAGGCCTTCCAGCGCGCCAACTGCGCGCAGGCCTGCTCGATGGTGCTCCAGCCCAGGTCCAGGATCTGCCCGGTCTCCTCGGCCAGCTCGATGAACTGACCTGGCATCACCAGCCCTCGCTGCGGATGCTGCCAGCGCATCAGCGCCTCCAGCCCCGACCAGGCGCCGGTGCGGGCATCCACGACGGCCTGGTAATGGAGCAGCAGTTCGTCGCGTTCCAGCGCCAGCTTCAATTCGCGCTCGAGCTCCATCCGCTGCACCGCCGCCGCGTCCATGTCCTGCTGGAAGAAGCTGTAGCGCGAGCGCCCCAGCTGCTTGGCGCGGTACATCGCCAGGTCGGCATGGCGGACCAGGGTGTCGAAGTCGTCGCCATCGCGCGGGAACAGCGCGATGCCGACGCTGGCCGACACGCTGGCCACGCCGCCCTCGAGCTGCAGCGGCGCGTTCAGCGCCTCGATCAGGCGCTGCGCCGCGGAGGCGACGTGCTCGCTGGAATCGCGCATCAGCAGCAGGAACTCGTCGCCGCTGACGCGGCAGGCCAGGTCGGACTCCCGCACCGCCTGGCGCAACCGCTCGCTGGCCTGCAGCAGCATGCGGTCGCCGGCGGCATGCCCTAGCGAATCGTTGATCGCCTTGAACCGGTCCAGGTCGACGAACAGCAGCGCCAGGTGGCTCTGCTCGCGCCGAGCGACCGCCGCCTCGTGCAGGAAGACTTCCCGGAACAGCGTCCGGTTGGGCAGGCCGGTGAGGTGGTCGTACATCGCGAGCTGATGCAGCTGCGCGTTCTTGCTCTCCATGTCCGCCAGCAGGCCGGCGATCTGCTGCCCCATCTGGTCCAGGTGCACGCCCAGCTGGCCCAGCTCGTCCTTGCGGTTCCAGCGCAGCCGCGGCACCGGCTGGCGCTCGGCGATCGCGTTGGCCAGGCGCTTGAGCCGGTCGATCGGGCGGACCATCCGCAGATAGAAGACCATCAGCACGATGCCCACGCCCACCGCCACCTGCGCGGCCACGATCAGCGCCGTCTGCCGGCGCCCCTCCTCGAGCATGCGTTCCTGCGCGGCATCGTCGAACTGCACCCGCAGGCTGCCCAGCACCTGGCCCTCGCGCTGGATGGTCGCGGCGAGCGTGACCGTCGGCCAGCCGGGGCTGCACTTGGCGCGCACGATGTCGCGGGTGTCGACGCGCTCCTCGTTGAGCTCCACCGCGCAGACGTTGACGTCAGACAGCAGCTGGTCGAGCGCCCGCTGCACCGCCGGGCTGTCCACCGTCCACAGCGGCTCGACCAGGCCATTGGCGGCCAGCGTCAGCACGGCCGCGCGCTGGCCCTCCAGCACCGGCTCGAGGCTGCGGCGGATGAACGCATCGCTGTAGGCGAGCAGCGCCAGGGCCGGCGCCGCGATCCCGACCACCACCGCGAGCAGGATCACACTGCGCAGCGACAGCGACGGCGCTTTGAACTTCATCGAGGGGGGAAGGGGCAGGAGGGGATGCGGCGATTCTGCACCCCCATGTGGCCGGAGGGCCCCCGCAAAGGCGGGGTCACGGGGAAGGATTTCGGCATTCCTCCCGCTGCCATGCAGTGTCAGCAGGGATCGGCGCGGGAACGGGGCTGGCCCTATCATGGCGAGTTCGCCTCCAGCTGTGTCCGGCCCCATGTCCACGAAAGTCCCGCCCGCCGTCCCCGCCCCGTCCGAGCCCACGGCCGCGCCGCAGCCGGGCCCGGGCGGCCGGTATCTGGGCCAGGTGCTCGGGCGGATGGGGGACGAGCCGCCGATGATCCGCGTCCGCGGCGCCCGCACCCACAACCTCAAGAACATCGACGTCGACCTGCCGCGCAACCAGCTGGTCGTCATCACCGGGCTGTCGGGCTCGGGCAAGTCCTCGCTCGCCTTCGACACGCTGTACGCCGAGGGCCAGCGCCGCTACGTCGAGAGCCTGTCGGCCTACGCGCGCCAGTTCCTGCAGCTGATGGACAAGCCCGAGGTCGACGTGATCGAGGGCCTGTCGCCGGCGATCTCGATCGAGCAGAAGGCCACCAGCCACAACCCGCGCTCGACGGTGGGCACGGTCACCGAGATCCACGACTACCTGCGCCTGCTCTACGCGCGCGCCGGCACGCCCTTCTGCCCCGACCACCACCTGCCGCTGGAGGCCTCGAGCGTCGGCCAGATGGTCGACGCGGTGCTGGCCATGCCGGACGACTCGCGCCTGATGGTGCTGGCGCCGGTCGTGCGCGACCGCAAGGGCGAGTTCATCGAGCTCTTCCAGGACCTGCAGGCGCAGGGGTATGTGCGCTTCCGCGTCGACGGCCAGACCGTCGAGGTGCCGGACCTGCCGGCGCTGAAGAAGGCGGAGAAGCACGACATCGATGTCGTCGTCGACCGCATCAAGCTGCGCCACGACAGCGCCGACCAGCTGCGCCAGCGTCTGGCGGAAAGCTTCGAGGCGGCGCTGCGCCTGGCCGACGGCCGCGCGCTGGTGCTCGACATGGACCGCGGCACCGAGTCGATCTACTCCAGCAAGTTCGCGTGCCCGATCTGCAGCTATTCGCTGCCGGAACTCGAGCCCCGGCTGTTCTCGTTCAATTCGCCGGTGGGTGCCTGCCCCTCCTGCGAGGGCCTGGGCCTGGTGACCGTCTTCGATCCGGAACGCGTCGTCGCCTTCCCGACGCTGAGCCTGGCCAGCGGCGCGGTCAAGGGCTGGGACCGGCGCAACGCCTACACCTTCTCGATGCTGGAATCGGTCGCGAAGCATTACGGCTTCGACATCGAACAGCCCTTCGAGGAACTGCCCGAGCTGGCGCGCCAGGTCCTGCTGCAGGGCTCCGGCGAGGACGAGATCACCTTCACCTACCAGGCCGAAGGCGCCAACGGCCGCAAGCGCAGCGTCAGGCGCTCCCACCCGTTCGAGGGCATCCTCCCCACCCTGCAGCGGCGCTTCCGCGAGACCGATTCCGCCGCGGTGCGCGAGGAACTCGCGCGCTACCAGAGCGCCAAGCCCTGCCCCCATTGCGAGGGCTCGCGCCTGAGACGCGAGGCGCGCCACGTGCTGCTGCAGCCGGCCGACGCCGCCGAGGGCGAGCGCGGCAAGCCGATCTACGAGGTCGAGCACGCGACGCTGCGCGAGGCGCTGGCCTATTTCGAATCGCTGAAGCTCAAGGGCGCGAAGGCGGAGATCGCCGACAAGGTGATCCGCGAGATCGCCTCGCGGCTGCACTTCCTCAACGACGTGGGGCTGAACTACCTGAGCCTGGACCGCAGCGCCGACACGCTGTCCGGCGGCGAGGCGCAGCGCATCCGGCTGGCGTCGCAGATCGGCTCCGGGCTGACCGGCGTGATGTACGTGCTGGACGAGCCCAGCATCGGCCTGCACCAGCGCGACAACGACCGGCTGATCGCCACGCTGCGGCGCTTGCGCGACCTGGGCAACTCGGTGCTGGTGGTCGAGCACGACGAGGACGCGATCCGCGCCGCGGACCATGTGCTGGACCTGGGCCCCGGCGCCGGCGTGCATGGCGGCCGGATCATGGCGCAGGGCACGCCGGAGGAAGTGGCGGCCAACCTGAATTCCTCGACCGGCCGCTATCTGAGCGGTGTCGAGCGCATCGAGGTGCCCAAGCAGCGCCACGCGCTCAGCGACAGCGCCGATCCGCGCACGCTGAAGATCGTCAACGCGCGCGGCAACAACCTCAAGGGCGTGACCGCCGAATTCCCGGTCGGCCTGCTGACCTGCGTGACCGGCGTGTCCGGCTCGGGCAAGAGCACGCTGGTCAACGACACGCTGTACGCCGCCGTCTCGCGCAAGCTCTACCAGAGCCATGCCGAACCGGCCGAGCATGACGAGATCGAAGGCATGGACGCCTTCGACAAGGTGATCAACGTCGACCAGTCGCCGATCGGCCGCACGCCGCGCTCCAACCCGGCGACCTACACCGGCCTGTTCACCCCGATCCGCGAGCTCTTCGCCGAGATGCCGACCGCGCGCGAGCGCGGCTACGGCGCGGGCCGCTTCAGCTTCAACGTGGCCGGCGGCCGCTGCGAGTCCTGCCAGGGCGACGGCGTGCTGAAGGTGGAGATGCACTTCCTGCCCGACGTCTACGTCCCCTGCGACACCTGCGGCGGCAAGCGCTACAACCGCGAGACGCTGGAGGTGCTCTACAAGGGCAAGAACATCTCCGAGGTGCTGGGGCTGACGGTGGAAGACGCGCTCGCCTTCTTCAGCGCGGTGCCGACGCTGGCGCGCAAGCTGCAGACGCTGATGGACGTGGGCCTGGGCTACGTGAAGCTCGGCCAGAGCGCGACGACGCTGTCAGGCGGCGAGGCGCAGCGCGTCAAGCTGGCGCTGGAGCTCTCCAAGCGCGACACCGGGCGGACGCTGTACATCCTCGACGAGCCGACCACCGGCCTGCACTTCGCCGACATCGCGCTGCTGCTCAAGGTCGTGCACCAGCTGCGCGACGCGGGCAACACGATCGTGATCATCGAGCACAACCTCGACGTCATCAAAACCGCGGACTGGCTGATCGACATGGGTCCGGAGGGCGGCTCCGGTGGCGGGCGGCTGCTGGTCGCGGGCACGCCCGAGGACGTCGCCGCCTGCGAGGCGAGCCACACCGGCCGCTATCTCAAGCCGCTGCTCGCGCGAGGCTGAAGCGCGCGGCTCAGGGGCGCAGTTGCGGGGGCGCGGCTGAGGCGCGCGCCAGTTCAGGCGGCGCGGCGCTTCGCCGCGATGACCAGGGCGCCGAGTCCCAGCGCGAAGAGCAGCCAGGTCTGCGGTTCCGGCACTCCCGGCACGACGGGCAGGTTGCCACCGCCGCCGCTGTTGCCCGTCGGCAGCTGCGGCAACGTGATGACGCCCGGTCCGCCGACGCCGGTGGGCGGCGGCGCCACGGGCGCCCCGCCGCCGCTGCCGCCCGGCGTGGGCGCGATCAGGCTGGTGTCCGAGGTGGCCGTGGGTGGCAGCGCGGCGGTGCGCGCGAAACTGCCCGGATCGCCGGCACCGCCGTCGGCGGCCGCACCGGCCGCCGGGGGCTCGAACATCAGCGGTTCGTCCTCGGCCTTGGCGGTCGGGCCACCGGCCGCGCCCGGCTTCAGCGGTCCGCGCGCGATGCGGCTGACGTTGCGGCACACGGTCGGGACGAGGATGCATTGGCCGTCCTCGCAATAGACCAGGCCGCGCTCCAGCGTCTGCGCGGTCCACTTCGTCCGCGTGACCGTGCGGCAGACCGAACCGGCGCCGAAATGCATGTCGCGGATCTCGCTGCCGTACTCGTAGCGGCCGACGATGCTGTCGCGGTGGATGTCGACGATCTCGTCGTACTGGCGCGCGGCCATGCGCGCCTTGAGCTTGGCGCGGGTCGCCGCCGGGATGTCCTTGTAACGGTCCACGGCCGCGACGAGGTCGCCCATGAAGGGATTGACGCCCGGCTTGTCCCAGGAACAGTTGGGCAGCGTCACGGTAGACGCGGCCAACGCGAATGCGGCCACCAACGACATGACAGTTCTCTTTTTCGGCGGCCGCCTCCGCGAGACATCTCGTCGGGGTCAAGCCTTGCCGTTTGTGGCTCCTGTTTCCATCCGTCGCTTTGCATCACCGGATGTGACAGGAGTTGCGGCGAGTGTAGGGAGCGAAGGCCCGTCGCATCGGGCCGTCCCCCTCAGCCGGGGGTATGGCCACGCGTGGTTTTTGTCACGGTGCTCCCGCAGATCGCACGGGCGGTGAAGAAGCGGTGACGGCATGGACAAGACGGGCCGTCCAGCCAATCGCTGGTATCGTGCGTTGTCCCCTGCCTGTCCTCGCCATGTCCTCCCCCACCGCCGCCCGCCACGTCCTCTACGTCGAGGACGACCGCATCAACATCGTGCTGATGGAGGAGGTGTTCCGCCTGATGCCCGGCTGGACGCTGGACGTGGCCGAGACCGGCGCCCAGGCGATGGAGATGCTGCCGCGCGTCATGCCCTCGCTGGTGCTGATGGACATGAACCTGCCGGACATGAATGGCCTGGAACTGATGGCGCTGGTGCGCGCGGACGCGCGCCTGGCTCAGTTGCGCTGCATCGCGCTGTCGGCGGACGTGATGGACGACCAGCGCCAGCGCGCTCGCGCCGCGGGCTTCCAGGATTACTGGCTCAAGCCGATCGACGTGCGCCAGCTGCGCGCCGCGCTCGAGCGGCTCTGAGGCGATCGCGCCGCGCCTGCCCACGGACCGGCGCGGACGCAAAAAAGCCCGCGCGAGGCGGGCCTTGTCCTGAACGCGGAAGAGGCCTTGCGGCCTCGGCGCTCAATCCTTCAGGTGGCTGTTGATCAGGCGGGTCATCTCGAACATGTCGGCCTTGGCCTTGCCGAAGATTTCCTTCAGCTTGGCGTCGGCGTTGATGACGCGCTTCTGCGCAGCGTCCTGCAGGTTGTGCTTCTTGATGTATTCCCAGACCTTCTTCACCACGTCGGTGCGCGGCAGCGGCTTGTCGCCGACGATCGCGGCCAGCGCGGGGCTGGGGGTCAGGGCCTTCATGAAGGCGGCGT